>Ga0209399_10000107_pt1 | contig 48053 bp, 39 predicted proteins | sample OV2TP3_FD_184130 | JGI IMG/M metagenome (GOLD analysis project Ga0209399, IMG submission 184130) | Hot spring microbial communities from Beatty, Nevada to study Microbial Dark Matter (Phase II) - OV2 TP3 (SPAdes) (version 3) | ecosystem: Environmental > Aquatic > Thermal springs > Hot (42-90C) ... | reverse complement strand
AGCGGTAGAGCGATACGAGCGTTTTCGGGCGGTGCTGGTTGATCCCGAAGTGTCAAGCGATGGGGTGACTCTGGAACGGTTGCGGGAGACGCGTGGACTGGCGGCACCCCAAGCTCCAGGGTTTCACTTCAATCTGGACCTTTACGGCTTGGAAACTTTCGGCGAAATTCCCTGGGGAGGCAATCGCGTCGGCACGTACAGCGCCCTTCACTATGATTGGTCTTACATCATGTGGCTGCATCTGATCCGTTCGGGGGATTTTCGCTATCTGCCGCTTGCGCTTGAGATGACCGACCACAGCGCCGACCTGGATCAGATCCATAACAAACCCACTCAGAATCCCAACGTCCTGGATGGGGTCTGGTGGTGGGAGCAACTCCGCGATGGAAAGGGTCATCACCGCTCCACCCAGGGTGCCGGTCTCATTATCTCGCATACATGGAATGGAGGGTACGCGCTAGGGTACCTGCTCACCGGGAACCCACGCTACCGGGAAGCGGCGGAAGCGGGGGCAAAGGCCGGACGACGGTACTGGTTCGAGAACAGAAAGGTGTCTCAAGCCCCCGTGGCCTTTGATCAGACCCGCTCCCAGGGATGGACGATACTGATGCTGGTGAACCTGTACCGCATTGATGGAGATGTCGAGCATTTGCGGGATGCGCTGACGATCTTTGCCAACAGCCTGCTGCATACGGAGCAACTCGACACCGTGCCGGGAAGTGGCGGCAAAGGGTATATCACCATCGGACAGTATAAGGACAAGAGCTACATTGGGAAGGCAGTGATCACGTTTCTGACCTACCCGCTTGAGCCGCTCTCCGAGCTGCACTATGAGGCCTCGTCAGCCGGGTTGGATGGCAGAGCTTTGGAGGCGTACTTGATCAGATCCCTGGATTGGTTGAAGAACTTCGCCTATGTGGGTGGCGTGACCGATCAGGCTGGACAGTATTCCCCGCTTACACTGTCCTATTCCACCGATCCAAATGACAGGTCAAAGAATACAGGCGGAGCCTATCAGCATAATATCCATGTAGCGGGTGGATTTGCCTACGGTTACATGATGCTCAAAGACAAGGATTCACAGAAGGCCAAGGAATACCTGGACTTTGCGAGGCGACTTTTCCGTGATCTAATGTTCTATCGGGAGACAGGTAACTTAAGCCGTGACAAGTTTGTTGATCCGGACAAGCGCGGTCCGATCCGCTTAGGTTGGCCTGGAACATTCACCAAGGAACTGGGCTGGATCAGCCGAAGCGGGCAATTGTATTTGCACGCTGAATATCTCTTATCGAAGGGGAGCGGAGTCAACTGATTATGGGTAAAGCTGGTGTCCTCATGGAAAACAGGGCCGCGGAGGTTCAATCAGGCTTTACAATGACCGCCTTCCAAGGTGTAGTCCTGGCTGGGCTGCTGGGCGCGCTTTACTACAAGATTTTCTACAATATGGGCCTTCAGTGGTACCACGATCCTGATTACTCTCATGGGTTCCTGGTCCCCTTGATGTGCGCTTATTTCGCGTGGGAGCGTCGCGCAAAGTTACTCGCCCTCCCCCTTGCGCCCAACGTCTGGGGCATCGGCCTGCTGGGGTTCGGGTTGCTGATGCTCGTCATCGGCTCGGTCGGCGCTGAGCTGTACTTGCAGCGGACTTCCGTTATTGTGGTCCTGGCTGGGTTGGCGCTTTTATTGCTTGGTCGCGATTACTTGCGTGTCCTCGCGTTTCCCATCGCCTTTCTGTTCTTCATGGTCCCCTTGCCCGCCATAGTCGTCAACATGGTGTCCTTCCCGCTCCAAATCTTCGCCGCCGAGACCGCAGCCTTCTGTTTATTCAAAATCGGCATCCCGGTGCTGCGGGAGGGGAACGTCATTGAGCTGGCGGGGACCACTCTTGAAGTGGCCGAGGCGTGTAGCGGCATCCGGTCGTTGCAGGCGCTCCTGGCTTTGGGGACCGTGTATGCTTACTTTTCCCAACGCGCGATGTGGAAGCGGTGGCTGCTGGTCTTGCTCTCGATACCGATCGCCATCATCGCGAACGCGTTTCGGGTCACCGGCACCGGCGTCTTGGCCAATTACTGGGGTCTTGAAGCTGCGGAGGGGTTCTACCACACGTTCGCGGGCTGGTTGATCTTCGTGGTGGCGTTCGTGCTGCTGTTGGCTTCCGGCGCCGTCTTGTCGAAGATCGGGAGGAAGGCATGAAGAAGTGGCCGATCATTGTCGCGGTTGTGATGCTGGTCAGCACATGGGGCTTGCTGCAATCATTCTCACGCGCTGAGCCGGTTCTGGAGCAGAAACCATTCACTGAGTTCCCGCTTACCATCGGTGACCGTTGGCGAGGCCGGGAACTCGGCATTGAACAGAAGTTCCTGGATGTCCTGAAGCTCACTGATTACATGAATCGGGTCTACGTCGCGAAGCCGGGAAATGTCCCGGTCTATCTGTATGTGGGGTATTACCAGAGCCAGCGGACAGGTTCCACGTATCACTCGCCCAAGAATTGCCTTCCGGGGGCGGGGTGGCAATTCGTAGAATCTGAACAAATGGCTATTCCGGTCTCTGGGGGAGCGCCCATCACCATCAACAAGGTTTTGATTCAAAAAGGTGTGGACAAGCAGGTCATTCTCTACTGGTATCAGGATCGCGGCCGTATCATCGCCAGCGAGTATTGGGCGAAGTTTTACCTGGTATGGGATGCCATGACCCGTAATCGAACGGATGGAGCCTTGGTCAGGGTGTCGGTTCCGGTAGGACAATCAACAGAGCAGGCGTTTGCCATGGGGGTCGAATTCATGCGGGCGACGTTCCCTCTGCTCGCCGGCCATTTACCAACGTAACAAAGTACGAAGCATGTCCAGTCAAGACCTCTACTCCCTGCCTTCCTTCCTGAGCGTCGTTCTTTGCCTGGCCCTCGCCGGGTTGGTCCTGGCCCGCTTCCAGCGGACGCCGGTTCACTGGGCGTTGGCCGCTGCTCTGCTTTCTTTGGGTTTGGCCCAGGCAGGGAACGGGTTCAGTCTGATGGCCGACTCCTCGCTGGAGGAGTTGAGGTGGCGACGTGTGGCCCTGGCCGGCGAGATCCTCATGCCGCTGGGCTGGTTGGTGTTCAGCCTCACCTTCGCCCGGTCGAATGCACAGGCCCTGCTTCGAGACTGGCGAGGCAGGTTGTCGGCAGCCGGCTTGCTGACCGTGCTCTTTCTGGCCCTTGTGGGCTCCGAACGAATGTTCACCCTGGTTTTCCCGTGGGACTCGACAACAGCCTATGTCGGTTTGGGTCTCTCCGGTGTGGTGTACGCGTGCCTCTATCTGGTCGCGCAGGTCCTGATCCTTGCGAACCTGGAGCAGACCTTGCGCCATGCCGACGAGTCCACGCGCTGGTCCCTCAAGTTTCCGGTTTTCGGTGTGGGCCTCTTGTGCGTGTTCTTCATCTACCAGTCGGCTGACCTGCTGTTGTACAGGATCTGGCACCCAGGACTTGCCTGGTTGAGCAGCGCCATATCGGTTACGGCGTGCACGTTGGTCGGGTACGGATTGATGCGTAGGCCTCTGCCGGATGTCCAGATTTACGTCTCCCGGCGGGTTCTCTCTGATTCGTTGACCTTCCTCGTCGTCGGCGTGGTTCTGGTAGGGATGGGGTTGGTGGCGCAGGTGATTCGGTACTCAGGTATTACCGGGAAGGTGTCCCTGAGCACGCTCTTCGTTTTCATGGCGATCCTGGGTGTGGCGCTCACACTCTCTTCCCACAATGTGCGACTGGCGCTCGGGAGGTTTGTGGAACGGCACTTCTTTCCCCACAAGTACGACTACCGGGTACGATGGATGGAGGTGACGGAGGCGATCGGGGCACATGGCGCGCCCGAACAGATCGCGGAGCGGGTGTCACAGATCCTTCGGGGCGTTTGGGGACCTCGGCGACTCTCCGTCTGGGTGACGATGGATATGGAGCGGGATGCCTGGGCGAGGATTGGTGTGCACAACGTCCCTGACACCCCGGACCGGCTGGAGGGGGCCGGAGAAGTAAAGGCTTGGATTGAGCGCCAGAATGGGCCGCTGGTCTTCACAGACTCAGCCGGCTCTCCTTCTTACGAGGTAATGCCGCCTTCGTTGGGCCAAGTCATGAAGGATGCCGGCGCGGCGCTGATTACCCCGTTGAAAGCGGGCAGGCAGGTGATCGGGTGGATCACGATGGGTCCGACCGCGGGAGGGAGGCCCTATGACCAGCAGGACCTGGATTTGCTCCGATCCATCGCGGCCCAGGTGGCGGACCGCCTCCAGCATTTGCTGTTGGCCGAGAAGCTGGCCATAGGCCGTGAGATGGAGGCTTTCTACGAATATTCCACGTTTTTCCTCCACGACTTGAAGAACTTCACCGCGACGCTTTCGCTCGTCACTCAGAATGCCGAGCGGCACGGGAGCGATCCGTCGTTCCAGCGGGCTGCGATGGACACCGTCCGCGCGACGGTCCAGAAGATGACGACCTTGATCGGGCAACTTACCGCCCTTTCGCAGGACCCTCGGCCGAAGCGGGTTCGTTTGGACCTCAATGCCATGGTAGATGAGGTCCTCAAAGGATTCGACAGGTCTGCCGGGGCCAGGCTGCTCTGCGAGACCCAGCCGGTCCCCCCGGTTGAGGCCGACCCGGAACAACTTCAACAGGTGTTGCTGAATCTGGTCCTGAATGCTCGGGAGGCGGTGGATCCGGAAGGGGCCATTACCGTCAGAACCACGGCTGAGGGAGAAACAGTTCGGTTGGTGGTGGAGGATAATGGATGCGGCATGGATCGGGCGACGGTTGCCAAGCTGTTCCGTCCATTTCGCACGGCGAAGGGGCGGGGTCTGGGCATTGGATTGTACCAATGCCGGAAGATCGTCGAGGCGCACCAGGGTGTTTTGGAAGTGGACAGCGAGCCAAGGAAGGGCAGCCGGTTTACTGTGCGACTCCCCGCTCACCGAGAAGCCCCTCACCACCAACCAGACCATGAATCCCTCGCCCCCGCTTCGGGGGAGAGGATAAAGGTGAGGGGGGATAGTGGTCAGGGGGGATAATTAGATTGGAGGTTTATGGATAAGCCCACGTTGCTCGTTGTGGAAGACGATCCGGAGATCCGGGATCAAATGCGATGGGCGCTCGATGACACCCATATCGTCCATTTGGCCGAGACCCCGCGGGAAGCGCTTGCCGTGATGAAGCGGGAACGTCCCTCCTTGGTCACGTTGGATCTGGGCCTTCCCCCGCACCCGGCTGAAGCCGTGGAAGGGCTGGCCCTGCTGGAAGAGTTGCTGGCGGTGGACCGGATGGCCAAAGTGATCGTCATTACCGGCAACAACGAGCGGACCAATGCCATGGCGGCGATTCAGCGAGGGGCCTATGATTTCATGGAGAAGCCGGTCCAGATTGACGTGCTGAAGGTTGTCCTCAATCGGGCAGCATACCTGTACCAGCTTGAGCAAGAGTACCGGGCGCTTCAGGAACGAGAGAGTGGAGAAAGCTTCTATGAGATCATCGGCTCCAGCCCTCCCATGCAACGCCTCTTTGAAACGATCCGGCGGGTGGCCACCACCGACGTGCCGGTCTTGATCCTGGGGGAGAGCGGGACCGGCAAGGAATTGGTCGCCCGCTCCCTCCATCGCCTGAGCGCGCGGAAGGCAGGCCCGTTCGTCGTCATCAATTGCGGCGCCATTCCTGAGAATCTCCTGGAGAGCGAGCTGTTCGGCCATGAGAAGGGGTCCTTTACCGGCGCCCATCGGCAACAGAAGGGAAAGGTGGAGTACGCCGACGGCGGTACGCTGCTGCTGGACGAAGTGGGTGAGATGCCCCTCGGGCTGCAGGTCAAGCTGCTGCGGTTCCTCCAGGACGGCCTGGTGGAACGTGTAGGGGGGCGTGAACAGATTGCGGTGAACACGCGGGTTCTCGCCGCCACCAATACCGACCTGAAGGCGGCTATCGAGAAGGGGCTCTTCCGCGAAGACCTTTTCTACCGGCTCAGCGTGGTTGAGATCCCCGTCCCATCGTTGCGTGACCGGGGAGAGGACGTATTGCTCCTGGCCCAAGCGTTCGTCTCGCAATTCCGAGACGAATTGCATTCGCGCGTGACCGGCTTATCTGAAGAGGCCCGCCAGGCCATCAGGGCCTACCAGTGGCCGGGCAATGTGCGAGAGCTGCAAAACAAAATCAAGCGGGCCGTGATTATGGCGAAGGCCCAGGTCGTCCAACCCGGAGACTTGGAGATTCCATGGGAGGGGGCTATGAAATCGTCCCCCACGCTCAAGGAGGCGAAGGCCCAGGTCGAGAAAGATGTCGTGCAGCAGGCTTTGATCTGCCAGAACTGGAATATCAGTCGGGCGGCGGAGGAGCTGGGAGTCTCCCGGCAGGGCCTGCATGCGCTGATCCAAAAATATGGCCTGGAGAAGACTAAGTAGTATAATGGTGACAGAGAATTTGACAAATTTCGAGTTGCCTTAGTTCCAGTCTTTCCCTCCAGTCATTTCCAACTCATTGAAAAACAATAAGTCTCATGAAAACGGTGGAATTTTGTCATGACAATTTATTTGACAGTTCAATGTTGGCAGGCTTGGCCTTTCAAATTTGATGGTGTGAATTTATGTTTATTAAACAATACGTTCTGAATCACTTACAAACGAGGCATATGGCTTGCTTTGTTACTTGGCCAACAGGATTTGAAACATGTTCACAATGGGCTTGCATAACAAAAGGAGCAGGAAAATGAAAAAGACAATGTTTGTAATAGCCCTCATTGTAGTGATGGCCTTAGGAGGGATGGCCGGACCTGCTTCTGCCGCGCCGATTTTGTCCGGGGAAGCAGTGTTGCACAATGCGACCTTCCCGGCTGCCACCATTCGGGTGGATTTTGAGGTCTACGCGCCCGGGGATGCCGGAACTGTCGGGTCAACCGGCACGACACTCGTTTCAAGCGTTGCGGCGCCTACAGATTACCTGTATGTGTATCAGCTCGAGGCCACGACCGGGCTCAATGAGACAGGGTCGTTGAATGATATCGGGTCGTACACGATCACCCTGCCTACCTTGTTTAGCTCGATTTCGTTTCTTGCCGCTGCGGCGGGTGATCTGGTTATAGGGAGCGAGGTAAACGGGTTTGATGGGCATGCGCTTATCTCCGTGACGGTGGCTGCTAACCCGGCTGCTTTTACCAGCTTAGGTGGCGGTACGGCGTCGTGGTTCTTTTCGCCGAAGATTGATCACGATGAGCAGTCGAACATCTTGTTCGGGCTATCGCCGTTCGGTCCTATATTCGTGAACGCGGCTGCCCTTGATGGGGCGCCAGGGTCACCCTGGGCGTCGGTTGGATCGCCGGCAGGTGATGGTCACCAACATCAAGTTCCCGGTCCGATGCCTGAGCCTGCGTCACTCCTTCTCCTTGGCTCCGGCTTGGCTGGGCTGGGGTTCTGGGCGCGTCGGCGGCAGAGCAAAGCGTAACTTCATCTCAGCTCCTTTTGCTGGAGGCCCCCTTCCCGAGATTCACGGGGAGGGGGCTTCTCTTTTTAAAATGCTTCCTCCCCTTTGTAAGGGGAGGTTAAAGTGGGGTAGCGAGGAGATGAGAAACAGATGTGGTAAGAGTCTTTACTCTACGTAACTCTAAGGTGACAAAAAAGGTGACAGATTTTACGGCTTCGCGGGCCAGGTATTTCCCTACAATTCTTTGAAACGCATTGTTAATCACTTAGTTAATGAAAGAGCGGTCCTGCCGGCCATGACAAAAAACTTGACACTTTGAAAAGGGTGCCATCGGACCGCTTTTGGTGATGCTGCTACTAATGTTTCAATTCCAATATGTTGTAGGTCGCTGGAATATTGGGTATAGGGCTTGCTTTATACTTTAGTCGGGGTAAGGGGATAAGGAAAAACCGATGGGACGGTTCCCCAAATGGTGAGGGAAACCCGATGAAAATGAATCCAATGAAACAATGGATAACGTTTCTTGGCCTGCTGGCGATGCTCGTCATAGGCTCTTTGGGCGATGCTTCAGCAGCCACACTTACCGTTAATTGGAACCCGCTCAACCCCACTGTTCAGCCATTTAATGCTCAGGCGATATTTACGTGGACCGGTAATAATCAGCTAGATCTCCTTCTTACCAACACTTCAACTGGTGCGCCTTCGATACTTTCAGGCTTTACATTAAGCCAAAACAGTTCTAATCAAATCCTGGTGGGGATGGAGTTTGATCTCGGTGGTCTTTTCATAACGGGAGGGACGGCTGAGGTAGGTTCAGGATCTGCGTCCACCGGTTCAGGAGGCCCTGCCCTGGGTGCGGGTGCTGATGTCTCGTCGGAATGGGGATATTCCTTTGAAAGTAGTTACACCGGTAGTGCCCCTTTGTTCAACCAGGCCGTGATTCCGCCTACCGGACAGATTTGGGTGAATACTCTTGAGGCTGCCACAGATTTCAGGTTTGCGACTGGTAACTTGGCTGGCCCTGCGGGTCTTGATGGACCACAAGGAGGGGTGGTAGCTAGCCCCCCAGTTTACGCCCTTGGGGGTCAATGGGCGATAGAAAATTCGGTCCTGTTTCACCTCACTCTCTCCGGGAATCTTCCGACAAATTTCGTGTTCGATCTGCGCGATATCCGATTTGAGTTCGGCTCGGGTGTACTCTTTGGAAGACCGGGGTGTAATGCGGCTCAGACTATCTGTGTTCCGACTGAGGTCCCTGAACCGGCCACGTTGCTTCTCCTAGGCTCAGGCCTGGCTGGACTGGCGTTCTGGCGGCGGCGTAAGCAGGGCTAGCGCGAGCAGAAGCTTTTTCGTTTTAGAGCGGCCCCCTTTCCGATGTTCACGGGGAGGGGGCTTCTCTTTTTAAAATACTTCCTCCCCTTTGTAAGGGGAGGTTAAGGTGGGGTAGTGAGGAAATGAGAAACAGATGTGGTAAGAGTCTTTACTCTAAGTAAGTATAAGGTGACAAAAAAGGTGACAGCTTTTCACAGCTCCAAGTGTCAGGTATTGCCTGACAATCATTTGGAACGTGTTGTTAATCAATTATTTAATGAAAGTACGGTCTTACTGGTCATGACAAAAAACTTGACACTTTGCAATATCCATCGCTTGGTTACTTTTGAAGATGATGGTTCTAATTTTTCAATTTCAATAACTTACGTGTTAATTGCATATTGGGTATGGGGTTTGCTTCATTATGTAGTCGGGGTGCCAGGATGAGGAAAAAACCAAAAAACCAATGGGTTGGGTTCGCGAAATGGTGAGGGACATCCGATGAAAAAGAATCCCATTAAACACTGGATAACATTTCTTGGCCTGGTGATGCTGATGGCGTTGGGGCTCTTCGGCGTGAGCGACATGGTCGCGCCAAGGGATGCCGGCGCAACCACCATAATCTCCGGCGATGGAAAGACGCTGACCTTCAACATAGATTGTTATCTTGGCGGGACAGGGTGTACAGCCATCGGCGCAACTCCGGTGACAGATTGCGCCACCGACTCAAACTGTTTGGGAACGGTTGTGGTACAGCAGTTTGATACTGGGCAAGCGCAGATAGATTTAGGGATCACGCAAGCCACCTACTTAAGGATTGAGACGAGCATAAAAGGCGACATAAAGGTGGGCAAGCTTGATTTTAACTATAACATCAATAATGCCCCGGACCAACATTTCGTTTTTGTTTGGAGACTCCCGTCAGGCAGTCCCGGAACCTTTTCGGATCCTGTCGGCGAAGATAACGTCGTCGCTGACGGTGCGCAGATAATCCCATTCGACCTCCAGGTTTCGCCTCTGGTAAGTGGTCCCCCCCCCAACGAACCGTTTGTCTTCTGGCTCGCCTTGGACAACGCGGCTATCACGCCCGTGACAGCCCTCCATTGGACATTTAACGGTAATGGCACGGGGGCCTTCCCAACACAACCCAATGATGCATGGGTTGGATTGCATCTCTTGAGTGTCAATTGCTCGATCCTCACTTGCCCACAAGGAGTGGCGACGGGCCAATCGTTCTGGGCAGGAGCACTCCCTGATACCGTTGTTCCGGAACCCGCGTCCCTGCTGTTACTCGGATCCGGCCTGGCGGGGCTGGCCTTGTGGCGGCGGCGTGAGCAGGGCTAAGCTCAACACTCAAAGATCCTTGAATCTGGAGGCCCCCTCCCCGGAATCGGGGAGGGGGCCTTCTTATTGATTGGTCGAGACCTTTGATTTACGTGAATCTTCGTTGACAGGGAAATTGACAGCTCTAGGGCCATCATTAGCCCTATCTCAGCATTCTTTTCATCACAACTCATTGTAATTATTAGTAACGGACAAAATCGTTGGACTTTCGTCTTATGACAATTTCCTAGACAGTTTGATCGCGGCGCCCATTCAAAATCCTCATGGGCTGGGCAATAGTGCATTGTAAAACAGCATGTTACGTTCCCCTAAACCATACGGCATCTGACTTGCTTCACTGTATGGCGGGAAGGGTATTTGAGATGCTTAAACAACTGGATATTCCACGTAGAGCGAATAGGAAGGGGTGGTTAATGAAAGCTCAATCACGCAGATTCTGGATGTGGTCCATGGCGTTGGTGGTGCTGGTGGCGTTGGGGCTCTTCAGCGTGAGCGATATGGTCGTGCCAAGGGATGCCGGCGCAACCACAACGATCGTTGGAGACACGCTCACCTTCAACATAGATTGTCTCCTCGGTGTTAATGGGTGTACAGACGCCGGCACGACTTTTGGAACGGTTACGGCAGTGCTGACGGCGGGGGATCCGGGTACGTTCTCTCAAGCCGTAAACGCCTACTTGGACATTACGGTGCAGATGAACGGCGACACTAAAGTTGATGCCATTGCTTTTAACTACAACGTCGACGGTAGCCCGGCCGGTCATTTTCTTTTTTATTGGGTAAGCCCAACGGATCAACCAGGGGGCGTGACCTTCACGGATAGTACAAATGATATCGATGATAGTGGGAATCTTCCCAACTTCTCGGATCCTGGCCTCAAGTTCGACCTCTTGGTCGACCCAAGTCAAAACTTCATTAATGAGCCGCTTCATTTCTACCTTGCATTGAATAACGGCGACATCACGCTGGAAACGCTCCATTGGACATCGCACGGTGGCGGCCCGAACGACCTCCCAACACAACCCAATGACGCGTGGGTTGGAATGCATTGGCAGGCTTGCGCGGAGGTTGCTGCCGCTTGTGAGGGTCCTGGTTCGCTGTTCGTAGGAGCACTCCCTGATACCGTTGTTCCGGAACCTGCGTCCCTGCTTTTGCTCGGCTCCGGCTTAGCGGGGCTGGCCTTATGGCGGAGGCGTAAGCAGGTTTAACGCGATCCTCAGCGTTCTTGTTTCGAAGGCCCCCTTCCCGTAGACTTGGTGGTCATGGGAAGGGGGCCTTCTTCATTCGTGATTGTACCCCGTACACGCTGCACGTGATTCCCCGCATTCTCCCCTTTGCGGTCTACGTGGGCTTCCTTGCCCTTGGAGAGGGGATCGCCTGGCTATCCCAGGGCGTGCCCGGCCTGGATTCCTGGGGACCGGTGGCGGACCTCTGGCTTTACCCTTTGAAGGCGGCTGTGGTCTTCGGGGTGCTGGCGTATTTCTGGCCTCGGTATGAGGAGTTGAAGGGGCGGTCGTTCGGTAGCGGGAGAGAGGTGGTCTTTGCCCTTGCCACCGGTATCCTTGTTTATCTGGCCTGGGTGCGGATGGATTGGCCCTGGGCGATGCTGGGCATCCCTACGGGGTATGACCCTTTTCAGGCCGGTGAAGGTCCTGGGATAGTCCTGGCCGGCGTCAGGGTTCTCGGGGCAACATTGGTGGTTCCTGTTATGGAGGAGCTCTTCTGGCGTTCCTTCCTGCTCCGGTACCTCATTGCGGCGCGGTTCGAGGCGGTCCGTCTGGGGGCAGCCACTCCGTTTTCATGCCTTGCCACGATCGTGCTCTTCGGTTTGGAGCATCACCTCTGGCTGGCCGGGATGCTGGCGGGTGCGGCTTACACCCTTCTCCTGTACCGGACGGGACGCCTGTGGCCCTGTATCCTTGCGCACGGGGTTACGAATCTGGCGCTGGGGATCCACGTGCTGGTTACTGGTGAATGGTGGTGGTGGTAGAAAAGATCCCCCCCACCCGCACCCTCCCCCTCGGTGGGGGGAGGGGCAAAAAGCGGGATTCATGTGCTGGTGACGGGCGAGTGGCAGTGGTGGTAAAAAGGGGGAGGGTGAGAAAATGGCAGTGGTGGTAGGTTAGGATTTACAGCTCTTGGAGAACCTTCTTGGCTTCCTCAGATCCAGGGAAGTTCCCACCCTTTTTGAGCGAAACTTCGAGGGCCTTCTTCGCTGCGGCCTTATCCCCGTTCTTGTGGTAGGCCATGCCGAGATGGTACTGGATCACGGGGTCGCCGGGGGCCTTCTCGGCGGCCTCCTTCAGGAGGCTGACAGCCCGCAGGTAGGCGTTCTTTTTGTAATACAGCCATCCCAAGGTATCGGCGACGTTCGGGTCCTGCGGGAGCTGCTCCCGCGCCGTCTGCGCCAATGCGAGCGCCGTGTCAATACTTCCTCCGTGTTCAGAATACAGCCAAGCCAGGTTGTTCGCTGCCGGTCCGAACCTCGGGTTGATCTTCAACGCCTGCTCGTATCGTGCCTTGGCCTTGTCGTATTCCTTGAGCCCCTCGTGAATCGTGCCGAGAAGCGTATGGGCCGGAACAAAGTCGGGCTTGACTTTCAGCAACGCCTCATACTTGTCAATGGCTTTGCTGGGGTCGTTTTGGCTTAGGTACAGACGCCCGAGACCCATGTAGGACTGGAGCAGGTTGGGATCAAGCTCGAGCGACTTGTTGAAGTAGGTCTCGGCCTGCGCCAAGTCTTTGGCCAGAATGGAGACTTGCCCCAGGAGATTGTAAAGGCGGGGGTTGTTGGGCGATGCTTTCAACTGCTCCAAGCCCCGCTCAATGGCTTTTTTTATCCCCTTCTGCGACGCATAAATGGCCATGGCGTTGGCTAGAATGTCGGCCGAGTTCGGGTCCTTTGTGAGGGCTGTCTCAAAGTAGGCCAGCGCCTCCTTGTCGCGCTTTTGCGCTCGGGCGATCAACCCGAGCCGATAATGCCCGACCGGCTGATTCGGCGCGAGCTCCACGACTTGCTCGAACTTCGCCTTTGCCTTTACCAGGTCTTTCTTGCCGATCAGGGCGTTCCCGACCATCACATGCGCAGCCAGGTTCTTGGGCTGGACCTTGAGGACGGATTCGCCCTGTTCGAGGGCCAGGTCATAAAAGCCTTCCACCAGGTGAATGCCGCCCAGAGCAAGCCTTGCCTCGGTGTGAGTGGGAGCGAGCTTCACGGCCTCGGCGAATTCCCGACGGGCCTGCGGCGCGTCGTTGGCTTGCACGTACGCAATCCCGAGGAAATACCGGGCTTGCGGGGCCCTAGGCTCCAGCTTGATTACTTGTTGCAGCGCCTCGATGGCGTCCTTGGTTTTGTTCTTTGAGAGGTGAAGGCGGGCGGTGAGGAACAACCCGTCCGTATCCTTGGGGTTCTTCTCCAAGATGGCCGCCACTACCTTCTCGGCCTCGTCGGGTTTTTTTGTCGCCAGGTACAAGGTGGCCAGCTTTTTCTTCGGGAGCGGCGACTTGGGTTTCAGAGTCTCGGCCTTCTGGTAAGTCTCGACGGCTTTCTCCGGTTTACCGGTCAAGGCATAGAAGTCGCCCAGGGTGAGGAGAGGGCCTTCTTCATCGGGCTTGATCGTGGTCATTTCGATGAACTTGGCTTCCGCTTCCGGAATTCTCTTCGTTGCCAGGTAGAACCTGGCTATTTTGAAGTGGAGAGCGCGGTTCTTAGGATCCAAAGCGATCGTCTCTTTGTACTCCGCTTCAGCCTCCGGGAGTTTGCGCTGGATCACCCAGAAATCGCCAAGGGCCATGTGGGCGGGGATGGACCTTGGGTCCACTTCCAATGCTTTGCGGAGGGTCCGCTCAACGGCCGCAAAGTCCTTTTTGAAGAGGTAAACGGTGGCCAGGTCGAGATAGGTCGGGATGCGCTTGGGGTCCAGTTTGAGCGCCTCCTGCAGGGCCTCAACGCCCTGGTCGAAGTCCTTCCCGACTGCGTGGGTTTTGCCGAGGAGAACCTGGCCCTCGGCGCTCTCCGGCGCCAATTCCAGGGCCAGTTCGGCCTTCTCCTTGGCCTTTTTGACCTCGCCGGACAGCAGGTAGAGTTCGCCGAGCTTGATCTGGGCCTCATAGAGGTCCGGATCGTACTCCACGGTTTTGGTCAACTCGGCGAACCCGCTTCGAAGATTGGTCAGCCCTCCGAGTTTCAGGTAGGTCTGAGCCAGCTTGTAGTGGCCGACGGCGTCTTTAGGGTCTATCTGAATCACGTTCTTGTATTCGATCACCGCTTCATTGAACTTCCCCTGATCAAAATACTTATTGCCTCGCTCCATGTGCGTGGCTTTCTTCTCTTCGAGGCTTGAGGAGCAGGCGGCCAGGAAGAAGAGGAGGGCGATGAGCGGGAGCCGGAAAAGATTTCCAAGGAATGTCAAATGCCACGGCGAATCGTGTCTGTTGCGCATTATGGTAAGTCTCACGGTTTCTGTTTCAGGGAGCTGGCGGGGTCGCGCGCGCTTCGATCTTCAAGTTGCTCCATGAAACGATCAATCTGGGCCAGCGTCGTTTCGCGGAGTTGCTTGACCTGTTGCCTCGCCTGGATCGGATCGTTCAACGGAAGATCAGCCGGCGCCGTTGGGAGTCCGGCCTTTCCGTCTTTCCATGCCTGCCCACCGACCAAGCCCCTGCCACGCCAAGGATTATACAGCGGGTCTCCGAAAAGAACCATACGCCAACTGAGATACCGTGTGCTCAGATAGTATGCCTCCACGAGGGCATAACGACCGCTCAGGAGGAGACCCACGAACTCGCCGGGCAAGGGGAATGCGTCTAATAGCGGTTCTCCGGTGGAGCCGAGCGTGACCGTGATACCGCGCTCCAGGGCGTTTTTGCACCAGCCAGGCTCGTCCGGATCGTGGATGCTGACGGCTTCGCCTGACGCCATGTGATAGCCGATCGCGCCGGGATTAAAGGTGAAGGCATCTTCGTAGGACCTCAGGCGGTACCAGCCCACATACATCGCTACCTCGGGAGCCTCACCGGGTCGGCTGAACCGCCGTTCGGTGTCATCAAGGACCACCTCATAGGAAGTCATGCGGCGAAGCAGTCCCGCAAGGTCCCGCAAGTTCTGGTCGTAGAATCCATAGCTGTACGGCGGTCCGGCTTGCATGCCTCGTGCATCAATGTAAGCTCTCCCGGACAGTCCGGTTTGTTCCGCCAGGAGGGCCTGATCCACCATCTGCATGGCCAATTGGGGCGTCGGAGCATCGAGTCGGCTCACCATGAGGATTGGGAGAATCGGCTGGGGCGTGGCAAGTTTCACCGCTGCGGAGGAGGTCCCGTAATACACGGGATTGGGGAGGCGTTCGGCGATACGGTAGTCGCCTGGATCCCACCACAGCAGGCTCAGTTCACTGTCGAGGCTTGCGTCGCCGTCTTTGTAGCTGAAGGTCTCCAGTTCCTCCTTGGCAAGAGTGAGAACGCCCTGCATTCCGAAGACCTGCTCTGCCAGACGATAAGCCGTCTGCCGATTGGTTTCGGAGGGGGCCTCACTCAGAACCCGGATCATAATCTGCGCCGAGGCTACCTGCTTGCGAAGCTTCTCCAGCCCCGCCTGTGAACGCTCGGAGTCGGTTGTCGGCAAAGGACGCAGGCCTTTGACGAGCGCCGCCGTCCCCCCGACGAGAACCGTGATTCGAAGAAATTCCTTGGTCCACTCCTCGGCCTTGCCGCGATCACGCACAAGCGACAGCCGCTCCCACGCCTTTCGAATTTCCACAGCCACACGTTCCAGACGTGGGTCAACACCCCCCGCGGAAGCATCCGGGTTCTTACCCTTAGGGGTGGAGTCGGTGCGTGGGGTAGTGTCTTGTCCCTCCGGGGAAGCTATTCGCGTGAGCCGGTCTTCGACGGTCTCGAGGATCTGGCGCGCGCGCGTTTGGCGGTCCAAGGCGTCCTTGAGCCATCGTTCCTCGATGTCGGTCGGCTGAGGCGCCGAGATGCGCAGAGGAATGCCGTAGGTCGTCATCAAGACCCGGACCTTGCCGGCTAATCGTCGTTCCTCAAGGGCCCGTCGGACGGGTTGCACCAATCCCTTTTCATATTCCTTGCGGCTGATCGTCTCCTGGGTGGGAAGAGCGACTTGGATGATATTCGTGTCGGGCACACCCCGGCGGGATGCGTAGTGCTTGGCTACTACCGGACTATCCTGGGTATTGGAGTTTGCAAGAATCGCAATCTGATCGGCTGCCGGCTCACTTGAAGCAATCGGTGCGAGCACGAGGAGCAGGACGATGGATAGGATGCCTAGTGTAGTGCGTCCGATATACTTTTCCATTCCCGTTCGTGCTGAGCCTGTCGAAGCATGAACGGAATCGTGCGATAATGCGCGTCCTTCGACCCTTCGACTGCGCTCAGGGCGAACGGAAAATATGTAAAGAAGTGGCAGACGCATTACACTGGCTTAGCGACCAGGGGGAAAGAGTTCCGCATGGGCGTCACTATACCACGCTCTATCGCGCGGGGGATATTGAAACTCCTTATGCTTCTTGACAAAAAGCCCTATGTCGTTTACTGTGGCGCTCAAACTAAACCCCTTGATATTCCTGGAGATGGGCAAGATGGTTCTTCAGATCGGTTCGCGTCGAAATGCGGAGGTGAGGGGGTGATTCGAATGGGTGGAAGGTGGGACGTATTCTGCGCGGGCTTATTAGTGTTGACTTTTGGAACGGTCCTCCCGGCCGCCGGCCAAGAAGCGAAACCGCCCGCTTCGCCTGCAGGGGAACAAGCGTTGGAGAAAAGCTCATTGATCGTCACGTCGGAATACTACATCGGACCGGAAGATGTCCTGGAGATCATCGTGTGGCGCAACGCCGACTTATCCAAGGTGGTGACGGTCCGACCGGACGGACGGATCTCGTTGCCGTTGCTCGGCGATGTCGAAGCGACGGGGTTAACGCCCGCCCAATTGACCGCCAACATCGTCGGAAAGCTCAAACAGTTTAAGGAGACACCGACCGTTTCGGTCATCCTCCAGCAAGTCAACAGTTACGGCGTCTATGTTCTGGGGGAGGTCACGAAGCCGGGGCGATATTTCCTGAAAAGCAAGACCACATTGCTGCAGGCCGTCACGAATGCCGGCGGATTCACCCCGACTGCGGCCCGGAACAAGATTGTCATCTTCCGTTGGGGCGAAGGGCCAAATCAGAACAGGGAAACAAAGCTGAAAGCCAGTTATGACGATATTGTTTTGAGGGACAGCTCTACCCAAAACGTGATCCTGAAGCCGGGAGACACCATTGTGGTGCCGTCAGAGACTATGGTGCTGACGCAATAGGAGAACCCCTCGCCCCTTGGGGGAGAGGGTGAGGGGAACATGAAACAACCGGAGGAGAACCCCTCGCCCCCTTGGGGGAGAGGGTGTGGGTGAGGGGGTAATGAAACGACCCGTCATGGCATGTTTAGCGCTGCTCGCGGCGATGAGTGCGTTGACGCTGGGCGCCTGTGCAGCGTTGGAGCCTAACCCCCCGTCTTCTGGAGAGGCGGGATCATCGGCGGCTTACGTCACGGGAGATTATAAGATCGGGCCTGAGGATGTCGTGGAGGTGATCGTGTGGCGGAACGCCGATCTCTCGAAGACGGTGGCGGTCCGCCCCGACGGGAAAATCTCTCTGCCCTTGGTGGGGGATGTGACGGCGGTGGGCTTGACGGCGGATCAATTGACGAAGGAAATTTCGGCGAGGCTGAAAGGCTATAAGGACACTCCCAATGTCTCGGTGGTGGTGCAACAGGTCAATAGTTACAGCGTCTATGTCATGGGGGAAGTGGCAAAGCCAGGCCGGTACCAGCTTAAAACCTATTCGACCATTCTCCAGGCCATCTCGCTCGCGGGTGGGTTTACTCCTTACGCGGCGAAAAACAGGATCTTCGTGCTTCGAAAAATGCCGGGCACGGGCGCTGAAAGTCGGATCAACGTTCGATACGATGATGTCGTATCGGGCGGGGATATCGCCCAAAACGTGCTGCTGATTCCAGGGGACACGGTCGTTGTGCCATAGTATTCCGTCTCGAAAATCATGTTAATTTTCCGTTCGCCCTGAGCTTGTCGAAGGGCCAACATTGTCGCGTGCTTCCGTTCATGCTTCGACAGGCTCAGCACGAACGGAGATTTAGAGACACGACACTAGCTGTCCAATGGAGGGGCGCGAAGTGAGCCGGCCTATGTCGTGGTAAGTCGAACCCGGAGACTAATCTCCGTCTGCCGACCTACGAGGTGGATCACTCTCTCCATTTTGGCCTGGACGTGGTTCCTCTGGGGAGGCGGGGTGGCGCGGGCCGTCGAATTCCGCGTGACGCCTAGTCTTACAATTGCCGAACGTTACGACGATAATGTCCTCTTTTCCCGGTCGAAAATAGACGACTTCGCGACGGATGCCACCCCTAAGGTTTTAGTGATTGCTCGTGGGGAGGATCTCGACCTGACTGCAAATCTAGGGGTCACACGGACGCAATACGCCAAGAACCCAGAACTCTCCTTTTTTAGCACACAAGGCGGGCTGGTTCTCAAGGCGGATACCTTGACCGGGCGGTTTCTTCGGGGCTTGGGCCTGACGGTGACCGATAACTATGTGTACACGAAGGATCATCCAACGTTCGCGGGATTCGCCACCCCGGACGATCCGGCAAGCGGGGGTATTCAGACGGGTCGGTTCACGTCATTTTCGAACAATGCCGGGGTGACCGTGCCCTACGTTATATCGGCGCGAGCGCAAGTGTCCGGAAGCTATACCAATTCCTATACAACGTTCAGCAGTAATAGCGGTTTGTTCAACACCACTGGCCATGCGCTGACCGGTGGATGGAGCTACTTGATCGAACCGCAGACAACATTCCTGAGCAATTACACTTATTCGAAATTCTCATTCAGCGGCGGGAGCGGAGGGAGCGGTGGGAGCAGCATAGATACGCACGCCGCGAGTGTGGGAATCCGCCGGCAGTTCTTGAAGGACTTGATCGTAGACGCTAATATGGGGGGGACCTATGTGCCCTCTTCGGACCGTCTCAGCCCTAGTTTTAACATAGGAGCAACACAAAAGTTTTCCGCGACCGATGTCGGGCTGCGCTTAGTCCGATCTGTCTCCAGCAGCGGTGGCCTGGCGGCCCAAGTTTCTGAGCGAGAGATACTGTCGGCCTTCATCACACATCGAGTGACTAAAGCAATGACGGCGACCCTGACGGGCAACTATGCCACCGCCACAACTCAGGGCACTCGGACGGTGGACATCACGACCTACAGCATCAGTCCTGGTCTAACGTATGATTTCACCAAGTGGGCCAGGCTGACAGCGTCGTATTCGTATTACAACCAGCGGTCCGAAGGGGCTGTGGGATCCGGGTTGCTGCGAAACCAGGTGACGGTGGGGTTGACCATCACCTGGCCTTGATCTATTTCCCGCCGCCGGGGCAGCCCCGGTCGAATCCCGGAAATCCCTCGCACTTGCTCGACGCCGCGCTGGTCGGGGCCGGGAAGTCCGGTGCTTGCGTCATGACTTCCTTTGCGTTCCGCTTCTGCGTCTGATCCAACAGGAGTTGCTGGCCCGGTGTCGCGGCTGCGTAGCCTGCCTCGCTGCCAGATTCACTTTGCGTCCCGTATCCTCCGTTGCATCCTGCCAGGGCAATGAATGCGATGAAGAGCGACAATCCGATTCCTGCGGTGCTGCGTAGGTGTACCAGCTTCATTTGACGCCATCCTTTCCTTGTCGTGGGTGAGTTCCTGATGCGATCAAGTCGTTCTTCTTGGGAATGTCATTGAGGATGTCCGGGCGGACCTGGAAGATGCCGGCCATCGCGGAACCCTGGGCGTAAGCCAGCCCCTGTTCCTGTCGGCCAAGGACGATCCGCCCCAACAGCTTACCCTGGGCGTCCGTGGCGATCAGTTCGGCAGTCGGCGAGGTCAGCCCATACGGCTTCAGATCGCCCGGTTTTTCCGTCACGATCCGCTCCGCCTGGAGGCGGACCACTCGGCTGACGAACATGTTCAAGCGGGCGGCGTCTGCCTTGGCCCCGGGGTCGCCGTCCACCAGCCAGTCGCCTCCCTCGTGCGTGACGGAGTATTCCTGACCGTCTTTCTTGATGATGAGCGTCTTGACGCGGTCCGGTTCGGCCGCGATGAGCTGTTTGTTGCGCAGCGCGAACAAGCCCTTTGTGAGGTCCTTGGCCGTCGCGGGCGCAATCAGGCAGAGCGGTTCCTGGACCGCCGTCTCCGCGTAGGCGGCTGTCTTGTCCCGCGGGTCCTGGAAGAGGGACAGCAGCCGGTCGGTCTCGCCCTCGTGAATGGTAAACGTCGCATGCGGCTTGCCTAACGTGGCCTTCTTGGCTTGGCGCTCGTTCGGATCGTCGAGGAAGGCCTGAGCCTTCAGGTCCTCCAGGGCGAACAAGAGGCTCCGCACCTCCGGCTGGTCCGCCGCAGTTTCGACCGGAGCCTTGATCTTCCATTCCGACTTCTGACCGTGGCCTTCCTTGTAAAGGACGACGGTCTCGTGGGGCGTGGCAATCTTGAGTCGGGTCACCCGGTCCCGATCGAACTGAACGACGCGCTTGCGGCGAAAATCTTGCACGCTCTTCGTGAGGGTCTCGCGGCCTGCAAGGGTGGTGAGGAGGACCTTGGGAGCGCCCTCACGCATGGCATAGAGGGTGGAGGATAGCGGTCCGGGGTCGCCGAGGCGAAGCGTCTGCGCTCCTGAGGCCAGGCGGATGGAGACGGTCAAGGACGGGGACACCAGTCCGAATGATTTGAGATCCGCGCCGGATTCGTCCACGACGCGGGACACCTTGGCCAGCATCAGCGTGCGCAGGAACTCCTCGACGGCTTGCGGGTCGGCCTGCAATTTTTTCGGCTTGATGATCGTCCATGTGCCGTCGGGTTCCCGAGCCACTTCAATCTCACCGGCAAGAGAGCGAAGCGTCAATGACTGCACGTCGCTCTCCTTGAAATCCACCAGCTTTTTCTCGGCGGCCTCGCTTTCGGCACGTTTCTGTTCGGTGGGCACCTCCACCAGCCACAGGTAAAGTCCCAAGCCGGCGGCCGTGATAAGAAGGAACAAGGTTCCGCGGGACATCGGTGAAGACGGAGGCTAAAGATGGCGCCGGCGGCGCCACACGGCAAATCCCGTCGCCAGGAGGAAGCCCGGCAGAACCAAGACCTGGAGGCTGAACAGCACGTTGGATTGAGCCGCCGTGAGCAGGAACGTGCCGAATGCGGTGTTCTTAGGCGCAATCGTGATCAGGCTCTTCTCTTCGGCGAGCCAGGCCACCGCATGCAACATGAAGTCGCTGTTGCCTGCGAAGTCCAGGTAGGCATTGCTGGCGAAGTCCGAATCGCCGACGAGCAGGACCGCCGGATGCCGAGCATCTTGAGCCGATGCTTTGGCGGGCGCGTCCATTTCACCGGGAGGGGGCCCATCACCCGCAGAGCCGGGTACCCGCGCCCCTCCCGCGCCCACTCGAGCCGAAACCACGGCAGCCAGCGTCAATGGGCCTGGCGTGTCTTTGGATGGGTTGAAGTCACGAACCTGGCCGACTCCAGCGGGAGGGGGTTCGGGGCGGCCCCAGCTCCGTGGGCTGGACTTGGCGAGAGGGTGGAAATCCCACTCGGTGCCCTGCTTATCCTGGAAAGCGATGGGGCGGGCATGGGGAAACATCGTGAAGACCTTGCCCAAATCCTGCGTGATCTCGTGCGGGCCGTATGAGTTCACCACCGGCATGGTCAGATCGCCGCCCAAGATGGTTTGGGTGTCCAACACGGTGCGGTCGTCCGATCGCAGGCCCCAGCCGGCCAGGAGCCCCTCGAGACCGGCACGCGAACCAGGATCCCACAGGACAATCAGCCGGCCGCCTCCTTTGACATAGTCGGCGATCAGTGCCTGCTCCCCGGCGGACACCGGCCGCTGCGGTCCGGCCATAATCAGGACCGACGTATCGGCCGGGATGTTCTTGGATTCATAAAGCGAGAGGGACCGCGGCGTATAGCCCTGGCGCTCCAGCGACTCCTTCAGGAAGGAGTAGCCCTCTTTGTCGGAGTCCTCCAATAAATGTTCCGAGTGGCCGGTAAGGAAGTACACGGTTTTTTTCTCATCCTTGGTTACGCGGACCAGAGCGTTCGTCAGTTCCTGCTCGGTGGCGGCGGTGATCCGCGTCTCCTGCTTGCCGCTCTCCAGCACGGCGGTATCCGGTCGTGTGACGGCGTACCGCCGGGCGAGGCCCGGTTTCTTCTCCGGATCCACGAATTCCACGGTGAGTTTGGCCGTGTGGGTTTTGTAACTCTCGAACAGGTCACGATAGGCCAGGCGGGCGGGCCCCTGATCGCCGGTGAAGACGGTCGCCTTCACCTCGCGAGGCAGCTCCCGCAGTAGGCGGGCGGTCTGCGGAGCGAGCGTGAACCGTTTCGTTTCCGAGAAATCCCAGCGGACGTTGTGGCGCGCGGCGAGAAAGTTGAGGATGCCCAGTATGATCGCAAAGAGGGCGACCATCAGGACGCTGTTGAACCCCAGTCGGCTCGAGCGGCGAAGCGAGAACTCCCGTAGCATTTCGAAGTGCGTGACCAGGAAGACGGTCAGGCAGGTCGCCGCCAGGGCCTCCGACACGGCGATGGCAACGGTGAGTTGAGGAGCGATCAGGTAGATGGCGATTCCGCCTCCCGCCAGCACTCCCCCGAGAACGCCCAATAAGAATGTCAGCCGTTGATTCATCGCCGCCACCGCTGCGAGTCAATGACCCGATGGGTCAGGAAAATGCTGAAGACGATCCCCGCCGCGAAGTACACCAGGTCCTTTGTGTCCACCAGTCCCTTGACGAGGTTCTCGAAGTGTTCAATGGGGGAGAGGTAGGACAGGACTTTGCCGAGGGCTGATTCGCTGAGTACCTGGCCGGCCCACCCGAACAGCCAGAATAGAAGCAAGACCCCGAAGCTCAGAATCACGGCGATGATCTGGTTCTCGGTCAAGCCGGATGCGAGGAGACCGGCGCTCAGAAAGAGCCCGCCCAAGAGTAAGACCCCCAGATATGCCGTCAGGATCGGAGTCCACCGAAACTCCACATACGGGGGCAAGGCTGCCAAGGCGATGGGGGCGGCAGCGCTGAGAGCCAGCATGCCGGCGAGGACCGTCATGGCGGCGATGAACTTGCCCATGACAATGTCCGTCACCGTAACCGGTGAGGTCAGCAGGAGTTCCATGGTTTTAAGCTTCTTCTCTTCGGCAAACAGGCGCATGGTCAGGATCGGAACCACCAGGAGCAGCACCACTGCCATGTTGTAGAACACCGGCCTGAAGACCAGCTCGTTGACGTTCAGGTCGGGCATGCTGCCCTGGAGCCGGAGCATCTGGAGGCTTCGGTTGCTGGCGGTCAGAACAGCCAGGTATGAGAGCAGGCCCATCAGGAGGAGGAAAACGGAGGCGACAACATAGGCGATCGGAGAGAAGAAATAGGTGCGGATTTCCTTCCTGACGACAGCGGCGACCGGGCTCATGGCTGGGTCTCCCCCCCTCCCTCACCCTCCCCCTCGAGGGGGGAGGGAAGGGTAGGGGTGTCCTCTTCCTTTGTTAGTCTGAGGAACACGTCCTCCAACGTCATCGTCACCAGTTTCAGCTCCAGGAGCCCCCAATTGTGACCGACGGCGAAGCGGGCCAGGTCGTCGCGAAGGTCATAGCCGAGTTCCGCCTCGACGAGAAACGTGGCCTTGCCGTCGGGTCTGGCCTCGCCGTCATGGTGGACCGAAAGCACTCCGGGGAGGGCCGCGAGACGCTCTCGCGCGTCTGGCGGGGGGGCCTTGAGCGTGAGGCTGACCTTTTCTGAGCGGCGGAGGCGGGCCGAGAGTTGTTCCTGGGAGTCTTCCGCCACGATCCGCCCGTCGTTGATGATGACGACGCGCCGGGCGACCGCGGTGGCCTCCGGCAGAATGTGCGTGCTCAGGATGATGGTGCGCAAGCCGGCCAACCCCTTGATCAACTCGCGGATTTCAATGATCTGCCGGGGGTCGAGACCGGCGGTCGGTTCGTCCAGGATGAGGACGGGCGGGTCGTGTATGAGGGCCTGGGCGAGACCCACCCGCTGTTGAAACCCTCTGGAAAGGTTGGCGATTAAACGGCCTCGTACCTCTCCGAGGGACAATCGTTCCATCACCTGACTGAGCGCAGTCGGGAGGTGCGCGGGCGCAACGCCCTTAATGCGGCCCACGAACGTCAGATATTCGGTGACCGTCATCTCGGTATAAAGAGGGGGGACTTCCGGCAGATACCCGATGGCACGCTTGACTTCCATCGGCTGGTCGAAGCAGTCGTAGCCGGCCACCTGCGCGGTCCCGGACGTGGCCGGCAGGGAGCCGGTGAGGATGCGCATGGTGGTGGTTTTGCCGGCCCCGTTGGGGCCGAGAAAGGCCAGGACTTCCCCCTTTTCCACGGAGAAGCTGACGTCGGCGATAGCGGTCTTGGGGCCGAATTGCTTGGTCAGATGCTGGACTTGGATCATGGATTTGGAGTCGGACCGACTGTTTCCGGTGCGGGTTGCATCTTAGCCGTTGGTCGGGGGGCAGTCAAGCAAGGGCGCGGGGGGAATTTTCTCGGCCAGGCTAAAAAAATTATTGACAATTGGGAGAGTTCCGCTATATTCACACGCAATTTCGGGGGCACGGGGTAATTACCCTGAGGAGGTGCGATAGAGGATAAATTGGCCACGCTCATTACAGCGAAAGGGGGCAAATCAATTGCACGCACTAGGTAGGCACTTGCTGCTTGAGTTGAATGGTTGCAACCCCAAACTCCTGAACGATGTAAAGAGAGTGGAAGAAACTCTCGTCGCCGCCGCAAAGATCGCGAAAGCCACCATCGTCGGTACCCACTTCCATCAATTCAGTCCATTCGGGATCAGCGGGGTCGTCGTCATCGCCGAGTCTCACCTTTCGATTCATACCTGGCCAGAACACGGCTACGCCGCCGTGGACATCTTCACCTGCGGGGAGACCCTCAGCCCGGAAGTCGCCGCAAAATACCTTGTGGACAAGTTCCAGGCCCGTAATCCATCGCTCTTCGAAATGAAACGCGGGCTGATTCCGGACTCCAAGCCGACCAAGATTGCCAAGGTGGCGAAGGAGGTCTTTCCCTATGACTGCCCCAAAGAACTTCAAGTGGTTTCTTGAAGTCCTGGGGCCGAACGAGGGACACCTTCACGGAATCAAGACCGTCCTCTTCTCCAAGGACACCCCCTTTCAACACATAGAAGTCGTCGAGTTCGGGGACTACGGCCGCTCACTGGTCCTGGACGGGAAGGTCCAGTCCACGCAGGCGGACGAGTTCATCTATCATGAAACGCTCGTGCATCCGGCCATGCTGGCGCACCCGCACCCCAGGCGCGTCATGGTCGTCGGTGGAGGAGAAGGCGCCACGCTTCGGGAAGCGCTCCGGCACCGATCGGTCGAGCATGCCTTGATGGTGGACATTGATCGCGAGGTCGTGGAAGTCAGCCGGATGCTGTTGCCTGACTTTCATGCCGGGGCGTTCGATGACCCGCGCACCATGCTCGCATTTGAGGACGCCCGGCAGTGGCTCGAAACGCACGACGAGACCTTTGACGTCATCATCATTGATCTCTCCGACCCCATCGAGGAAGGCCCGTGCTACCGCTTGTATACCAGAGAGTTCTACCACTTGGTCACCCGGCGGCTTTCGCCTGATGGGCTGATCGCGCTCCAGGCCGGTACGGTCGCGCCCCACAATCTGCTGAACTTCAGCGCGATCCATCGGACGCTCCTGACCGCTTTTCCGGTCGTGTGCCCCTACACGGCGAACGTGCCGTGCTTCGGATTGCCCTGGGGGTTCCACATGGCGTCAAAGCAAGTCATGCCCCAGACGTATTCGGCCACGGACTATGAGGAGCGAATCAACCGGCGGATACAGGGCCAGTTGAAGTATCTCACCGGCGAGTTGTGCGTCGCTCACTTGGCTCTTCCGAAATACCTGCGGACGCGCCTCGAGCGCGAGGAGCGGATCATCGAGGATGATGCCCCGCTGTACATCTACCGCTGATCCCTGTCCCTCTCTGTTATAATCCTTTCCGCATATGCGTATTTTAGTCGTTGAGGACGAGGCTAAGGTGGCGTCCTTTATCCGGCGGGCGCTGGAAGAGGAGAGTTATGCCGTTGATGTGTGCGGCGACGGGGCTCAAAGCTTGGATCTGGTCCGGGGGAGCAGCTACGACCTCGTGATCCTGGACCTGATGTTGCCCGGGTTGCCCGGACTGGAGGTGCTCAAAACCCTTCGAAAGGAAAAACTCTCCGTGCCGGTCCTGATTCTGACCGCGCGTTCGCAAGTTGATCAGAAAGTGAAAGGACTCGATGCGGGCGCCGACGACTACCTGACCAAACCGTTTGCAATCGAGGAATTGCTGGCACGCGTGCGCGTCCTTTTGCGGCGGAGCGGCGGCGAGGCGACGGGTCTTTTGCAAGTGGACGACCTCGTCCTGAATCCCGCCACCCGCGAAGTGACCCGCGGCGGCCGTCGGATTGACCTGACGGCGAAGGAGTACGCCTTGCTCGAATACCTGATGCGCAATGCCGGCCGCGTCCTCACGCGGCCGATGATCGCCGAACATGTGTGGAACTTGGATTTCGACACCTTCACCAACGTTATTGATGTGTACGTCAACTATCTCCGCAACAAGATAGACCGCGGGCGGGACCGCAAGTTGCTCCAGACAATCCGTGGCAGTGGTTACACGTTGAAGGTTGAAGCCTAATGCCCCTTCGCCTGCGTCTCACGCTGTGGTACGGGACAGCCCTGGCTTTGATCCTGGTCGTCTTTGCGGGTGCGCTCTACGCCGTGATGGCCCGTGGCCTGAAGGATCAAGTTGATCGCTCCCTGGAAGACGCGGCGGCCGCGGCCGTCCGCGCGCTGGAGCAACGTGGGGTCGGTCCGTTCCTTCCCTTTACCGACCTTGCCTCGGAGTTTCCCGAACTCGCCGTCCTCGACAAATTCTTTCAGATCTTCAGCCCGGCGGGCAAAATCACCATCCAATCCCCCAACATCGAGCGGCGGGACATCCCCCTCAGCCTGACCGCCTTGAAGGCGGCGCTCAACGGGCAAGCGACGCTGGAGTCCGCACGGTTTCGGAGAGAGTCCCCCATCCGTCTCTTGTCGGTTCCGATCAGGCGCGGAGGGACGCTTGTGAACATCGTGCAGGTGGGGACTTCCTTGCAGCCGGTCGAGGAGACGCTGCACCGGCTGCTGCTGATCCTTCTTGTGACGATGCCTGTTGCATTGGCGGCGGCGTTGGCCGGGGGGTGGTTTCTGGCAGGTCGGGCCCTCCGGCCGGTGGATGCCATCACCCTCGCTGCCCAGCGCATTGCAGCGGGAGATTTGAGCCAGCGTCTCACCGTGCCTCCGTCATCCGATGAAATCGGCCGCCTGGGGGCCACGTTCAATGACATGATCGCCCGCCTGGAGGCCTTGTTTCAGCAGGTACGCCGGTTCAGCGCGGACGCGTCGCACGAGCTTCGCACGCCTTTGACGGTCATGAAGGGCGAGGCTGAGCTGGCGCTGCGTCGGCCCCGCTCGGCCGAAGACTACCGGCATGTCTTGGAGAGCGGTTTGGAAGAAATCGATCGGATGACGCGGATCGTGGACGAACTGTTGTTCCTGGCCCGAGCCGATCTCGGCGAGGTGCCGTTGGAGGCTCTCCCGGTTCGGCTCGATGCGCTCATTGAGGACATCCAACGGCAGGCGGCCGTTCTCGGGCAGGAGTCCGGTGTGCAGGTTGTCGTGGGGACGATAGAGCCCGCGACCGTGTTGGGCGATGAGCTGCGACTTCGTGAACTGGTGCTGAATCTGGTGGACAATGCCGCCAAGTATTCGTATCCCGGAGGGAAGGTCGAGATGGCCCTGATGAGGGAGAAGGGTGGTTGCCGGCTTTCGGTCACGGACCAGGGGATCGGCATCCCGCCCGAGGCGCTCGCCCGCATTTTCGACCGGTTCTACCGCACCGACGCCGCCCGCGCGCATGCGAAGCAGGGCACCGGGTTGGGCTTATCCATCTGCAAGTGGATTGCCGAGGCGCACCACGGGAGGATCGAAGTCCAAAGCACGGTGGGCGAAGGGTCTCGGTTTACGGTCATACTGGCTGTCGCATCCTCGCGTTAGAGACTTCTAATCTGCCGTTAATCCCCCTTTCATCTTCGGCTGCTATCCTCGGGGTCAACGAGGCCGAAATGGCCTTGTACAAGAAGGAGGACGCTATGAGCCTGATTCTCTATCGCAACCTCGGGAAGATCGCGGGACTGATCATTCTCGGGGCTCTCGTATTTGTGGGCGTGGAATATGCCGCGTATTCGCACGCCGGAGCGAACACGCCGATTGTCGCTGGGCCGGCCGTGCCGGCTGTTCCGGCCGTTCAGAGGCATGAGGCCGCGCCCGGGTTTACCGAGATCGCCAAGACCGTTACGCCGGCTGTGGTCAACATCACGACGGCAAGGGTCGCACGCGGGCGTGACTCGCGCGAGCCGCACGATCCGATGGAAGACTTCTTCGGGTCCCCGGGCCGGCCGCGCGGGCCGATGGAACCTCGCGGCGGCGGAATGGGGTCCGGGGTCATCGTGTCGCCGGACGGCACCATCATCACCAACAACCATGTCGTGGAGGGCGCCAATGAGCTTACGGTCACGCTCCCGGACAAGCGGGAATTCAAAGGCAAGATCGTCGGGACGGACCCGAAGACCGACCTTGCCGTCATTAAAGTTAACGCGACCGATCTCCCCTACGTTAATTGGGGGGATTCCTCGAAGCTGCAGGTAGGGGAATATGTCCTGGCGGTCGGAAACCCCTTCGGCCTGAATTCCACCGTGACGCTGGGGATCGTGAGCGCCCTCGGGCGCGGCCGGATGGGGATCACGCAGTATGAGGACTTCATCCAGACCGACGCCGCAATCAATCCCGGCAACTCCGGCGGGGCCTTGGTCAACACGGCCGGGGACTTGGTCGGGATCAACACGGCCATCCTCTCGCGGACCGGCGGGTACCAGGGCGTCGGGTTCGCGGTGCCGGCCAGCATGGCCAAGCCGGTGGTCGAGAGTCTCGTCAAGACCGGGAAGGTCGTCCGCGGATTCCTCGGAGTGGCCATTCAAGACCTGAATCAGGACCTCGCCAAGTCCTTCGGGCTGACGAATCCCAAGGGCGCAGTGGTAAGTGATGTCGCCGAGGACAGTCCGGCCGAGCGGGGCGGGCTCAAGCAGGGAGATGTCATCGTCGGCTACCAGGGATCTTCGATTGAAGACGCGGCGGCCTTGCAGCGCGCGGTGACCCGCACCACGGTCGGCACGAAGGCAACCATTAAGGTCATCCGCAACGGCCACGAACAAGAGTTGGCCGTCGCGATCGGGGAGCAAGCTGACATCGTCAAGGTGGCCGGCACCGACCGAGCCGTCGAGCATGCCTTAGCCGGCGTGGAGGTGCAAAGCCTGGACCGGCAAGCGGCTCGCGAGCTCGGCATCGGTCCCAAGACCCAGGGCGTCGTGGTTGTCGCGGTCGAGCCCGATAGCCCGGCCGATCGCGCAGGAGTGGCGCAGGGCGACGTGATCCGAGAGATCGCCCGTCAGCCGGTCAAGTCGCTGAAGGACTACGAGAAGATCGCATCGAGTCTCAAGAAAGGCCAGGACATCCTGTTGCTGATCAATCGCCGCGGGGCGCCGCTGTTTATCACGGTGAAGGCGTAAGGTGGGCATTCGAGGGTAGGGGCACGGCATGCCGTGCCCCTACAGCGTGAGGGGGACGAGGTCACCCGACGATGCGGCCGACGAGGTCGTAGGCGGCGGCGTCGGTGATCTGGGCTTTCACGAAGTCGCCCACGTTGGCCCCGCCCTCGTTCAGATAGACGACGCCGTCAATCTCTGGAGCCTGCCCCTCGTGGCGGGCTTCCAGGAGCAAATCGGTCTCTTCCGATGCGCCCTCCACCAGCACTTCGATCGTGTGTCCTATTTTCCGGCGGCTTTGCTTCAGCGCAATCGCTTCCTGGATGCCGAGCAACTCGGCCCGGCGCTCTTCCATCACTGACCGGTCGAGTTTCCGGCCTAGGGCGGCAGCCGGCGTGCCCTCCTCGTCGGAATAGAGGAACACGCCGACCCGGTCGAATTCCATCTCGGCCAGATAGCGCTTGAGCTGAGTGAAGGCGGCCTTGGTTTCGCCCGGAAAGCCGACGATGAACGCGGTCCGGAACGTGAGGCCGGGGATGCGGGCACGCAGCCGGTCCACAAGGCCTGTGATGTGGGCCTTAGTGCCCAGGCGGTGCATGCGCCTCAGCATGCCGTCGTTGATGTGCTGGAACGGCATGTCGATGTACTTGGTGATCTTTTCCTCCCCTGCATACAGCGCGATCAACTCTTCCGAAATCTGTTGGGGGTAGAGATAAAACGGGCGTATCCAGCGGAGGCCGTTCACCTTGACGAGCTCCCGCAAGAGAGCTACGAGCCCGGACCTCAGGCCGAGATCCACTCCATAGTTGATGGTGTCCTGCGAGATCAGGTTGATTTCCTTGACGCCTTCAGCCGCCAACCGGCGCGCTTCCGCCACAATGGACTCGACGGGCCGGCTGCGTTGTTTGCCCCGCATGATCGGGATGGCGCAGAAGGCGCAGTTCCGGTTACAGCCCTCGGCGATCTTGACATAGGCGGAGTGCGCGCGGCCGAGCCGGAGCCTCGGCGTGAGCTCATCGTAGAGGTAAGGGGGCGGGGCCATCCACACCCGCCGGGTCTTACCGTCCGGGGCAAGCAGGGTCCGGCAGATCTCGGCGATGCGGCCGGTCTCGCCGGTCCCGACCACGCCGTCCAGCTCCGGGAGGTCCTTCAGCAATTCGGCTTGGTAGCGTTGGGAGAGGCACCCGGCCGCGATCAGGACCTTGCAGGCGCCGGTCTTCTTCAGCCGGCCGAACTCGATGATGGCGTTGATGGATTCTTGCTTGGCCTCCTCGATGAACCCGCATGTATTGATGATGACGACCTCCGCGCGCGCGGGGTCGGTCGTGAGCGCGAACCCATTTTCGGCCAGTGAGCCCAGCATAATTTCGGCATCCACCTGGTTCTTGGAGCAGCCGAGGTTGACGAACCCGATCGTGATCTTCCGGCTTTCGGCAACGGCCAGATGAGAAGTGTGTGGCGTCATGGCGTGGTCAGTGTATGAGACGATGGAAAATTCTGTCAACATTTCTCTTGACTCAAAGGGCTCATTTTGGTAGATTATACGCACAATTCTACATAAACAAAGCCTGCGTCCTGCCGGCTTCATTCATCGTCCAGCCGTTCTATCTGATGTAACACAATGACGCGGTGAACTGCGTAGAGAGGAGGATATGACCAGATCAAGAGGAGTGATTCAGTGCTTTCTGATCATATCGGCGCTAACGCTGCCGGCATGCTCCATCGTCCCGAAAGGGTATGGAGACTATGATGCCGGTTACAAGGAATGGGGATTGGCCTCGTGGTACGGCGAGGAGTTTCACGGCCGCCTGACCGCGAGCGGGGACATCTACGACCAGCACAAGATGACCTCGGCGCATCGGGTTCTGCCGCTGGGGTCGTTGGTCCGAGTCACGAACGCCGAGAATGGACGGGATGTCGAGGTGCTAGTCAATGATCGCGGCCCGTTCGTGGACGGACGGATCATTGACCTTTCTTATGCGGCCGCGGAGCGCCTCGGCATGGTCCAGTCCGGCACCTCGCCGGTTTGGCTCCAAGTCATCAGGATGGGGAGCGGCTCCGCACGAGAGGGTAATGGGAAAAGAGAGGGGAGAACCCACGTCTTCACCACCGTCCTCAAGACGGACGTGGGTTCGCACTATGGGGATGCTTGGATCGTCCCGGTCGGCACCGAGATGAACTGGCTGAGCCGGCGCTCGATTGACGCCAACCGAGATGAGCGGCGGTTTCGGCGGTTGCTCCAGGAAATCCCGGATGATGCCCCTCACCCTGTCCCCCTCCCAGACGGTGAAAGGAGGGGGTGAGGGGGTTGCGTTTGACAGCCGATTAGTCCAGCCTATACACTAGCTTCCTGTTAAAGAATTTCCCTTCACCTTACTCCTCCCCTCGAAGCGGGATGGGGAAGTACCTTATACTCCACCCCTCCCGATGCGGAGAGTGGTGTGGGTGAGGGCAAGCAAGTTGTGCATGGAGGATTCCAGAATGGGGAAGAAGTCACCGGTTGAGGCCGACATCGCGCGGATGAAAAGGAAAGTCTCCGAACGTAAGAAAACTGCTGAGAATGCCGAAGGCGATGCAGGCCTGCGCTCTCTGCACAAACGCTTGAAACGCGCTCAACGCAAGAAGCGGACCCTGGCGATGCGGTTGGCGCATGCCCGGGGTAAGAAGAAAGAAGCCAAACCGGCAGCCGCTACAGGATGATGGGCCGGCATGAGAATGAGAGAACGGACCGGTAACGAGGGAAACCATGGCTGACGAGATCAAGACGGCAGAGAAAGCCGACAACGCAGAGAAACCGAAGATAGAGACGGCCACGAAGCCTGCGGATGGGGCTTCGGCGATGCCCGACGGGTCCGAGAAGTCCGACTTTATGCCGTCAGGGCCTGCGGCCGAGGTTGAAGCTCCCGTCGAAGGCGCGGTCGAGACCCCGACCCCCGAAGAAAAGCCTGAGGAGAAGGTTAAGGACGAGGTCGAGATCCAGATTGATCTCCTGAAGGACAGGGATTGGTTCCGTCGGAAAGATGCCGCGATCACCCTGGGAGAGATGGGCGACGAGCGGGCGATCGGGCCCCTCATCATCGCGTTACGAGACGCCGAATGGAACGTCCGCGAGGCCGCGGAGGAATCGCTCGCTCAGATCGGATCACCCGCGGTCGAGCCGCTGATCAAGGCCCTGCGGGAATATCAGATCCGGAACTATGTCATTAAGGTGCTGGGGAAGATCAAGGACGAACGGGTGCTGGACCCGCTCATGGCCCAGATCCGCAATGAAGAATTCAAGGACGTCGCGACCAAGGCGCTGGTGGATGTGGGCCTCCCCGCCGTGGAGCGGCTCATGGCGGTGTTGAACGACAAGGACAATAACGTCCGCAAGCATGCCGTGCTGGCGCTCGGCGAAATCGGCATCCCGGAGGCCGTGGAACCGTTGATCGAGGCTACGAAGGATGAAGACTGGCAGGTTCGCATGGCGGCGATCGCGGGACTCGACCTGATCGGTGATGAGCGGGGCAAGCCCGCCGTCAAAGCCCTCGTCAAAGATCCGGACTTCGCCGTTCAGATGCGTGCGGAACGGATCATGTGGTCCTGGAAGAAGAAGGGGAAGCAGGTCAAAGACGAGGAGGAAGAGGAGCGAACCGGTACAGCCTAGCGCATCAGGAGCGCGTCCAACTCCTTGACCGTGCCTTCGAGTTTAGGCCGGACCCCCGGCTTCACGGCCTTCACCTCGGTCGTGATCTCCGAGACCTTCCCAAGCAGCCCTTCGAGTTTCTTTTGAAGGTCTTCGTCGGCGGCCGCTTTTGCCTGGGACAGACTTGTCGTCGCCTCCTCTAAGCCGGAAGCCGCCTTGCCGTAATTCTTGTCGAGCAGATCCGATTTTGCCTGCACCAGCCGTTCTTTCGCATTCACCAAGTTCATGCGCACGGTTATGTCGCGTTCAAAGGAAGAGGTCTTGGCGACCATTTCACCCCCGATGTGTCGGGCCTTTGTGAGGAAGGATTCCACCCCCTGCCGGCCGGCGTAAATTCCGCACGCGAACGCTAATCCCATAGCAGTGATGAACCCCAGGAGCTTGAGCATTTAGTCTTTCCCTTTCCCTTTACGGCCGGCGGTCAGGGCCATAGCCAGGGCTAAACCGATGTGCATGGCGGCATCTTAACAGGAGGGGCGAAGAAATTGACAGGGGGGGACAAATATGCGAGCGTTTAGTCATGTATGAGAAGTTTTTCGGGTTTACCGAGCCCCCGTTTAAACAAACCCCCGATCCTCAGTTTTTCTATCCGAGTCACAAGCACGAAGATGCCTTTTCCCTGATCCTCCATGGCATCACCTATCGAAAGGGATTCATCGTCATCACCGGCGAGGTGGGGACCGGCAAGACGACCCTGAGCCGGCGCCTCCTGGAGGCCCTCGATCCGAGCGTCAGGACCGCCTTGATTCTGAATCCCGGCCTGACCACCATCGAACTCCTCCAGTCGGTCAACCAGGAGTTCGGGATCGGCAACGCGAGCGCGTCCAAGAAGGAACTGGTGGACGAGCTGACCCGGTTCCTGCTGGACAATCTGAAAGCCGGCGGCAGCGCCGTCCTCCTGATTGACGAGGCTCAGAACCTCTCGGTCGAGTGCCTGGAAGAAATCCGCCTCCTCTCCAACCTCGAGACGGCCAAGGAGAAGCTGTTGCAGATCGTCCTGCTGGGCCAGCCGGAATTGGGTGACAAGCTTCGGCTGAATGAGTTGCGCCAGCTCGCCCAGCGGATTGCACTCCACAATCACCTGCTGCCTCTCGATCTCGAGGAGACCCGCATGTACATCGCTTCTCGATTGAGCGTGGTCGGGTGGAAGGACCGGGTCCTCTTCACGACGAGCGCGGTGGAGCGAGTGTATGCCCTCTCTGGTGGAATTCCCCGGCTGATTAATACGCTTTGCGACAAGGCCCTCTACGCCGCCTATGCCAAGGAGACCAAGGTCATCGGGGATGTTCTGATTGAAGAAGCCGTCAGTGCGGTGAAGAGCGCGCCGTGGGTGATGCCCCGAACCACGCCGCTGGCGGAACCGCCCGGTCTGGACCGGCAGCCTCCTCGGATAGATACTGAGGCGACCGTTCGGATCCGTCCTTCGACACCGTATGTGCCGGATCGGAAACGGCCGAGGGTCCGGGTGACGCCCTTCTGGGTGGGACTCGTATGCTTCCTGGTGGTGGGAATCGCCGGGGCGTTCTACTGGCTTGTCCCAACCTGGGTGAAGGTCAATGAGAACCTGACTGGAACAGGCAAGCCACCTCCGCCGGTGACCCTTGGAAGTGAGCTTGCCGGCCCCGGCCGCTCCGGGTCGGCGTCCGCCCCGGCGGCAATCTTGGCTCCACAGTCTGGGACCGCCCAACAATCACTCCGACCGGCGTCACCGACCCAGCCGCGTGTTCCGGAGCCTGCTCCAGTTCCTCAGGCGCAGCCCGCTCCTCCTGTGGTGAGCCCGTCGGGTTCGACCGCTCCGCTTCCCCCGGCGACTACTCCGGAGACGGGCAGCTCCCGCGCGTTCACGGTCGTTGGCGTGAAAGAGGCCCGGCCCGCAGCGATGCTTGCCCTCCTGCAACGCTGGGGACGTTTCCGATCCGCGCCGACCAAGGCGCTGCTGAACCGCGATCCCAACAGCTTAGTCCGGGAGTCCGGGCTCCAATCGTCCACGCTGCCTGTCGAACTCCGGATGCTGGAGCGGCTCGATTATCCTTGCCTGGTTGAGTGGAGGGACGAGCCGAGCGGCAAGGTGCATGCCGTCGTGCTTGTGAGTCTCAGTCCGACCGAGGTGACGATCCTCGATCCTCTTGTGGGTCGGCGGGTTGTGGACCGTGCTCAGTTCCCGCGGCATGTGAAGGGGGAGGCCCTTGTTCTTTGGAAAGCCTTGCCCGGGATCAAGGTTCTCCTCAAGCCGAAGAGAGGCAAGGATCCTTTGGTTGCTGAGCTGCAACGCGTGCTCGAGAAAGAAGGTCTGTTCGAAGGTGCCGTGAACGGCGTGTACAATCCGGCGACGCGTGCGGCCTTGATCAGACTCCAGTCCGAGTTCGGTTTGAAAGAAACGGGCATCTTTGGCGTCCAAAGTTACATGGTGCTCTCCAAACTGGTGCTAGGGTCCGAGGTGCCGAGTTTGAAGGCCAAGCCTGACCCCGCCGAGAAACAAGGAACATGATCCCGCTGAGGGACGAGAACCCCACGACGCTGGCGCCGGTCGTCACGGTCATCCTCATCGTTTTGAACAGTCTCGTGTATCTCTATCAAGCGTCGCTGGGACCCACCGAAACGCGGTTCATCCTTTCCTACGCGGCGGTCCCGGCCGAATTGTTCCACAAGGGGGCGGTGGTGGGAGACCCGCTGGTGCCCACGGGGCTGACGGTGTTGACCTCGATGTTCCTGCACGGAGGATTCCTCCACCTCGGCGGCAACATGCTCTACCTCTGGATCTTCGGCAACAATATCGAGGATGTGATGGGTCACGGGCGCTTCCTCGTGTTCTACTTTCTATCCGGCTTGGCGGCCGTGTTCGCGCACGCCGTGACGGCGCCGGAGTCCACGGTGCCGATGATCGGTGCGAGCGGCGCCATTTCGGGAGTGCTGGGGGCCTATCTCCTGTTGTTTCCCAAGGCGCGCGTTCAGGTGCTGGTCCTGGCTGGCTTCTTTACCCGCATCGTGCCCGTGCCGGCGGTGGTGGTCCTGGGGTTCTGGATTGTCGTGCAAGTTCTGAACGGGGCCTTCAGTTTGGGCGGCCCAGGCGGCGGAGTGGCTTGGTTCGCGCACGTCGGTGGATTTATTGCGGGCCTTGCGCTGATTAAGGTATTCCAGCGGCCCGTCCGACCGTGACGGCTGTGGTAGCGTGGCAAGCGCCTGTGGTAAAATTCAATCGTCCTTTGATGGATTGTTGGAAGAGGAGGAGGGTATGCAAGCTGGGCTTATTGGATTTCTAGGGCTTGTCATCGGTCTTGTAGTAGGAATCCCCCCCGCGGGCGCCTCCGACCTGAACCTCAGCGGGAAGATGACCCTGTTCGTGGCCGGTCGGGAGCAGGCGATGTTTGAGAAGGCCGCCGTCAAATTTGAGAAGCAGTTCCCCAAGGTGCGGGTCAGGTTTGCGGAGACGGACGGCGGCAAACCGTTGGCCGTATTAGCCGAGGGTACGGCGGACGTGGCCGTCCTGGGGCGGATGTTGACTCCCGAGGAGAAAGAGTTCACGGGCACGATCGTCGGCTGGGAGGGCATTGCCGTCATGGTGAACGCCTCCAACCGTGTGATGGATGCCAACCTTATGCAGATCAGCGACATCTTCACCGGCAAGGCTAAGACCTGGGACGAACTGGGCGGCCTTGAAGCCAAAATCACGATCATCAACCGGGAAGAGGGCAAGGGCGTGCGGCCCTATTTCGAACAGCAACTGAATCTTGTCGGCAAGTTTGTGAACGGCAAGGGGGTTGTGGAGCCCGATAAAGAGGCGGTTCGGATCGTGTCGGGCAGCATGAACACCGTGACTTACATCAACCTCGGCACGGGCCTTTCGAACGTCAACGCGGGCGTCCCAGTCCGCCTGTTGTCGGTCAATAAGATCGAGCCGGAGCCCGCCAACGTGTCGTCGGGAACGTATCCGCTGCGACGGCCGATCGTCCTGGTGACAAAGGGCGCTCTCTCACCATCCGTCAAGGCCTTCCTTGACTTCATGGTCGGCAAGGAAGGCCAAAAGACCATCCAAGAAGAAGAGTTCGTCCCGATCCTCGTCACCAAATAGGCCGAAGGTAGGACACCGGGCATGGAAGATGAGACGGCCGGATCAGGCAAGGCACCAGACTCGCCGGCCCGACTGCGGCTAGGCGATCTCCTGGTTCGGCACGGGCTCATCACAGCCCAAGCCCTCGAGGATGCCCGCCTGGCCCAGCGCGGATCCGGCAAGCGGATCGGGGAAATTCTCGTGGAGCGGGGTCATCTTTCGGAGGTCCAGCTCACCCGTTTCCTTGCCGACCGTCTCAAGGTACCGTACCTGGATGTGTCTGCCTTGGCGTTCGGCACGGAGGAATTGAGTCTCCTTCCGGAAGCGTTGGCGCGTAAGTACACCGTTTTGCCGATACGCCGTGATGGCAAGCGGCTGGAAGTGGTGATGGCAACCCCGCAGGATCTCGACGCGATCCGCGATATCTCCTTCGCGACGGGGTGCAAGGTGTTTCCGGCCATTGGTGGCCGGTCCCTGATCGTGGAGACCATCGAACGTTTTTATTCCCGCCACCTCGAGGGAGCCGACGCGCTGATGGCGGCCGGCGTCGGGGATACGGCCGAGCCGCTCCTCGCGCAGCGCGCTTCCGAGCCCAGTGCGCTGGATGCCGATGCCGAGGATGCCCCGGTCATCCAATTGATGAACCTCATCATGCGTAAGGCGATTCAACTCAAAGCCAGCGACATTCATATCGAACCGGGCGCTCCAGAAGGGACCGTCCGATTCCGGATTGACGGCCTGCTGGCCGACCAGCTCAAGGTCCCGGTCGCGCTGCACCCGGCCCTGATCTCCAGGTTGAAGGTACTCGGCCGGCTCGACATCGCCGAGCGGCGATTGCCGCAAGACGGCTCGGTGCGGGTGAAGGTGGAGGGGCGCGAAGCGGACCTCCGGATCTCCACCATTCCGTTGCGCTCAGGCGAAAAGGCGGTGGTCCGGATTTTGGACACGTCGGGCGGAGGCTTAGAGCTTGAAGCCATCGGGCTTTCGCCTCAGGATCTGAAAAAGGTCGAAAGCCTCATCGGGCGCCACAAAGGGATGATCGTCGTCACGGGGCCGACCGGAAGCGGGAAGACCACGACCCTGTACGGCATTCTGAACCGGATCAAGTGCCCGACCATCAACATCGTCACGGTCGAGGATCCGATCGAATATCACTACCCGGGCCTCAATCAGATGCAGGTCAATGCGGAGGTCGGATTGACCTTCGCCACCGGGCTTCGCTCGATTCTCCGCCAGGACCCGGACGTCGTTCTGGTCGGCGAGATTCGAGACGCCGAGACGGCCGAGATCGCTTGCCGGGCGGCGCTCACCGGGCACCTGGTTTTCACCACACTGCATACGAACGATGCGCCGTCCACCATCATACGATTGCTCGACATCGGCATTCCCCGCTATCTCGTGGCGTCGGTCCTGGTCGGCATCATCGCCCAGCGATTGGTCCGGTGCGTGTGCCCGGACTGCAAAGTTCCCGCCCAGCCGGATCCCGGCCTGGTGGTCGGGTTGGGGCTCTCGGCCGCGAGCCTCACCGGCGGCCGGTACATGGCGGGGAAGGGCTGCGTCAAATGCCATGAAAGCGGGTTTAGGGGACGAACCGGCGTCTTTGAGATGCTGGTCATGGATTCGAAAATCCGAGACCTAATCCTGAAGGGGGCAACGGAGGAAGACCTGCGACTTGCCGCGCAGGAGTCGGGCACGCGCGGGTTGGTGGAAGACGGGCTTGAAAAAGCCAAGGCCGGGCTGACGACCCTCGATGAACTCGTGCGGGTGCTGGAGGTCGCCGAGCACGCGGCGACCAGTTGCCCGGGCTGCGGCCGCCCGCTTAATTCCGAATACCGGTTCTGCCCCTATTGCCGGACGGTCCGGCGTCGCGTCTGCACGGGCTGCGGGCGTGTTCTCCAGCCGGGCTGGGTGGCCTGCGTCTATTGCGGCCAGGAGCCGAAATAGGAACGGAATAACGGAGAGGAGGCATGCCCAAGACCGTCGCCCGACGCCGCGCCTCTCGAAAGATTGCGATCTGGAGACTGCAGGATCTTCTGGAGAACCCGATCAGAGACTTTGAGCCGTTGACGAAGGACCTCAATCGGCAGGCCCGGCGCTTCGAGGGACTTCGGGAGAACTTGTCATCGGATATGCCTGCCGAGGGGTTTGTCGAAGCGCTCCGACTGGCCGAGACGATTACGCGGTCCACCAGCACGCTCGGGGCGTATGCCTATCTCTGGTTTTCCGAGAACACGAAGCACCAGGGCGCGCGATCGTTCAAGGCCAAAGTCGAAGAACTTCAGGCGAGCCTGGCCAACCGCATGCTGTTCTTCGATCTCTGGTGGCAAAAGCTCGACGACGAGAACGCCGCGCGGTTGATGGCGGCGGCGGGCGACTATCGGTACCACCTGGAGTCCCTCCGCCGCTTCACGGCCCATACCCTGAGCGAGCCCGAGGAGAAGATCATCAACGTCAAGAGCGTGACCGGCCGTCAAGCGGTCGTGGGGCTGTACGATATCCTGACCAGCGGGCTGACCTACACGCTCAAGACCCATGGCCGGGTCAAACGACTGAACCGCGAAGAGTTGACGCACTACTTCCGCGATCCCGACGCACGCGTGCGGGAGGCGTCCTATCGCGAGCTCTATCGGGTTTTCGCCCACAATGCCGATGTGCTCGGCGAGATATACAAGACCCTGGCCCTGGACTGGAAACAGGAGCATTTGGGATTGCGCCATTACCGCTCGCCGATTGCGGTCCGCAACCTCATGAACGATGTGCCCGAGGATTCCGTGGAGGTCCTTCTGGGTGTCTGCGCCAAGAACGCCGACGTCTTCCAGAACTATTTCAAACTCAAAGCCCGGCTCTGCCGCATCAAGAAGATGAACCGGTACCACCTGTACGCTCCATTTCGAGAGACCCACAAACGCTATGCCTTTGGCGCGGCGTCAGAGATGGTCCTGGAGGCCTACCGCGGCTTCTCCCCGCGTCTGGCGGAACTGGCCGCTCGAGTGCTGGAGGAGCGCCACGTGGACGCCGCGATCCGTCCCGGCAAGATCGGCGGCGCGTACTGCTACAGCGTGATGCCGGGGTCTACGCCGTATGTCTTGCTCAATTTCAAAGGCGATGTCCGTGACGTCGCTACGCTGGCCCACGAACTCGGTCATGCCGTCCATGGGATGCTGGCGGCCGATCATTCGGTGTTCACCTTCCATGCGACGCTGCCGCTGGCCGAGACGGCCTCGGTGTTCGGCGAGCGCATCCTCTCGGATGCCCTGATGGCCAGTGAGCGCAATACGACCGTCAAGCAGAGCCTGCTGGTCAGGCAACTGGACGATGTGTACGCGACCGTCCTGCGCCAGGCCTATTTCGTGCGGTTCGAGAGGGAAGCGCATCGGATTCTGGGCGAGGGCGGTACGATGGATGACCTCTGCGGCGTGTATCTGGCCGAGCTGCGTCGGCAGTTTGGTCGCGCCGTCGCCGTGCCGGATGAGTTTCGGTGGGAGTGGCTGTCGATCCCCCATCTGTTCGCCAGCCCGTTCTATTGTTATGCGTACAGCTTCGGGAATCTTCTCGTCTTGGCGCTCTACGGGTTATACAGGACTCAGGGGGAGTCGTTCGTTCCGCGGTACTTGAACCTCCTGTCGGCGGGCGGGTCGCTGGCCCCGGAGGTGTTGCTCAAGGACCTCGGCGTGGACATGCGCTCGGAGGCCTTCTGGCAGACGGGGTTCGAGATGATCAAGGGTATGGTGCATGAGCTGGAGGCGACGGCGTGATTATCATGGCTGAACCTTCGAGGGTCCTGCCGCCAGTTCGCTGCCCAAGTGGGCATCCGCTCGCCACCCACTCACGTGGGTACCCGCCCGTCCGCTTCGGCTGCGAAGACTGGCCTCTAGGCGACGGGGGGTCCCCAATCGGCGTCGCCCGTTCTCAAGCTCAGCGATTCGGTTAGAAGACGATGATTCGCTTCGATAGCCTCGATCAGTATGTTGAGCAAGTTCGGTCGCGGTTTGAGGCGTGGCTCGGGCGGCTTGTGGAGGTGCCCACCGTCAGCATGGATCCGGCCCGCAAGGACGATGTTCGAAGAGGAGCGACCGTGGCGGCCGGATACCTGAGGGAGCTCGGCGCCGACGCGGCGATCGTCGAAACCGGCGGTCATCCGATGGTCGTCGGCGGATGGGTGCGCGACCCGGCGTGGCCGACGGTCGTGGTGTACAACCATCTGGACGTCCAGCCGGCCGACGAACGGGATCCTATGAGACCGGAGTGGACCCGCGCGCCGTTCAAATTTTCGGTTGAGGGCGACGCGTACTTTGGTCGGGGCACAACGGACGACAAAGGCCCTGCGCTGACCGCATTGCTGGCGGCTCACTATGCGGTTGAGCACGGAGCGCCGCTCAATATCCAGTTCGTCTGGGAACTCGAGGAAGAGATAGGGAGTCCCCATTTTGCGGCCGGGTTGGTAAAGGCTGCCCCCGTTCTCCGCAAGCCCGACTCGGTCGTGGTGTCGGATACGATCTGGCTGGCGGGCGGGTGCCCGGCGGCGCCGTACGGGTTGAGGGGCAATCTGGCCGCTCGCCTCATTCTGGAGACCGCCCGACGGGAAGCCCATTCCGGCTTGACCGGGGGTGTTGCCCGCAATCCGCTCACGGAGCTGGCCGCCGTGCTCGCGGCCTGCGTGGACGCGAAGACCGGCCGGGTCACGATCCCCGGCTTTTATCGCGCAGTTAAGCCGTTGGGGAGAAAGGAGCAGGCGCAGTTCCTGAAGTCGGGATTCCAGGTCAAGACCTTTGCCGCCGCGCATCAACTGACGAAAGTACGCACACGAGATCGTACTGAGGTCATGCGCCGCTTGTGGGCCGAGCCGACGTTCGAGGTTCATGGCATGGTCGGCGGCTATACGGGGCCTGGGGTCAAGACGTCCATCCCGCCCCGCGCCGAGGCGAAAGTCAGCATGCGACTGGTGCCCGATCAGGAACCGGCTGCCGTCTTTGCGATGTTCAAAAAGTACGTCCGTAGGCTGAACCCGGACGTCAAGGTTCAAGCGGACGGGATGCTGCGGCCTTACGTGGCGGATTTGGGCGGCCCCTATGCGGAGGCGGTGCGCAAAGCGCTGCGCTTCGGCTTCGGCAAGGAGCCGGCGTTCATCCGGGAGGGCGGGTCCATCGGCGCGGTGGTGTCGATGGCCCAACGCTGGAAGGCCCCTGTGATGTTTCTCGGTTTGAGCCTGCCGGAGCACGGGTACCATGCGCCCAACGAGCGCTTTGATTGGGGACAGGCGTCCGGGGGCATTAAAGCGTTCGTCAAATACTTCGACGAAATCAGCGTGCCTTCTCCGGCTACCCAATATAGACCACGCCGAGCAAATCTTTGAGATCAGTGTCGCTGGTGATGAGCTATGCCTTCTGGTCCCGGGCCGTCGCGTAAACGACCGCATCGGCCACGGCCAGACCATGGCGCAGGCTCAAATGTTCACATTCGGTCCTTTTTCTCTCTGATAGCCGCCTTCGACAACCCTTCCACGAAGTCCTTCAGGGGCTTCAGGGGGACTCCCGGCACCCAGGTGATGATGCCGCCCTTTTCCAGAACTTGAACCCGCTGGCGTGGGGTCAAACGGAGTTTTTCCCTGACCTCTTAGGGGATCACCACCTGATACTTCGGAGAGATCGTCGTTGTGGGCATGCCGAACCTCCTTCCCACGGATTCCTGATGGATCATTCTATCGTTTTACGATCCGATGGTCGAGGTGCTAGACACGCTGTGCCGAAGTAGTGAGGATCGGTCTCACGGAATGCTCTGCTGCTTCAGAAGGCTGACACAGGCGAGGATGCGGTGAGAGGGATGATAGTAATGGGGGTGTTTGTTTTCTCCGCCATAGGAGAACCCATGCACACCGCTGTAGGAGAGTCCATACACGCCCGGTGGCTTGTAAATCAACGAGATCCGTTTGTGTCTAGGATAAATACTGAAGGTTGTTCCCTTCATCTCCCTCTTTTCCCTCACGTGGGTGCCCGCTCAGAGAGCCATTTAAAATTCGAAAGTTAGATAGCTCCTGAGAGCCTCAGGCCATTCGGCACCGCTCTTGCTCCACACATCCACAAATGGTGGGTTAGTCCTGCTGTTAAGGGAAGCGTGTGCCCGATGCGAACTCAAGACATCGAAGGACAGTTTTGCAGCGATTGGAGGACGTGGGGCCGCTTTTTCGGCAGAGGACTCCAAGGGACGATCCCTCGCCTTGCTACTCTGGTACCCGAAACCATCAAGGGGGCGCTGAGTAGCATGAGATGGTCCATCGAAAGAGGAACGGCCTGGGGATTCGGGTCGGCTCTTCTGGTCCTTGGCGTGGTCGGCGCGATCTCCTATCAGAGCACGGCGAGGTTCGCCGAGGACGCTCGCTGGGTGACTCACACGCACGAGGTCATCGAAACGATCGAGGCGATTCTCTTCGCGGTACGGAATGCCGAAAGCGGGGTGCGCGGCTATGTCCTGGCGGGAGACGAGCGGTTCCTGGAGTTGTTCCAGGCGGAGAGTGAGGCGGTTGCGCGCAAGGTGCAGGATCTCCGCCAACTGACGGCCGATAACCCCGCGCAGCAACATCGGATGGCCGTCCTGATGCCCCTGATCGAAGAAAAGTTCTCCATGATGCGAAGGAAGATGGTGGAGTTACAACGACACGAGGGGATTGCGCCCGCCATGCGACAGTTCCGGACTGGCGAGGGGAAAAGAGTCATGGAACAAATCCGGACGGTGCTCCGCGAGATGCGCGACGCGGAACGGGAGTTGTTGGCGAGGCGCCAGGAGGAGACCCAACGAAGCGGTCGCCACACGAAAGCCATCATCGTCGCAGGCACCCTCCTGGCCTTCGTCCTGCTTCTGGTCGCAGGCGGTCTCATCCATCACCATCTCACCGAGCGCAAGCGAGCCGAGGAGAAGCTACGGCGTCTCCACGGGAAGCTTGAGCATCAGGCTGCGGCGCTTGAAGCCGCCAACAAGGAACTGGAGGCGTTCTCCTACTCTGTCTCGCACGACTTGCGTGCCCCTTTGCGCCACATTGATGGGTTTACGGACCTGCTCCGCAGGCACGCCGCCGCCTCGCTCGACGACAAGAGCCACCGGTATCTCAAGACCATCTCGGAGTCGGCCAAGCAGATGGGCGCGCTGATCGACGACCTGCTGGCCTTCTCGATGGTGGGAAGAACCGAGCTGCGGATGACGTCGGTGGATCTCAATCAAATCGTCAAGGGCGTGGTGGACGACCTGGCGCACGACTTAGATGGGCGACGCATCGCCTGGACGATCGGGACGCTGCCCGCGGTACATGGTGATCCGGCCTTGCTGCGCCAGGTGCTGGTCAACCTAATAGACAACGCTGTCAAGTACACCCGCACTCGCGAGGAGGCGCGCATCGAAATCGGCCTTGACGGCGGCGGCCCGTATGAAACCGTCTTGTTCATTCGCGATAACGGCGCCGGATTCGACATGCAGTACATCGACAAGCTCTTCGGTATCTTCCAACGTCTCCACAGCGCAGGCGAATTTGAAGGCACCGGCATCGGATTGGCCAATGTCCGGCGCATCATTCAACGCCATGGTGGTCGCACCTGGGCGGAGGGGATCGTGGACGGCGGGGCGACCTTCTACTTCTCGCTCCCCAAGATTGGAGGGACAGCACATGAGCGACTTCAGGCGGATTCTGCTGGCTGAAGACAATCCCAAAGATCAGGAACTGACGCTTTCGGCGCTCGATGAACACAACCTGGCAAACGAGGTAGTGGTCGTCGGCGACGGCGCCGAGGCGCTGGAGTATCTATATCGCCGGGGCAAGTATGCGATGCGCAACAACGGCGATCCTGCCGTCGTGTTGCTGGATCTGAAGATGCCCAAGGTGGACGGGCTGGAAGTCCTGAGAAAAATCAAATCCGATGAGACCATGAAGGTGATCCCGGTCGTGATCCTGACCTCCTCGCGAGAGGAGCGGGATCTCGTCGAGAGCTATAAGCTTGGCGCGAACGCCTACGTGGTCAAGCCGGTGGATTTCCAGCAGTTCATCGAGGCCGTCAAGCAACTCGGTGGATTCTGGGCGATCCTCAACGAGGCCCCTCCGAGAAGCGTAGCAAGCGTGAAGTGAAAGGATGGTGCGCACATGACACCAGCGGGTTCCGCATTGGAGGCTGAGCACCGTGAGGCGAACGGTCGAATGAGTTCCCCGATACGCATTCTCCATCTCGAAGACGAGCCGCATGAGACCGAGCTTGTGGACGCCATGCTTGCCGGTGAGGATCTCGCGTGCGAGATCGTCAGGGTGGAGACCCGCGCAGATTTCTTGGCCGCTCTGGAAAAGGGCGGATGGGACTTGGTCCTCTCCGACAACTCACTCCCTACGTTCAACGGCATGGACGCATTGGCGTTGACTCGGGAACAATACCCGGACCTGCCATTCATCTTCCTTTCAGGGACCATGGGCGAGGAAGTGGCGATTGACTCGCTACAGAGCGGTGCGACTGATTACGTCCTGAAGCACCGGTCAGCTCGCCTTATCCCGGGCGTACGACGGGCCTTGAAAGAAGCCCAGGAGCGAGCCGAACGGAAACGAGCGGAAGAGGCGCTGCAAAGAGTGAGTCGTCAAAACGAACTGATCTTAAGCTCGGCGGCCGAAGGAATCTATGGACTGGATCTTCAGGGTCGCACCATCTTTGTCAATCCGGCAGCGGCAAGAATGATTGGATGGGCGGTCGACGATCTTCTCGGCAAGTCTCTGCATGCCATTCTGCATCACTCAAAGCCAGATCGAACCCTCTATCCTCAGGAAGAGTGCCCGATCTACGCCACCTGTATGGACGGGGCGGTCCATCAAGTGGGGGATGAGGTGTTTTGGAGGAAGGACGGAACCTGCTTCCCTGTCGAGTACACCAGCACACCCATACGTGACGAACACGGAATGATCGTGGGCGCGGTCGTCACTTTCCGCGACGTCACCGAGCGCAAGAAGCTTGAGGAACAGCTTCGCCAGTCCCAAAAGATGGAAGCGATCGGCCAGCTCACGGGCGGCATTGCCCACGATTTCAATAATCTCCTCACGATCATCAACGGATACAGCGAGATGACGCTCCAACTCCTCAAGGCCGATGACCCCCTGCGGAGCAATGTCGAAGCCGTCAGACAGGCGGGGGAACGAGCCGCTTCGCTGACACGCCAGCTTCTCACCTTCAGCCGACGGCAAGTACTGGAACCCAAAGTTCTGGATCTGAACGCCGTCGTGACCAACATCGACAAGATGCTTCAGCGGCTAATCGGCGAAGACATTGACCTGGTGCCGAAGCTCCAGCCTGGATTAGGCCGCGTGAAGGTCGATCCGGGAGAGATCGAGCAGGTCATCATGAATCTGGCCGTCAACGCCAGAGACGCGATGCCGCAAGGGGGCAAACTCACCATCGCAACCAAGAATGTCGAACTAGACGAGAACTATACGAAGCGGCATGTCGGTATAAAGCCGGGCCCGTATGTGATGTTGGCGGTCAGCGATAACGGGTGCGGCATGGACAAGGCGACCCAGAAGCGCATCTTCGAGCCGTTCTTCACCACCAAGGAAAAGGGCAAGGGCACGGGGCTCGGCTTAGCGACGGTGTACGGAATCGTCAAGCAGAGCAGTGGCTCCATCTGGATGTACAGCGAGGTCGGCGGAGGGACGGTGTTCAAGATCTATTTGCCTATGATTCAGGGAGATGCGGAGGCAATTGCACCGAAAGCGGGCTTGGCCAAACCGCTCCGAGGTTCGGAGACCGTCCTCGTGGTGGAGGATCAAGCGGAGATCAGGCAACTGATCAGTAAAGTGCTGAAAGAGTGCGGATATGTCGTGCTGGAAGCAGGTCACGGAAAAGCCGCCTTCCGCATCAGCGGGCGGTACGAGGGGATGATCCACTTGATGATCACCGATCTGGTCATGCCGGTGATCAGCGGACGAGAGTTAAGGGATCGGCTGGCGTCGGCGCGTCCGAACATGAAAGTCCTGTTCATCTCCGGCTACACGGACGACGCGGTGCTCCGTCACGGGATCCTGGAAAAAGGCGTCGCGTTTATCCAGAAACCCTTCACGCCGGACTCGTTGCTGCGCAAGGTGCGCGAGGTGCTGGATGCGTCCACGGGAGGGTGATCTGTTAGGCGGGAGAACGGTAGTGCGGTCGGGCGAACCATTCGACCTATAGGTGACGCATGAAAATCCTGGTGGTTGACGACGAAGCCGGAATCCGGGACTTCTGTAGTCAAAGCCTGCGCTCTGCTGGATACGAGGTTTCAACCGTTGCATCGGGTGATGAGGCAGTGCCGCGCCTCAAGGAAGGCTGGGACATCGTTCTCACTGATCTCTCGATGACCGGCACCGTGGATGGTAACGAGCTGGTGCGGCGCACACGGGCGAGCGGGACCGCGGATGTCCTGCTCATGACCGGAAGCCCCACCCTCGACACCGCCATCCAGGCGATGAAGGATGGGGCGTTCGACTACCTGATCAAGCCGTTCCCGGTGGATGCGCTTCTGATGGCGGTGAAACGGTGCGTGGACA
>Ga0209399_10000106_pt1 | contig 48169 bp, 41 predicted proteins | sample OV2TP3_FD_184130 | JGI IMG/M metagenome (GOLD analysis project Ga0209399, IMG submission 184130) | Hot spring microbial communities from Beatty, Nevada to study Microbial Dark Matter (Phase II) - OV2 TP3 (SPAdes) (version 3) | ecosystem: Environmental > Aquatic > Thermal springs > Hot (42-90C) ... | reverse complement strand
TCAGGGGGATGGGGAGCGCGCGGGGGAGGCCGACGTGCATCGGGGTTCTGGCCGGAGGGGTGGTCACGGGGACGGAGGAGGGGGAGGTCAGGGGGTGGACGATCCGGTAGGGAGGAAATGAATTTCCTCCCTACGAAGAGAAAGCCCGGCAAAGCCGGGCTAAGAGAAGCCTGAAGGGGCGGGTTTCAAACCCGCCCCTTCAGCGGACTTGGCATTCGTAGCGCGGGAATTCATTCCCGCGCCTGTGAAAGGACATCCGACATGGAAGACACACCCAATCCCTACCAGCAGCGCGGGGAGGTCGTCGGGCGGTGGGTCCGGGACCGGCAGGGTCTCCTGCGCAAGGAGACCGAGGACTATCTCCGGGGGGTCATCCTCGACTACGAGCCGAGGCAGAAGGCCCACTGGCATCGCGACTATTCCTCCGTGGACGCCTTTCAGAGGTCCGTGGAGGCCAACCGGGGGCGCTGGCGCGAGGCGGTGGGCGTCTTTGAGGCGGACGGGACGTCGCTCAACCCGGCCCTGGACCTGTGGTACGAGGACGACCGGCTCACGGCCTGGTGGGTGACCGTGGGCCTGCTGGGGGGGGCGAGGGGGCTGCGGGGGCGGGGCATCCTGGCGCTCCCCAAGGGCCGGAAAGGCCCTGCGCCGCTGGTGATCGCGCAGCACGGCATCGGGTCGTCGCCGGAGCGGGTCTTCGGGCTGGACGACCCGTCGGACATCTACAAGGGCTACGGGCGATGGCTGGCGGAGGAGGGGTTCGCGGTGATCGCGCCGATGAACGTCACGGAGGGGCCGCCCCGCGCCCGGATGGAGCGGCTATGCAAGCTGCTGGGCCGGACGCTGTGGGGGCTGGAGATCCACCGGACGCGGCGGCTGCTCGACTATCTGGAGACCCGGACTGAGGTCGATATGAGCCGGACGGCGATGTACGGGATCAGCCTGGGCGGGGCCTACACGATGTTCACGACGCCGCTGGAGCCGCGCATCGGGGCTGCGGTGGTCTGCGCGTGGTTCAACCACCGGCGGAACAAGATGGCCGTGGACGACCCGCGCTACTCCTGCTTCCTGTCCGTGAACGAGGAGCACATCTGGATTCCGGGCTGGCTGAGGGAGTTCACGGACAGCGACCTTGTCTCGCTGATCTGCCCGAGGCCGCTGCTGGTGGAGCAGGGGAAGGCGGACGGGATCGGGTGGTGGCCGATGATGATGGAGGAATACGAGGCGTCGTGCGAGCACTACCGGAAGCTGGGCCTGGCGGACCGGGTCGAGATCGACCTGCACGAGGGGGGGCACGAGATCGTCATGGGGAAGAGCCTGGCGTTTTTGAAGAAGTGGCTGAAGCCGTAGGAGAGGAAGGAAGAAATAGGCGCGAAGGGACGGGGAGGAGACCGTAAATCCAAAGTTCCGACCGGGGCCGTCAGGCTCACGCAGACCTCAGTATCTGCGTGAGCCTTTGTTTTTTAAGGGCTTGTCCATTTCTGCCCTCGTGGGATCGCGTGGCCGATAGGCCAGGTGGAATAAGTACACTTGACAATGTTGTGCAAAATATCTATATTTTACATAAAAATCATTATAAATATAAAATAACTGTAATTCAGATACAGGAGGGGAAACCGTCATGGAGACCGCGAATGTAACCCCGAAGTCCGCCCGCAAAGGGACGCCCTTTGCTCAAAAGGTCAGCGCCCTGCTCGTTCTGATGGGCCTGTGCGGAGGGCTTCTAACATCTGCGCATCCAGGCCTTACTCAGGAGGTCCGGACGTTCACCGGGCACACGGGCGAGGTCTACGCCGTGGCGTTCAGCCGGGACGGCAGGCAGGCGCTGTCCGGCTCCGGGGACAGGACCGCCAGGCTGTGGGAGGTCTCGACGGGTCAGGTGGTCCGGACGTTCACCGGGCACACAGACCGGGTCTGGTCCGCCGCGTTCAGCCCGGACGGCAGATACGTGGCCACCGGCTCCGGGGACAGGACCGCCAGGCTGTGGGACATTTCGACGGGTCAGGTGGTCCGCACGCTCACGGGGCACGCGCGGGAGGTCGCCAGCGTGGCGTTCAGCCCGGACAGCCTGTACGTGGCCACCGGCTCCGGGGACAGGACCGTCAAGCTGTGGGAGGTCTCGACGGGCCGGGAGGTGCGCACGCTCACCGGGCACACCGGGGAGGTCTGGTCCGTGGCGTTCAGCCCGGACAGCAAGTTCCTGCTGTCCGGGTCGTGGGACAGGACGATGAAGCTGTGGGAGGTCTCGACGGGGAACCTGTTCCACACGTTCACCGGGCACACGGGCGAGGTCTATTCGGTGGCGTTCAGCGTGGACGGGGCGCAGGCGCTCTCCGGCTCCGGGGACAACACGGTGAAGCTGTGGGACACCTTTTCGACGGGGCAGGCGGTCCGGACGTTCACCGGGCACACCGCGTCGGTCTGGTCCGTGGCGTTCAGCCCGAGCAGGCGATACGTCCTGGCCGGGTCGAGCGACAGGACGATGAGGCTGTGGGAGGTCTCGACGGGCCGCGAGGTCCGGGTGTTCGCCGGGCACGTCCGGGAGGTCTACGCGGTGGCGTTCAGCCCGGACAGCAAGCACGTGCTGTCCGGTTCAGGGGACAGGGACCTCAGGCTATGGGAGGCGGTGACGGTCAGCGAACTCCGCACGTTCAACGGGCACACGGGGGACGTGTATTCGGTGGCGATGAGCCGAGACGGCCAGCAGGCGCTGTCCGGCTCCGGGGACAGGACCGTCAGGCTGTGGGGTAACACAGAGACGGCTCGCACGCTCAACGGGCACACGGGAGACGTGTATTCGGTGGCGATCAGCCGGGATGGGCGCTACGCGTTGTCTGGCTCCGGGGACAGTACGATGAAGCTCTGGGAGACGGCGACGGGCCGGGAGGTCCGCACCTTCTCCGGGCACGCGGACAGGGTCTGGTCCGTGGCGTTCAGCCCGGATGGGCGGTACGTGCTGTCCGGCTCCGGGGACAGGACCGTCAGGCTGTGGGAAATGGCGACGGGGCAGCTGGTCCGCACCTTCTCCGGGCACGCGCGGGAGGTCGCCAGCGTGGCGTTCAGCCCGGACACCATGTATGTCCTGACCGGCTCCGGGGACAGTACGATGAAGCTCTGGGAGATGGCGACGGGCCGCGAGGTGCGCACGTTCACCGGCCACACCGCGCCGGTCTGGTCCGTGGCGTTCAGCCCGGACGGTCGCTATGCGGTCTCAGGGTCCTGGGACAAGACCGTGAAGCTGTGGGAGGTCTCGACAGGACAACTGGTCCGCACCTTCTCCGGGCACACGGGCGAGGTCTACGCGGTGGCGTTCAGCCTGGACGGCAAGCACGTGCTGTCTGCCTCGGCGGACACCCTGGTGAAGCTGTGGGATGCCTGGACGGGCCGGGAGGTCCGCGTCTTCTCCGGACACACTGGCCCGGTCTGGTCCGGGGCGTTCAGCTGGGATGGGGGATTCCTGTTGTCCGGCTCGGCGGACAAGACTATGAAGTTGTGGGAGATAGGGACCATCTCCGAGCCTGTGAGACTGGCCTCGGACTTCGACGGGAACGACAAGGTGGACTTTGAAGATTTCTTTCTGTTTGCCGCGGGGTTTGGGACGAAACAGGGGGAATCGGGGTACGATGCGAGGTTCGATCTGAACCGGAACGGCCAGGTGGACCTGGACGATTTCTTCATGTTCGCCGGGGAGTTCGGGAGGACGGCGCAATAGAACGATACGCGAAGGGGATATCGCACTGAGACGAGGGGGCACGGCGCGCCGTGCCCCCTCAGTGTTACATCTTCACCCAGTTGCCACTCCTGTCGGAGGCGACCACAGCGTCCAGGATGCGGAGGACGCGGAGGCCGTCGGAGAGGGGGATGGGCGAAGGGCCGGCCGAAAGGGTTGCCCCGACGAAGGCGGCCATCTCCCGGCCGCACATCTCGCGGAGGCTGTCACCGGGCACGCGGAGAACGGTGGGGTGCGCGTATTCGGGGATGACCTTGCTCTGGACGGTCACGAGGTCGCCGTACCAGTCCCCCCGGATGTGGCCCTTTGTCCCGAAGATGTCCACGTAGTCGTAGGAGGTGTGCACGGCCTGGGAGATGGAGAAGGTGGCCACGGCCCCCCGCCTCAGGCGCACGGTGTAGGCCGAGGTCTCATCCGTCCCCCCGGCGTTCCAGCGGACGGCGCCGGAGACGGCCGCCGGGTCGTCGCCGGTGAACCAGAGGACCTGGTCGGTCACGTGGGAGCCCAGGAACAGGAGTTCGCCTCCCCCCTCGGCGTAGGGCCCGGCGAGCCATCCGCCCAGCGGGGCGCCCCCCTTTCCGGCGGCGATGAAGGCGATGTCCCCCACGACGCCCCGGTCCAGGAGCGATTTCACGAACATCCGGCTGAGGGAGTAGCGCATGCAGTAGCCGACCGTTGCCACGACGCCCCGTCTCTGCGCGGCCTCGGCCACCTGTGCGCCCTCCATCGCGTTGAGGCCCATCGGCTTTTCGAGAAAGAGGTGTTTACCCGCGTCGAGGGCGGTCAGGGCCACGGACTTGAGGTGGCGATGGGGGACGGCCACGATCACCGCGTCCACTTCTTTGTCTTGAATGAGTTCTTCGACGCTGCCGTATACCCTCTCGATCCGGCACTCGTCGGCGACCTGCCGGGCCCTGCCGGGGTCCACGTCGGCGCACGCCACGAGGCGCGCGGACGGGATGCGGGCGAGGCCGGGGGCCAGGTTGGCGCGGGTCTGATTGCCGCAGCCGATGAGGCCTATGCGCAAGATGTCAGGCATGAGAATCTCCTAAGATCAGTGGTCAGTCAGACAGACCTCACCCTCCCCCAGCCTTGAAGAAAGGCCCTTGATGCCCCCTCCCTCTCCGTATACGGAGAGGGAGGGGGTCAGGGGGTGGGTGAGGTCTCATTATCCCTGCCCTATGGGGCACACGATCTCCAGCCGGTTCCCGTCCGGGTCCGCAAAGAAAAACCGGTTGATGTTCCCCACCTGCGTCGTCTCCGTCATCTCGATCCCCTCCGCCTCCAAGACCTTCCGCGCGGCCCGGATGCTGTCCACGCAGATCCCGAAGTGCCGGGGGGAGTCCGGTTCCCGTTTGTCCCGCCTGATCAGATTGATCTGGCTCGGCCCGACCTGAAACCAGGCCCCGTCCGATCCCTTGACGCCCCGCCGGGGCACCTCCTTCAGGCCCAGGATGCGCCCGTAGAAGTCCCGCGCCCGGTCCAGGTCGGTGACGGCCACGGTGGCGTGGTGAAGATAGTGCGCTTTGAGCATGGATGCCTCCCGAAGATATTGAGTTGCGAGTTGCGAGTTGCGAGTTGCGAGTTGCGAGTTTTGAGTCGGTAGAAGATAGGTCAACGGCGGGAGGAACGCAACAGGGGAATTATGGCAGGAAAGAAACCATCTCGCCAGGAGAGATTCAAAGATCAGGGGAAGGACCTCCCCTCTCCCTTTGGGAGGGCAGGGGTCGCGACCTCATGGGAGCGACAGGTTGTGTGGCGGGCCGGGGGAGGGGTCGGTCTGCCCCTTCTCACAAGCAGGCCGTCTCTTCATAAACTCCGCGCAATGCCGATCCTCAACGCGAGTGTATCCAGATCCACGAAGCCGACGCCCCGCTGAAACGAGTTGATCGCGCCGCGATAGGTAATCCCCACATCGACCAGAAAGAGAGCGTGGACAGAGACTTCCGCGCCGATCCCCACAAGCGGCCCTATGAGCCATCCGTGCAGGGTCTTCCCCTTCTGTTTTGAATGGGCGCTGAGGATGCTGACGCCGGCGGTGGCGTATCCCCTTTTTCGCATGCCAGCGGCGGAGTGTGAATGGTAAGTTATGCTCAACCTGACCGGGATCAAGGTCAGGCGCTCCTGTGGGGATCTGTAGATCGCCGGTTGGATGGCGCCAGCAGGTAGGAGAGGTTGAGGGTCATCCCAAGCAGGCAGGTAAGGTCGATAGCCACCCCGAGCGTCGAGTCTAGCCTTCGATATGCCGAGAGCGCCGTCGAGCGTCCACCGGGGCTTAAACCGGTATTGAACGTGCGCCTCATAGAGTGGAGCCCTTTCATCAGCGCTGATAAAGACGAGCGCCGAGAGGGAGGCCCCCACGCGCCATTTGCGGGCATCGTGCGCAGACCAGATGCGCAGGTACCGGGACTCCAGGGTGTCCGGCCCGGCCACGACTTCCCCAGGGACCTCACGGTCCGAGGCGCTGCCTGACACCGGCAGCCCGCCCAGGACGATCAGGACCCCCGCGATGACATAACCGCAGAGATGTCGTGTCTGCGTCCGCATGGCCGGATGCCTCCTTTTCAAAACGAGATAAGAATGGAAGCCCCTGTGGCCTTTTTGCGAGGGAGTAAACTCCCTCGCTACGACTACAAAGTCCGCCTGCGGCGGACTCCCCCAGCCCGGCCCCGCCGGGCTTTTCAGGGGTAGCAGGGAGGGGAACAGGGCCGGGGTCGCGACCTCAACGGGAGCGACAGGTTGGGTGGCCTCAATGGGAGCGTTAGGTGGATGGGGAATTCATTCCCGCGCTACAGGGCGGGGAGCTTTAGCTTCTATATGTCCTGTCTCCACGTCGCAACCTGCGCAAGAACACCGTGCCCTAATGAACCAACAAATAGTTCTGATGGACCATCTCGCCGGTAATGGCATCGACGAAGACCGCCCATCGCGCGTAAGAATCAATTTCTTCAGGCCCCATCCTGACCTCCAATTCACGGCATAACCGGACCTCCAACACATCTTCTTTGAGACTCGGAAAGATCACAAGTTCTTTGAACGTGACTAACGTCTTTGTCGTGATCTCGTAGATTTTAGAACTGTTGAAGTCGTAGTATTTCAGCGTTTGTCCGATGAGACGCTTTCGGATGTCCTCACTTGACAGGACCGCCCGGTTGGGGACTCGCACTACGGGTATAACCCTGGCATCTAACAGGACTACATCGCCTCCCTTGATAATAAGATTCACCTTCCCATAACCTTGGCAATCTTAAACCTGTAGATCATGTAGGGTGTCGCCTGTTCATATGTCAAGTTCCAGAGTTGAAGGCCAGACGAAGATATTGACGATCTATCCACCGCCTCGATCAACCTGAGAGAATTCGAGTCTACGCCGATAAGTTTCCGCCGCTCATCGATAAATTTCTCAGTATAGCGAACGACCTCATCTTTTGTGAACTTCGTCTGCCCGGCCTTGAGCGGAACGGGAAAGTTAGGGCCGCCGACCGAAATACGGTAAGGCGCGTATCCCTGGACGGTCGACGGATACCAACCCAGGATAGATGAGACGCTGTCAGTGCCCATCTGACAGCCTGAACACAGGATCGCGCCGGCCAGGGTCACATAGGTCCACGTTGATATGTTGAGGAACAGACGCATAATACCGTCCGTCTTCATCCGCCGAAGGCATATTGGCCGTTCTCTACAACCGACTTACTCAATTGGGTGTGTTTTAATATATCGGGTATCTCTGGCTTGATCATAGGTGAAGAGGATTGAATACCCACCTGAACGGCCACCTCGACTATCCAAGATTCCACAGCCATTCAGAAGTGCTGCCACAACGCACGAAAGCACGACGGATAAGTATCTCGTTCCCATGTCACAACCTGCGCAAGCGCGACTTTATCCCCCGCCGACAAGAGGCAGCGCGTCCAGCGCCGTCTCCGGAACATGAACATCCTTGAAAGATCCAATACGAGTTACTTGGCCAAATCTGGCCCAGAATCAGGCGATGTAGGCCTATGATGTAGGGCGCGATCGGGGATCGCGCCTCGGTCTTTTCAGATTGAATCGCCGGGCGACCACCGGTCGCCCCTACAGCCTGCGCGCAAACCGACCTGTCCTGGGCCTTCAGGGGCCAGATGCGTAACTCGTAATCCAAATCTTCACACGGTCCGGCTCAACTCCGGGTTGCGGACCCCGCCTCCGGGTTGACAACCCGGCCCAGAAACAGCAGGTTCCCGCGCCCGGTGTCCTGAATCGCGAACAGGAAGGGCCGGTCGGCGCGGAATACGGCAACCTGCGGCACAGATGTTCTTCCGATACTTACGCCTGTGGCGGCGGCGGCCTCCGTCCCCTCCTCGTTGACATCCACGAAGGCCTGGTGAATGACGTGCTGAATAAAAAGATTACGCGTACCATCCATCCCCGAGAAGTCCGCCCCTCCGGTGAAGGCTGTCGGCATGCCCATTTTCTGAAGGACTTCTTTCATGAAGTACTTCGTTTCAAAAGTGAATTTCGGCATGAACACGTCCACGCGCTGCTTTCTCAGGCGAGCCCTCCATCCCTCCAGCTTCTCCAGAGTGAGGGCATTCTCGAATGCGGCCAGACCGCCGCTGCGAGGGAGGAGGACCAGCATGGACAGCTTTGCGCCCTTGTAGGGCATTTCGAGCACCTGCACGTCTTCATCCTGGGTGTATTTGAACTCCACGCCCTCGCCGGTCAGTCGCATCATGGGCACGTTTACGGAGCGGTCGGGGCTGACGTGGAAGGCCTCGTTTTTCGTCTGCCTCTTGTCAAACTGCGTGATCCACTGTCCCTTGAAATAGATCGCATTCGTGAGCACAAGACGGGTATCTCCGTTTATGGTACCCTGAGGAAACAGGTCCCTGATCTTGCGCTCCGTCCGCTCCTCCACCCAGGCGTTGATCGTCTGCCTCGCCTTTTCGGGTTCGCCTCCGAAATCGACGTTCGTGGCCTTCGCGGCATAGTAGCTCTGAAGCACGTTCAGATACGCCTCCAGAAACCGGTAGTCCTCCTGCGCCCAGAGGGCATTGGCCACCCGGAGGGTGTAGTCCGCGGCGGCCTCGTTCAACTGATTGTGAACGGCCGCAAAGGCGGCGCGGCGCTCGGGGTCGTCCGTGGGAAAGTGGAACACGCGCGCAATCTCCTCTGCGGTCTGGCCGCGCGCGCCCTCATACGTCATGGCCAGGGCCGTGGAGATGCTGTAGGGGGACAGGAAGAGGTTCCCCTCTTCCCCTTTCAATTCCGAATAGACGTCCAGAGCGAACTGGTTGTTGGCCTGAACGACTTTGCTGATGCCCTCCGAGGTGGCGCCGCTGTCGTCCATCCGCAACCCGAACTCCCCGCTGACCGGGTTGCTGATCATGTCCCCGCAGCCCCAGGCGACGAGCCCCAGGATCGCACCCCCATAGATGATCTTTTTCATCGCAGAATGTCTCTTATTCCTCCCTTGTCCGTATCTGAGCGTTTGCCGCAAAAAATATACCATATCTGTACCCCCTGATTTTTCGCCCACTCTGGCCCTGACAGGCGGTCATCTCCCTCAGTTTTCTGAGGCCTCTATCAGATTTTTGAGACCATCAGCACCGCCGTATAGTCTCTCGGCTTTATCGGTGTGTCAGAAACCGGATAAGGATAGAGAGCCGCAAGCTTGATTGCGTATTTTGAGTACGTGGCCATTTTGGGTTCCAGAGTCGTGTTCAGGACGAGGTTGGTATCGGGCAACCCTATTGTGATTCTCGCATTTCCGGCCCAGAAACAGAAAAGATTGATAGGACATCTGGAGTCCTCATCGACGGACTTGAATTTGAGCCTCAAGCCTTCGTCTCCGACGACAGCCTCTTGACTTAGCTTAAGACTGAATTCTTCCCCGAGGCGAGCAGCCCGTGTCTCAAGCCCTACACCCAAGTCCACGCACGCCTGCACGAGGATCGCCAAGAAACACAAGGTTATCTGTAAGATTTTACTTTTCACCAGGTTTACCTGAAAACCGTTTTCATCTTTAAATACCCTCATCCCCAGACTGTCATGCAAAATTGGTTCCAGGTGGCGTCCACCACTCTGTTTTTTCTTGTTGACTTGTGTCGTCCATAGAAATATATATACCCCCTGTCACCCCCCTGTGTCCTTCCACCACCCCGACGATTCACAGGATCGTCCCTCCACCCTGGTTCAAGTTTTTTGACGAGGTCCGCCATGAAGATCACAGAGATCGAGACCATCGCGCTGGACGACCCCGGCGTTTCGAGCCAGACGCTGGTGCGCGTGCACACGGACGAGGGGGTCAGCGGGATCGGGCAGGCGGAGTCCCCCTCGCTGGTGATCGAGGCGGCGATGAAGGCGCAGGGGGGGCTGGAGCAGCTCCTGAGGGGGGAGGACCCGACGCAGGTGGAGAGGCTCTGGCAGAAGATGTACGCCGGGACGGGGCTGTGGGGGAGGCGGGGGGTGACCATCGCGGCGATCGGGGCCGTGGAGACGGCGCTGTGGGACATCGCCGGGAAGGCGCTGGGCAGGCCGGTCTGCGAGCTGATCTGGGAGGCCTGCTGCACGGTGCGGGAGGCCGGGGAGGTCCGGCGAAAGGTGACGCCCTACGCCACGGCCTACCCCCCCGGCGACGACCTGGACGAGGTCCGGCGGCGGTTCGGGCAGGCCGCGGAGCGGGGGTTCCGGGCGATGAAGCTGGAGGAGTGGCCGGGGGGGTTCGCCCGCGTGAACGTGCGGAGGGACGTGGAGGTCGTGCGCGCGGCGCGGGAGGCCGTCGGGGAGGACCGGGACCTGCTGATCGACGTGCAGAACCGGTGGTACGAGGTAGGGCAGGCCGTGACCACGATCCGGGCGATCGAGCCGTTCAATGTCTTCTTCGTGGAGGCGCCCCTGCCAGCGGACAACCTGGAGGCCTACGCCAGGCTGGCGGAGACGGTGGACACGCGCATCGCCGCCGGGGACTGGGGGTTCACGACGCGGTTCGAGTTCCTGGACCTGATGGACCGGGGGCGGGTGGACGTGGTGCAGCCGAGCGCGGTCCGGTCCGGGGGGATGGCGGAGATCGCCCGGATCGCGGAGATGGCCTACCGGCGCGGGCTGCTCTGCGTCCCGCACGCGTGGAGCGCGATGGTGGGGGTCGCCGCAGAGGCGCATCTGGCCGCGGTGCTGCCGAACATGCCCTATTTCGAGTACCCGATGGCCTTCCCCGACTCGCCGATCATCTCGGACCTGCTGGAGCCTCCCCTGACGCCGGACAGGGACGGGCTGATCGAGGTCCCGACCGCGCCGGGGCTGGGTGTCAGCCTCAACGAGAAGGTGGTGGAGAGGTATCGGGTGAAGCCGTTTTAGGTCGAGGAAACCGGCCCCCCCACTCTCCCCCATTGCCGGAGATCAGGCTATTCCCCCCTCCCTCCCCCACCTGTGGGGGGAGGGAGGGGGTGAAAAGCTTTTCTTCAGCACCGGGGGAGGAAGGGGGGCTGACCTCTGATCGCGACTATCGTCACCTACAGGAGAGTCATCCTGCATGTATGAACTACCTGAACGTATCGAGAGACTGAAAGATTTGCACCTGGAGACCGAGCTGGCGCGGGGCAGGAGGTCCGCCTCCGTCATCGTCGTCCCCCCGAACGGCGCGGGGGATGGGGCGGCTGCGCGCCTCCAGGCCGTGGTGCGGCACAGATGGGGGGTTGAACTCCCGGTCGCCCGGGGGGACGGCGTCACGACTTCGGACCTGCTGTCGAAGGCGAATGTCGTGGCCCTGGGGTGCATGGCGGACAACCCGTTCATCGAGCGGCTCTACTTCGAGCAGTACACGCTCCTGGACCGGTGGTATCCGGGCCCGGGCGGGCACGTCCTGCGCTCGCTCCACAACCCCTATGGCACGGGGCAGAACGTGATCTTCTGCGGGGGGAGCGACCCGAAAGGGGTGGATGCCGCCGTGGACGCGCTGGTCACGCGGCTGTCGGAGGCGGAGCGGCCTTCCGTGGGCTGGCTGGAGGAGGTGAACCTGGGCAGGGGTCACGCGCGCCCGAGGGGGGACCGCATCCCCGGCAATCTGCTGGTCTTCTACGGCCCGCCGCGCAAGAAGCTGGGCCTGAACGAGGCCAGCCAGCTCGCGCTGCGCTACCACTACACCGGGGACGTGAGGTGGGCGGAGGCGTTCAAAAGGGCGGCGCTGAAGACGGACCTCCTGGAGACCTGCGACCACTACTGGTCGCACAAGATGTACCCCGCGTGGGACCTGATCGAGGAGAGCCCGGCGTTCTCGGACGAGGAGCGGCTGGAGGTCACGAACCGGCTTTTGGCCCACCTGCGAAGCCCGGAGTCCGCCGGGAGCACGGAGGTCCTGGCCGCCCTGGCCCTGAAGGCCCAGCCCCGCGACCGGCACGCGATGGCGCGGGCGATGAACGTGCTGCTGGGCTGCCGCTACTTCTCGCGCGGGTACGGGGGGGACTGCTGGGAGCCGCTGATGGACCTGGTGGATCGTTACTGGGCCGTGCAGATGCGGTCGTCAAAGGGGATGAGCGGGCTGACGTTCGGGGTCTCGTCCTATCTGGACCTGGCGCTCGACCACGCCCTGCTGACCGGGGACCGGGCGTTCCTGGAGGGCGGGGCGCTCCGGGCCTGGGCCGAACGGCTGTTCCACGTCTGCAACAACCTGGGGTTCGAGGTGATGGCCGGGCAGTACAGCGCCGAGCACTTCCCGGAGGCGGCCCTGTCGAAGGCCGCGCACCTGCTCCGGGACGGGCGGTTCCTCCACCTCCGGTCGCTCCGGGACCTGGCCCGGAAGGGGCAGGGGGTTCACGTGGTGACGGACTTCGGGTCGGGCCAGGCGTTCGCGGGGGACGTGGCGTCGGCCCTGGCGGACGACCAGGTGGGCGTGGTGGTCTCCCCGGCGGACCGGACCTACTTCGACGCCTTCACGGGGGGGCCGATCCCGTTCGAGGAGGCGTTCGATCGGCTGACCTTCCGGTCGGGGTTCGAGCCGGGGGATCAGTTCCTGACGCTGAACGGGATCTGCTCCGGCACGAAGTTCTTCCCCGACATCAACGCGATCCAGGAGTGGAGCGAGCGCGGGCGGGTCTTTCTGACCGCGTGCGACTCCGGGGTGCAGACAGAGGGGATCGGGTTGCGGGCGGCCAACTCCATCTGTGTGACGGTGAACGGGGAGTCCGGCCCCACGCCCACGGCGGCGTCGCTCGCCCTGCGGGCGGAGGGGGGGCGCCTGGCCTTCACCCGCACGGCGGCGCGGGACCACGGGACCGCGGACTGGTCGCGCCACGTCTTCTGGGTGCGGGGGGAGGCGTTTTTGATCGTGGATGTCCTGCAGACGAGGCGGGCCGGGGACTACGCCTTCCGGTGCCAGTGGCGCTGCCTGGGGGAGGTGGAGGCCGTGGGGAGAGACACGCGCCTGCGCCTCGGCCCTGCGCCGACGGAGGAGGGGCCGCGCATCGCGCACATCCTGTCCGCCGGGACGGAGGAGGTCTCGCTGTTCCGGGATTTGCCCATCCATGGGGGGGAGGGGGGGGCGGAGCGGGCCTTTGCCCCTTACGCGGGGCCGACGCTGAATCAGGTCCATCAGGTGACGAGCCTGAGGATGGACCAGGGGGACTGGGTGGTGTTCGCCAACCTCCTCTACTCGGAGCCGGAGTCGCGTCCGGCGGAGGGGCAGTTGCGGGAGGTGGAGGACGGGGTCTACGCCTTTGCCGCGCCGGTGGCCGGGTACGCGGGCCTGGCGCCGGAGGGGGAGGCGCTCAGCTTCCGGCGTGGGGATGTGGCCCTGTCCGCCGGGGCGTTCCTCCTGGCGCGCGGGGAGGTCCTGCTGACCGAGGCCCGGTCGCTGGGCGTGCTTTCCGAGACGCTTGGCGTGTCCGCGCCCGTGACGCTCCACGCGGACCTGACGACGGGGGCGGTCGAGGTGGAGGCGTGCGCGCCCGTGGAGGTGGCCCTTCCGGAGGGGTGCGCGGGCCGGGTCCGCCTGAACGGGCGGAGGCCGTTTTTGAAAGTGGCAGGTGACGAGGTAGGGGCGACCGGCCGGTCGCCCCTACTGGCGCTTCCGGCGGGCCGCCACCGGCTCACGGGGGTCTTTGCGACGGATTCAGGGGTTGTGGAGAGGTTGGAGGCAAGCGCGGCGACGGATGCCCCTGCCGCGCCGCCGGTCTCGTCCGCTCCTGCGGCGGTTTCGGGCGGGGCGCCGGCCTGGAGCAGGGTCTTTGAGGTGGGGCCGGGGTCTCCGGAGGCGGACCGGCGCATCCCTCCGCCGGAGGGGGGGGTCACGGCGGTCTGGGCGGATCGCGCCCCGGAGCCTCAGACGCCTTTTGCGGTCGTGGGGCTGCGGGACGGGCAGGCGGAGGCCCTGGACGCGGAGGGGCGGACGCTCTGGACGCATCGGGCGGGGGACGCGGTCTGCGCCGTGGCCGCGCTGGATGCGGGCGGGGCGCGCCGCATCCTGGTCGGGTCGGACGACGCGACCCTGACCTGTCTGGACGCGGGGGGGCAGGTGCTCTGGCAGCGGGACTTCCCCGCCTCGGAGCACACGCTGGCCTACCCCTGGTGGAACCTGAAGAAGGGGCGGGTCCGGTCTCTCACCGTGGTGGACCTGGACGGGGATGGGCGGGCGGAGGTCGTGGTGGGCACGGGCGGGGCGCTGGTCCATCTCCTGGACGCGGACGGGAACGAGCGCTGGCGGCACCCGATGCGATGGGGGCTGGCCATGAGCGCCTTCGCCATCGACCTGAACGGGGACGGGCGGCGGGAGTTGCTGGTGGGGATGGACCGGCTGACGATGACCTCCCGGCTGCACGTCTTTGCGCCGGATGGGACGCTCCTGCCGCAGCAGTACACGAGGCCCTGGCCCGGCGAGGCGGTTCGCAACCCGTCGTGGGAGCAGACCGGGGCGAGCGTGGCCGACTATCTCAACCGGAACGGCGGGCGTCCGCCGCTCATCCTGGTGGGCCGGGGCGGGGCGTTCAACCAGCTCTCGGCCTACGACGCGGCCACGGAGGCGCACCTCTGGAAGCGGGAGATGGGGGATCGGATCAGCGGCCTGGTGGTGGCGGACATAGACCGGGACGGGGCGAAGGACGCGGCCGTCTCCACGCACGCGGGGTGGGTGGTCTGCTACGACGCGAGCGGGAAGCGCCGGTGGGCGACCTTCTTAGGCTCTCAGGTCACGGCGCTCTGCCGGTCGTCGCTGCGCGGGTCGCAGTTGACCACCGGGACCTATGGCGGGAGGGTCTATGTGATCGACAGTCGGGGCCGGGCGCAGGCGATCCGGTCGGAGGCGACGCCGATCACCCGGCTCGCGCCGACCCACCGGGGCGCCAGGGTGCTCTGCGCCGCCGGGGACGGGGTATGTCTGATTTGAAAGGGACTGTATGGACATCTCTGAACGCCACGTCATGGACCTGTTCAGCCTGAAGGGGCGAGTGGCTGTCGTGACCGGCGCGGCGGGATGGCTGGGGTCGGCCATGGGCCGGGCGCTGGCCGAGGCGGGGGCGACGGTGGTGGCCACGAGCCGGGATGCGGAGCGGGCGGCGGCGTTCGCGGCGGGGCTGCCGGGGGAGGGGCACGTGGGGATGGGGTTCGATCAGGGGGAGGCGGAGGCCATTCCGGGGTTTGTGGCCGGGATGGAGAAGCGGCTCGGGCGGGTGGATGTGCTGGTCAACAACGCCTACGGGGCCACCGCGCCGGACATCGAGAGGGCCACGGCGGAGGACTTCGACCGGGCCTACCACGTGGGGGTGACGGCCTATTTCCTGCTGGCGCGGGAGGTCATGTTCCATCTGCGGAGACGGCAGGCCCCCGGCTCGATCATCAACATCGCGAGCATGTACGGGGTGGTGGCCAGCTACCCGGGGGCGTACGAGGGGTTGCCGGTCAACAGCCCGCCCAACTACCACGGCCTCAAGGGGGGGCTGGTGCACCTGACGCGACATCTGGCCGTGTACTGGGCGAAGTACAACATCCGGGTCAATGCCATCAGCCCCGGCCCGTTCCCCAAACCGGAGACGGAGAAGCGGGTCCCCGGCTTCATCCCCCGCCTGGAAGAGAAGTCGCCGCTGGGCCGGATGGGGAGGCCGGAGGAGCTGAAGGGCGCGGTGGTGCTGCTGGCCAGCGACGCGGGGAGCTACATCACCGGCCAGAACCTGCTGGTGGACGGGGGATGGACGGCGTGGTAAGAAGAAGGCGAAAGGCGAAGGGCGAAAGGTGATATGTCCAAGAGGCGCGTATTCAGCGGCATCCAGCCGTCGGGGAACATGCACCTGGGCAACTACCTCGGCGCGGTCAGGCGGTGGGTGGAGCGGCAGGCGGAGAAGGAGAACTTCTTCTGCGTGGTGGACCTCCACACGCTCACGGCGCCGCAGGACCCGGAGGAGTTGCGCCAGGAGACGCGCTCGCTGGCGGCGATGCTGTTTGCGGCGGGGCTGGACCCCGACAGGAGCACCCTGTTCATCCAGAGCCACGTGAGCGCGCACGCGGAGTGCTGCTGGCTGCTGAACTGCGTGACGCCGCTGGGGTGGCTGGAGCGCATGACACAGTACAAAGATAAGGCGGCCAAACAGGAGAGCGTCTCGACGGGGCTGCTGGACTATCCCGTGCTGATGGCGAGCGATATCCTGCTCTACGACGCCCACGAGGTGCCGGTGGGGGAGGACCAGAAGCAGCACGTGGAGCTGGCGCGGGACATCGCGCAGCGGTTCAACCACCTGTTCGGGGAGACCTTCGTGGTCCCGGAGCCGGTCATCCCAGAGGCCGGGGCGCGCGTCATGGCGCTGAACGACCCGACGGTCAAGATGTCCAAGAGCGAGGCGCACGCGCGGGGGCACGCGGTCCGGATGCTGGACGAGCCGGCGGAGATCGAGCGTGCGTTCAAACGCGCGGTCACGGACTCGGGGAAGGAGGTCCGGTTTTCGGACGACCCGGAGAAGGCGGGGGTCAACAACCTGCTGGAGATCTACCGGGTGGTCACGGGGAGGGGCAAGGAGGCTGCCGAGGCGGACTTCGCGGGCGCGCCGGGCTACGGACACCTGAAACAGCGGGTCGCGGAGGTGGTTATCGAGGCGCTGAGGCCGATCCGGGAGCGCTACAATGTGCTCATGCGGGACCCGGCGGAGCTGGACCGGCTGCTGGCCAGGGGGGCCGAACAGGCCCGCGCGGTCGCGGAGCCGAAGCTCCGGGAGGTCCAGCGCCGGATGGGGCTGGTGCTGGCGAAAGGGGAGTGAAGGACATGATCTGCGACTCGCACTGTCACCTGAAGCACGGCAACCGGGAGCGGACGGAGTACTCGGCCCGTCAGATCGTGGAGGCGATGGACGGGGCGGGGATCGACCGGTCCGTGGTGTTCGCGATGTGCGTCAGCTCCTCGCAGGCGGCGGAGATCGCCTACCGGGCCTACAGGGAGTTCCCGGACCGGCTGATCCCCTACGCCTACGCCATTCCGCACATCTCCGAGCCGGCGCTCCCGCACGTGGAGCGGGCGGTCACGGAGCTGGGCTTCCGGGGGATCAAGGTGCACGGCGGGGAGACGCGGCTGACGGAGTACGTGATCGACCCGGTGTTCGAGCTGGCAGGCCGGCTGGGCGTGCCGTGTCTGGTCGACTTCGCCGGGAACGTGGAGTTCACCGGCCGGATCGCCGGGGCGTTCCCCTGGACCACGATCCTCGTGGCGCACATGGGGCGGTACCTGTGCACGGACCGGAGCCTGCTGGACCAGTTCATCCAGCTCGCGGAGAAACACGAGAACCTGATCCTGGACACGAGCGGGGTGGTCATCCCCGGCAAGGTCGCGGAGGCGGTCCACCGGATCGGGTCGGACCGGATGGCGTGGGGGATCGACGGGCCTTACCCCGCGCCGGACCTGGCGAGCTTCGCGAGGGAGGAGATCGAGCGGATTCGCGTCCTGCCGGTCAGCGAGAAGGACAAGGACAACCTGTTCTGGGGGACGATTGCGCGTCTTTTAAGATTGGAATAGACTGCCATGGAGGAGATCGTATTCAGGCCGTTGACTGAGGTTGCGGGGCTTCTCCGTCGTCGGGAGGTCTCGTCGGTCGAACTCACGGAGACGCTGCTGAAGCGGATCGCGCGCGTGGATGTGACGTTTCACAGTTACATCACGGTCACGGAGGATCGCGCGCTGGAGGCGGCCCGGCGGGCGGATGGGGAGATTGCGGCAGGGCGATACCGGGGACCGCTGCACGGGGTCCCCATTGCCGTGAAGGACCTGTGCTTCACGAAGGGCGTCCGGACGATGGGGGGGACGGCGGCGCTGGCGGGGCACGTCCCGGACTTCGACGCCACGGTGATCGAGCGTCTGGAGGCCGCTGGCGCGGTGATCCTCGGTAAGCTCAATCTGACGGAGGGGGCGATGGGGGGGTATCACCCCTCCTTTCCGATCCCGTTGAATCCCTGGAATCGGGAGGTCTGGACGGGCGGGTCGTCGAGCGGGTCCGGGGTGGCGACGGCGGCGGGTCTGGCCTACGCGACGCTGGGGAGCGACACGGGCGGGTCCATCCGATTTCCTTCGGCGGCCTGCGGCGTGGTGGGCCTGAAGCCGACGTGGGGGCGCGTCAGCCGCTACGGGGTTCTGGCCCTGGCGGAGTCGCTCGATCACGTGGGGCCCATGACGCGGCGGGTGGCGGATGCGGCCGTCGTGCTCCAGGCCGTCGCCGGACGGGACGGGAACGATCCCACGTCCCTGCTGGATCCCGTCCCCGATTTTTCGGCGGACCTCGGGCGCGGGGTGAAGGGGGTGCGGCTCGGGGTGGATGAGGATTATCTCCGAAGGAAGGCGGACCCGGAGCTGGCGGAGGCGGTGCTGGCCGGCGTGAGGGACCTGGAGGGGCTGGGCGCGGAGGTCGTGACGGTGCGGCTGCCGGACTTCGACGACTACGTGCCGGCGTGGCAGACGCTCTGCACGGCGGAGGCCGTGGCCGCGCACGCGGCGACCTATCCGTCCCGGCGGGACGACTACGGCCCGTGGTTCCGGGACTGGCTGGACCTGGGCGCGAGGGTGTCGGGCGCGGACTACGCGAGGGCGCACTACGCGCGCGCGGCGTGCAACGGGCGGCTGCGCGCGGCCACGGCCGGGATGGATGTTCTGGTCTGTCCCTCCGCCAGCGCCCCGCCTCACCCGGTCACTCCCGAAGGGCTCTACGGGCCCATGGTGAAACGAGACGTGTCGCTCCAGCGATTCACGGTCCCGTTCGACTTCAACGGGGCGCCGACGCTGTCCGTGCCGTGCGGGTTCACCAAGGGCGGCCTGCCGCTGTCCATCCAGTTCATCGGGCATCCTCTCCGGGAGGACCTGATCTGCCGGGTCGGGCACGCCTACGAGCAGGCGACGGTATGGCACACGATGCGGCCGGAGGGTGGGTGAGGGTCATGCCGGTCTTTTCATGCCTATCTTGTGAGATACGTCATGAGCCAGGATGTTGAGACACAGGTGGTTGACGAAATCTTCGCCCGGTCGGAGGCGTGGGAGAACCTGCTCGCGCTGGCGGACGACATCGGGAGCCGGATGGCCGGCACGCCGGGAGAGGCCGCCGCGAAGGACTTCCTGCTGGAGGCCATGGGGCGCTACGGGCTGGAGAATGTCCGCGCGGAGCCGTTCTTCCACCGCGCGTGGACCCCGGCGCGGGAGGCGCTGGTTGTGACGGCGCCGGTGGGGAGGGAGATCGCATGCCGGTGCGGGGGGCTGTCGCCTTCCACGCCGGAGGAGGGGCTGGAGGCGGAGGCGGTCTTCCTGGATCGAGGGGACCGGGAGGAGTTCGAGCGGCGGAGGGTGGAGGTGCGCGGGAGGTTTGTGCTTGCGCCTTACTATCCGGTGGCCCGGCAGATCAAGACGCCGCTGGCCGCCGAATACGGGGCCGTCGGGCTGATCGAGACGCGGAGCCATCCGGGGGGGCTGCAGCCGGCCCGGACGTGCGCTTTTGCGAAGCTGGGGGCGATCCCGGTGGCGTCCATCAGCAGGGAGGACGCGGAATACCTGCGTCGGCTGGAGGCCCGGAAGGGGCGCGTGCGGCTGCGGCTGACGCTGGACAGCCGGGTGGAGAGAAAGGAGTCGTGGAATGTGGTCGGGGAACTGGGCGGGACGGGCGGAGGCGCGGAGCAGATCGTGGTGGGGGGGCACTACGACTCCTGGCACGTGGGGCCGGGCGCGGTGGACAATGCCGCCGGGGTGGTCGCGGCGCTGGAGGCCGCGCGGGGGCTGGCCGGGTTCCGGGGACATCTCAGGCGGCGGGTGAAGTTCGTGTTGTTCGGAGTGGAGGAGTCGGGGCTGGTCGGCTCGTGGGCCTTTACGCATCGGCACCGGGATGAGATGAAGGACACGGTCCTGATGATCAACAACGACGTGGGGGGGAGGCCGACAGGGATCGGGAGCGCGGGGTTTGAGGAGTTGATCCCCGCGCTGGGGCCGATTGCGGGCCGGGTGCGGGTCTCCGGGGAGAATCTCCCGCCGTTCAGGGTCTCGGTCGGGGGACCGGGATGGGGGTCGGACCACTTCCCGTTCGTGGCGCACGGCGTGCCGACCGTCGGGATGGGGACGACGCCGGTGAGGCCGGAGGACGCGATCTACGGGCACACGCGGGGGGACACGCCGGACAAGGTCTACCGGGAGGGGCTGACGGAGTGCGCGGCGATCAACGCGCAGGTCATCCTCCACGTGTCCAGCCTGCCGGAGCGCCCGGCGCGGCAGAAGACGAGGCAGGAGGTCGAGGGTCTGTTCCGGGACCATCGCTTCACGGAGACGCTGGACCTGCTGGAGATGTGGCCGCCGGAGCGGGTGTTCGATCGCTATTTCTCTTTTTAGAGGATTCCATGAATGGATCGAATCTGTTCCGGCTGGACGGGAAGGTGGCCGCGCTGACGGGCGGGGGCGGGGTTCTGGCGTCGGCGATTGCGGCGGGGCTGGGGGCCGCCGGGGCGCGGGTCGCGGTCTGCGATCTGATCCTGGAGAAGGCGGAGCGGACGGCAACGGGCCTGCGGGAGCAGGGGATCGAGGCGCGGGCTTATGGCATGGACGCGCTGTCGAAGGCGTCGCTCGAACAGGGGTGCGAGGCGATCTGCCGGGACTTCGGAGGGGTGGACGTGCTGGTGAACGCGGCAGGGGGGAACCTGCCGGAGGCGTCCACCAACGCGGAGCGGAGCTTCTTCGACCTCCCGCTGCCGTCGCTGGAGAAGGTCGTGGCGCTCAACCTGTTTGCCGGGGCGATCCTGCCGGCGCAGGCCTTCGGGCGGAAGATGGTGGAGAACGCGGACGGGGGGAGTATCCTCAACATTTCGTCGATGAACGCGATCCGGCCCCTGACGCGTATCCCCGGCTACTCGGCGGCCAAGGCCGCGGTGAGCAACTTCACGCAGTGGCTGGCCGTGCACGTGGCGCAGGACTACAACAAGAACCTGCGGGTGAACGCCATCGCGCCGGGGTTCTTTCTGACGGACCAGAACCGCTATCTGCTGACGGACCCGAAGACCGGGGAGATCACGGAGCGGGGGAGGACGATCCTGGCGCACACGCCGATGGGGCGCTACGGGGAGCCGGAGGACCTGGTGGGCACGGCGGTCTGGCTGGCCTCGCCGGCGTCGAGATTTGTGACGGGGGTCGTGGTGCCGGTGGACGGGGGGTTCTCGGCGTTTTCGGGCGTTTAATGCGGGTGAAATATTTTGGGGGCGAAGGGGATTGGCTGACCGTGCAGGTCCCCCTGACGGACATCGAAATGCCATACCAACGAAAGGAATCCCATGAAGGAATCCAATCCATTTGAAAAAGGTCTCGCAGCTGGCGAGGCGGTGGCTTCTGCCGCCGGAGGCGCATCACAAACACCGGATAGCGACGGGCGTATGTATGTGCGCACACAGGGCTTTAGGTCAACCGATGCTGAGTTGCGCTTTCTGCAGCGCTGCGGCGTGCGCCACAAAGCCGCCACCTTCCCATTCCATCCCGACTGCGGTTGGAAACTCGACGAGTTGATCCGGGAAAGAGAGCGTCACGAGGCCTTCGGGCTGACGCTGGACATGAGCTTGCTGCCCATCTATGGGCAATTTCCCAACATCATCTATTTGGGAAAAAGTCCAGAGCGCGACCGGGAAATTGACCTGGTATGCGAAATGATCCGCACCGCTTCGCGAGCCGGCATCGATTCTCTGCGGTATAACACATGCGTCCTGCCCATCGACCGCACCGAACGAGAAGAGGGTCGCGGCGGCTACTCCTACACCGCGTTCCGCCTGGACAAGATCCCGGCAGAGGAACAGGCCAGACTGACCGAGGCGGGGCGCGTCACAGCAGACATGCATTGGGAACGAATCGAGTATCTGCTCGAACGCATGATTCCGGTAGCAGAAGAATACAAGGTTCGAATGGGGAATTCCCAGGAAGACCCCGCCACCCCTCCCGGCTATAAGGGCGTTGACAAAGTCCTCAATGACTTTGAAGGCATGAAGCGTTTCATCGAGATTCAGCGCAGTCCGTATCACGGCTGGAACTTCTGCATCGGTTCCATCGCTGAAATGCTCGAAGATCCGGCCACTGAAATCTACCCCTTCATAGAATACTTCGGCAGCCGTAATACGATTTTCCTGGTTCACTACCGCAACCTCCTTGGACGGCGCTACAGCTTCCGCGAGGCCCTGCCCGATGAAGGAGACATGGACTTCTACCGGGTGTTAAAGGCCCTCAAGGACACGGGCTATTGTTACGGCATTGACCCCGACCATGTCCCGCGCACGGACGACGACCCGAAGGGCTACTATCAGTCCTATGCTTACTGTTTCGGCTACATCAATGCCATGATTCAGGCGATCTACGGAGAAGCGTGAGCTTGCGATGAACGCTGGGCTCATGTTATCGAAGAGCACTGCGAGTTGGATTGTCCATAAAACAACTTTATGGAAAGGAGGTGGAATTGATGAATTGATGATCGGATTTACGGTCCTGCACGCAAGCAAGCGGTGAGCAGAATGAGAGAGAGCGCCCGGTACGTCAAGATTTATGAGCGATCAGGTCTGGCCCTTGATCCGATACTGGTCCTTACGGAGGAGATAGGGCCGGTCCATGCCTAAACTGAAACGACTATCGAGAGGAGATGGTGCTTCCCAGAGGTACGAAAGAAATTTTAATCTGTCGATTCAGCGCAGCGGCTATGCGACGCAGCATCGAAAGGGAATGCCCTTCGTAGTCTGCATTCTCAAGTCTGCAGATCACCGATGCCGTGGTTCCAATTTTTTCGGCAAGTTCCTTCTGAGTGAGACCTGCTTCGGTTCTCAGCCTATGAATTTGTTCGGCAACATCCATCTTGGTCTCTTCTTCGGCAAGCAGGGCTTCCATCTCAGGCCTGCCTTTTACGAGCCGTTTGTACAGGATCTCCACGGCATCTGATGTGACTCTTTTCCCCTTTTTTTCTCTGGCTGCCATCTTACTCAACCTCCGCTGTATATATATGTTTCTCAGGGCCAGATTCAAACTTTTTCTTTCTCTCAACGGCTCTATCGATTTCTTTTGGGGGTACCACGCGTTCTTTTACCAGACCGTGAGATAGCACAGCCGCACTCTGCCCCTGAAAGAAATATAACATCCGATAGTGGATGCCCTGAAGGTCTACCCGGAGTTCGTAAATTCCATCCCTCAGATAGTCGGCTTCTGGACGCCGTAGCTCATGCCCTCTTTGCTGGAGTCGTTTGATTCTGGCCAGACATTTGATCTGAGCTTTCGGTATGAGTTCTGTAATCCAATCCAAGACGGGCACTGTCCCATCATCGTCTTTATAAAAAGCGACCCTGATCTCAGGCATTGCCCGCTCCTTAAATTAGCAAATTTACGAATAAAATTATCAAAATTGCGAATTAAATCAAGGAAAAAAATTTGACATTCGTAAATGGCCGTAGTTGACATTCAGGAATATCTGAAACTCATACCTGCGGTAAAACACTCGCCACAGGGCTATCTCTGGTCGTCTTATGACCAGGAGGCAGATACGCTTTATATCAACTTTAAAAAGCCGAGTCATGCTACGGATAGTGAGATCACGGAAGACGATGTGATCATTCGCTACGAAGGCGAGGAGGTCATCGGGTTTACGGTCCTGCACGCAAGCAAGCGGTGAGCAGGGCGTCGTGCCGGTGGGCGGGGGGCTCGGCGTTTTCAGGCGTTTGATGCGGGGAAAATATTTTTGGGCGAAAAAATTCCCGCCAAATAGAGCATCTGGCGGGAACTCTTGTTGACAGGCCACTTATGAGGGTGGGCGTTTAACGCTTGGCATCAGCGGCGCGAGGTACGCGCGTCCGCCTGATGCCGTTGGCATTTTGATCCGTTGGCTCTCGGGCAATCAGCGTAGAACCTCTTCGTTCGATGAGGAGGAGGGGCAAGAGGATCTCCCGCCAATCCTCGATGTCGCCATTCACGCCTCCGATTTCAAGCCCATCTTCGGCGTAGTGAATCTCCAGCTTCTCTTCACAGCACCCACACTTCAGCAGATAGCGCGGTGATTTCTTCCCAGTGCCCTTCTTATGGTACACGCGAATCTCAGGCTGACCGAATCGGGATGTATCGTAAAGGCTATTTTTTCGCTTGAGCACATTCATCATGGTCTCCGTTGTCAACTTGTGATCATGTAATCAGGGTCAGGGATAGCTTCAACCCCTTCTGTTTGCCCTCTCCAGGTCCTCAATTGATTGCTTGATCTGCCGCTGATGGTCTCGCATCTGCTTGAAATATGCAACTCCTCTGGCAATTTGTTCTTCTCGGGGCTGGTCAGCCAGCCCATACGGGATTGATCCAAATAGCGCAATCAGACGCTTGCTCGTTTCCTTCTCCTCCGAGTGATATTGCTCAATCCGCTCATCCACTTCCTTCTCCACGTGCCGGAGGAGGTCCTCATCTGTTTTTTCAGCCCAGGATAGATCAGCACCTTCATACTTGCGTATGACCTCCCAGATGTGGACCGGAATGGGCACCATCACTCGATTATAAGATGCCTCGAACTGCACGCCTTCGATCTCCAAGTAGATGAAGTCGTCGTCGAGCACTTCTCGATAGAGATGGAAATTGGGTCCGTAGGCGACAGATGATTTCGTGGACATTTGCCAACTCCATGAATCCATAGACAGGGATGACGGCTCCAACGCAGGCGAATCAATCCGTCGAAACACACCAGTCTATGCGGCGATGTTTATAGGTAGTTCTTTGGGAGCGTTCCAGGCCACGGCGCCGGTGGCGCAAGGAGTTCCCCAGCATCACGAAGCCCTTCCATCAGCTTCTTGAGCGATACCACTGCCAACGGACGAGATCGTACAAACTCCTCGCCACCGGGAAGCCACACATGTGTCTGACCAGGTATCTGCGAATTCAGCAAGGTGGCATCCTCGACGGACCACGACCGGGCTTCCACCTGGGCCTCTTCGAAATCCCAGCAGACGAGCAGATCGAGAGTATCCGGGGATTTTCGTGGGTCCTTGGGGTCGAAGTCACTGAAAATGTCTTCACCATCGGCTTTAAATTCGCCGATCCCATACATGGATAGCTGGTTGGTCTTTCTGTCCAAATCAGCATAGCCAGCCTGGTTCAGTCGACTCGCCTCCGCCACGCCAGGTACAGTATCGGTGCCTATCGTGGAAGTCAACAAGAAAGCAAAATCATAGCGATCCTGCAAGTGAACTCGGAGAACACGAAGGTCGCCGAATGCCTTGCGTTGGAGAAGTTCCCCAAACACGAGCATCGTTCTAGCTTCGCGCGACTTCGACGTCGCCCACGTATAGAGGTCGGCAGAAAGAGGCGCAGTCTGGTCGGTGTCCATGATGACACCATCAAAGAACTCGCGACGCCACTTTGCCTGAGCAGGTGTCGCCACCGGCGGCACCGCCTGGGGCCGAACCTTGAGGCGCTCATACTCGTACTCGTTTTGGTGATCGCGAGCAACTCTCGGGATTGCCTGGCGTTGATCCATCACATGTTTCCGGCCAAGCGTGGGTCGTTCCTGCTCAGCTAAAACGACGCCTCGGAGCATAGCTGTATTCCCAGTTGGTGGCCGTGCGACATACTCCGACCGCATGCCGCCAGAAAGAGCGAGTTGGAACCCACGTGGGATCTGAGCCATCTTTACGCCCGAATCATTGATGTATGCTGGCAAATGTTTCCTGTTGTTCAGGATATCTTCAGCGTGGGTAACTAACTCCGCGCCCTGGATTTCGGCGGCGCTGAGATACACGTACGAGCCTATCTTCGTCCGATGAACAGTGTGTACCGAAACGTTAGAGGGCCAGCCAGTGTTGACGTTGACGTAGTTGTCATAACGGACCTGGTTGATCCCGGGGAGTCCATCCAGTCGAAGAAAGTCGAACTTTATCTGGCGGACGTCCTCGGAGGCGGAAGGCAATATCGACCTCACGGTGACGGTCAGATCCTTTGCGCGGAGGCAGTGGAAGGCCGGATGTAACACGTAGTCGTTGACCTGGCCGACGGGTGTATAGAGGCGAAGTAGATTCTCGAAGAGATCAGGGCTGTAGTTCGAAAGCGTGTATCCGAGCAGGGTTCCATCACCAATGTCTGCGAGACGGACCCGGACATGCGTTCCCATTTCTGACGGCGCGATGCGAAGACGTTCTGAAAAGAACTGTCCGTCGGGGGAGTTCACGTCAATGAGGTCGTTCTGTGGCTGGGCAATCTTGGCGCTGACGAAGGAGGCATAACTCTCAAAGCGGTACGCCTTAGCCGCAGTGTCTGGTATACGCGACATGACCTCGACATTGTCGGACATGCCCAACACTGCGCTCAGACCCCAACCGTGACTGCCACGTGTCCCAAGTCTTCGGGACTCATTAGCACGAGTGCGTTTCGTTGATGACTTATGGCGAAAACAATCAGGAATGTCCGGCATACCAAGCCCGTTATCCTCGACCTCGGCCCAGGCCGGTGACCCGGAGCGAACTGTGATAATCAGCTTCGGGCGGTAAGAATCAGCGGCGTCGGAAAGTGTTGTCGGCGTGGCGCCGAGTGCCGTGCCCAGCTCGGTCCACCATGCGGCGCGCCGCTGGTCCTCGTCCGTCCATCGCTTGTATAAGCTGGCTCGATCGGCTGCCGTAGATGCTGCTGCGTACTCTCTGTAGTCCCTGTCGATGGACTCAGTGACAGCCTTGTTCCAGGCATTGATAGTCTCAGGAGTCGACGGGTCGAGCGCAGCGGCTTTGCAGATGGTGACGTATCGCCGATAGTCGAGGCTGTCGAGGGCATTCTGGAGAATCTCGACCAGTAGATCGAGTTCCGAATATCTCTTGAGGGTATCTTCGAGGTCTTCTCGGAGAATGTCCGTCGCGTTACTCGTCGTCTTGGCAAGCAGATTAGGCTGAAAGCTCACAGAATGGCCCTCCCATGGTCCTCGGTACATGTCTGTTATCACTATAAATTGACCTATTAGAATGTACCCTCAAGTATTGGGCTTGTCAATCAGGTTCTCACTTTGACACATCTTTGAGCCGTAGATCGGAACTACACAAAAATAGTTCTCATATGCCGCTGCTTTACTACTGGAAGCCCGAAAATTACCGCAGGGATCGCGAATTTGGATTTGGGCTTCATCTTAACCAAAATAGCCCCACAATGTGCCGGACAGGGCCGGGGGACAGCCTCTGGGCCTTCACGCGCCGTCGGGATGGGCTTTATGTGCTGGCCGCCCATCTGATCGTTCGGGGGGTTACACACAATGTGCCAAATTACCGATATGGGAAATATCGCGTTTGGGGGGACAAGGGGGCGAGCAGGTACTTTGACGTGGACCGTTCCCCAAACGCTGAAATGGTCCTGCGGTCCCTGTCCCCGACGACCCGCGCTCAATTCCTGGGACAGAGCTTTCAAGGGGCCGCAGCCGTCAGAGAACTGACTCAAGCAGATTACGATCTACTTCTTCAGGTGGCTGCCGATCTTCCGGTTCTTGAAATCGCGGCCTTCTATCCGGAAGATGAGCTGGAGGCGCGTCTGGTGTACGGCGCACCCATCAGCACCGCTGAGATCGCGCGCGACGCCTCCGAGCGGACGCGCTATCTTTACGAAAGGCTCCAGCGGCCCCGGTGTCGCGAACTGGTGAGGCAACTCCAGGAGTTGTATCAGGGAAAATGCCAGATCTGTCTTTATAGCCCGCGCGACACCTATCGTCTCGATGTCTGTCACGCGCACCATATCATCTGGGTCAGCCGCGGAGGTGAGGACGAACTGCGGAATATGTGTCTGATCTGTCCCAACCACCACGCTGCTGTTCATACCGACGATGCAATTTTCGATTATGCTGGTCTGGAATTCAGGTTTGGAAATGGGCTGATTGAAAGGGCGCTTAAATCATCATCTTAAGTCTGTGACTTCTCGGCATTGAGAGGGAAGAGATATTAGACCAGGTCGCCCAGCATACGTTTGTCCATCCCATTCGCCACGGCGCGCGCGTGCAACTTCCCAGGGAGGATACGGATCAGATGGACCTCTTTGGTCATTAACTATCAGCTTACCTTTTGCAACCTCTCCACTTGCCTTTGTGGGCGGCTCCTGGCAAGGTCATAAACCGTCTGAAGGTTAATCCAAAACTCAGGCGTTGTGCCAAGGGCCTGCGAAAACAGCCAGGCTGTCTCAGAGGTAATTCCTCTTTTCCCACGAATAATCTCGTTGATCCTCTGAATTGGCACATCAATGTGTTTTGCAAAAGCCACCTGAGTTACCCCTAAAGGTTTCAGAAATTCCTCCAAAAGAATCTCACCAGGATGCGTTGGAATACGGCTTTCTGGTAACATGGTCCTCCTCCAAAGTAAAAGATCAATCGTGATAGTCCGTCATGGACACTTGATGAGCAGCATTTTCAGACCATCGAAAAATGATCCGCCACTGGTCGTTCACCCGAATACTGTAAAATCCCTGATGGCCTCCTTTCAGGGCTTCAAGACGATTTCCGGGTGGGACTCGCAAGTCTTGCAGGCGATGCGCTGTGTTGACCATATCCAATTTTCTCAGAGCTACCCGAAGGATTTCAGGAGGAAACCGGCGGACCCGCTGAGTTTGTCTGCCGTGGAACAGGTCTTCCGTTGCTGGATCTCCGAACGATTCGATCATCCAACCCTCTTCGGTTGAGTTTTTAATCCTTTCACGGCAATTTGTAAATATAACTCCATCTCCTCTAAAACGTCAACGACTTTCACCCCAGACGACGCAGTCACGGTCCCGGCGGATTCCTCCGGGGCCTTTTTTCGGGTTGACACCTGATGGATTCCGTGTCATATTTTCTTTGCAAGAGAATGAAGGATGAAGGATGAAGGGCGAAAGGACGAAACGATTGATCAGAACAGGAGGGGAGGATGTCCAGGCGCATTCACAAGGCGGTCTGGTCGCACCCCTACGTGGACTACACGTCGGGCAAGAAGTCCGTGCGGCCCATGGTGGAGCGGCTGGCCGGGGCGGGGTTCGAGCTGATCATCCCGTGTCTGAAGGTGCACGGCCCTGTGCATTACCAGAGCAGGGTCGCGCGCGTGGCGGAGTGGTGCAGGGAGTGGGACCCGCTGGCGGTCCTGGCCGAGGAGGCGAAGCGGGCGGGGGTGAAGGTCCACGCCTGGCTGTGCGTCTTCCCGGAGGGGGAGGGGTCGGCCCTGGTGGAGAAGCGGCCGGGCCTGTCCGCCCAGGACCCGGAGGGGAAGCGGGTGGAGTGGGCGTGTCCGCGCGCAGCCGAGGTGCAGGACTACGAGTTCTCGCTCTACGAGGAGCTTCTGGGCTACGACGTGGCGGGGGTGCATCTGGACTACATCCGCTACGGGAACGCGAAGAGCTGCTTCTGCCGGCGGTGCCGGGAGGGGTTCAGCGAGGCGTACGGGATCGACCCCTCGCGGCTGGACTGGCGGGACGCGCTCTGGGGAGACTGGCTGGCCTTCCGGGCGGGGCCGGTGACCCGGTTCGTGGAGCGGCTGCGAAAGGCGACGCGGGCGCGCAAAAAGGAGCTGTCGGCGGCGGTGTTCCCGGACTATCCGGGGTGTCTGGTCAGCGTGGGGCAGGACTGGGCCGACTGGGTGGAGCGGGGGCTGCTGGACCTGGTGCTCCCCATGAACTACACGTCGAGCGCGGAGGTCGCACGCAGGCGCACGCAGGCGCACGCGGCCTACGTGAAGGGGAAGGCCCCGCTGTGGGAGGGGCTGGGCAGGAACAGCCACGCGGCCTACATCCCCACGAAGAACCTGCTGGCCCAGGCCGAGGCGGTGGTGGCCTCGGGCGCGGAGGGGATCTGTCTGTTCTCCCACGCGGCCGTCAGGGATGAGGACTTGAAGGCGCTGAAGAAGCTATGAGGCGACACCCATAGCCGTTCAAAGGCCCCGGCGGATGATCTCCCCCGGGGCCTTTTTTCATGTTGACACCCGACGGATTCCGTGTGATATTGTCCGAGGGGAAAGGAGGCCCTTATGGAGACCCTCATGAAAACGGTTTTCATCAGTTTTATAGCGGCGCTGTTTGCGCTCGCGGGCGCTCGCGCCGGGGAACTTAAAAAAGGAGAGGATATGTCCAGCAAGACCACGATCACGGTGGGGCAGAACGAGGGGGATATTCGCGGGAACGACGACAAGGCGATTCAGGCGGCGGCGGACTACGTGGACCGCCTGGGCGGCGGGGTGCTTCAGATCCTGCCCGGCGAATACACGATGTACAACGCGCTCCACCTCCACTCCGGCCTGACGGTGCGGGGGTCGGGGTCCAGCACGGTGCTTAAGAAGGCACCGTCCGTGCGGACGAAGATCGTGCAGGAGGTGGACTGGTACGACAACCAGGTCCCGGTGGAGAGCGCGGCGGGGTTCCGCGTCGGTGGAGGAGTCATGCTCCAGAGCAAGGGGTCGCCGGGCGGGGGGGCGCAGTCGCTGCAGATGACGATCCTCCGGGTGGACGGGAATGTGCTGACGGTGCACGACCGGATCAACAAGAACTTCTGGCTCAAGCACGAGTCCTCGGCGGCCACGCTCCACCCGCTCATCCGGGGGGAGCGGGTGAACGACGTGCGGGTCGAGAACATTGTTCTGGACGGGGATCGGGAGCAGAACGAGGAGATCAACGGGAACTTCGCCGGGGCGATCTTCATGCAGTGGTGCGACCGGGTGGTGATAGACGGGGTGGTGTGCCGGAACTACAACGGGGACGGGATCAGCCTGCAGGTCTGCGACGACGCGCAGGTGCTGAACACGGTGTCGGAGAACAACGCGAACCTGGGCCTGCACCCCGGCAGCGGCTGCCAGAGGCCGGTCTTCCGCAACTGCGTGTCGCGGGGGAACAGCCAGGGGTTCTTCTTCTGCTGGGGGGTGAGGAACGGCCTGGTGGAGGACTGCACGTTCACGGAGAACCGGGACTATGGCGTCTCCTACGGGCACCGGGACACGGACAACCTCCTCCGGAACTGCAAGATCACCCGGAACGCCAAGGTGGGGGTGCTGTTCCGGAAGGAGGAGGTCGAATTCTTCGGGGGGCACCGGAACACGCTGGAGAACTGCGAGATCCTGGACAACGGCGCGGCGGAGAACGGGTGCGGCGCCGACATCCGGGGGGAGACGCACGACCTGACGTTCCGGGGGTGCAAGATCGGGGACACGGGCTCAGGCATGCAGAAGATCGGGGTGAGGATCGGGCCGGAGGCGTCTCGAATCGCGCTGGAGGGGAACGAGTTCATGAATCTGGTGAAGGACGTGGAGAAGCTGGAGCCGGAGCGGAAGGCGGAGAAAAAGTAGGTAATGGACAACAGCGATGAACTTTCTGAGCCGGGAGCAGGGAAGTGGAACGCGACAGATAGGAGCGTTAGGTTGGGCGGAGCGACCGGTGGATGGAGAGCATGAAATATGATCGTCGCAACCAGGGGTTCATCGGAAAAGTCGAAATCCGTCGCCGATTTCGTGGGCGACGGCGTGGGGGACCAGGAGGAGATATACGCCGCGATCCAGGCCCTCCCTCCGGCCGGCGGCGCTGTGACGCTCGCGGAGGGGACCTACGACATCCGCAAGGTGGAGGGGAAGTTAGGGGGGCTGATCATCGACCGGAGTAATGTCATGTTGATCGGCCAGGGGTCGGCCACGAGGCTGATCCTGGCCCCCGGCCAGAACACGAACGTCATCCGGGTCATCGGGGACGGGGTGGGGGACATCGTGATCCGGGATCTCTGGGTGGACCAGAACCGGGACCAGAACCCCTACAACGGAGCGGAGTTCGTGAACATCTCGCACGGGCGGTTCGAGTACTGCGGGATCAAGGCGTTCTGCGCGGAGCCGGGGAAGTCCGCCCCGGAACACTGCCACGACATCACGATTGAAAACTGCACGGTGCTGAACGCGCAACGGCTGGGGATCATGCTCCACGGGCGGAACCTGCGGGTGATTCACAACCGTCTCGGCAACGCGAACTCGGACTCCGTCGAGTTGCTCGGGGGGCCCGGGTTTGTGATGGGGAACATCGTGGAGGTCACAGGTCGGACGCACGTGGCCGTCGGGTCGGACGCCGGGAATTCGATCCTCATGACGAACAATGTCGTCCACGTGAAGCCGGGCGGGGACCTGGACATCGCGTTCCGGTCCTGGGCGAACTCGGAACGGCACGTGATCGCCAACAATGTCGTGATGGTGGATGCCGGGGGAAAGCTGGGGCTGGCCATGGACGTGCGGGGATTCGGCGCGTCCGTCACGGGCAACGTGGTCCAGGGTCAGGATGAGAAAAATCTCCTTCCGCTCTGGCTCACGGGGGCCGGGATGGTGGTCACGGGGAACCATCTCAAGAACGTGGAGGTGGTCGTGGAGGATAAGACGGGCACGAATCGGCCTATCATGATCCGCGACAATGTTCTGGAGAGCTCGGTTGTCACGCACAAGGGGGGCAATCTGATCCGGGAGGACCAGAGGGCGCCGTGGGAGTTGTGAGCCTGGAATCTGGTTCAGGAAGACAGGAGTTGAATGCCGGCTCAATCGGCGAATCAGACCTGCCCCCACCCCTCTCCTTGCTCCGCAGGCCCACTTTTCTGAACGCGCAGAAAAGTGGGCAAAAGACGCGCTCGCTCAGACGCCGCGAGAGGCTTTGGCGCGCCGCAACCTCAACGCTATGAGGTCGCACAAAAATTTGTGCCCCCGGCAGGTGGGTTGCTTCTGCTGGACTCCGGTGGTGGGGGTTTCTGGCGGCGCGCCTTCTTATCGTTTGGATAAGATCACTCCCCCTCTCCCAGGGTGGCGGGTCGCGACCTCATGGGAGCGACAGGTGGGGTGGGAGAGGGGGTTTGGGGGGTGAGGTCTAGAAAGAAAGGAACATGACATGTCAGACTTACGAATCCCCTGGGCGCCGAGGGTGGTGCTGGCAGGGCGCGTCTTCCGGCTTCCCGCGCAGGCGTCGGATGAGGGGGTGAAGCTGGAGGCCGGAGATTTCGAGGTGATCGCGTCCCGATGGTCGGCGCGGGACTCGGCGATGTATTATTATCTCCGCGCGCCGGAGAAGGGCGGGGATTACAGGGTTGTGGCGCAGAAGAAGGGGCGGACGGCGGAGGCGACGGTCCAGGTGCGGACGCTGAAGGACCTGCGACGGCCCCACGAATACAACGGGGCGCAGTGGCCGCGAAGGTGGCCTCTGGGGAAGGGCTGGACTTCGACCAAGACCCGGCAGACGCTCCAGGACATGCCGGAGGGGCGGGTGAACGAGGAGGCGGCGCGATGGTGGGCCGGGCAGAGCGACGAGACGATCTGGAAGCAACTCCCGAACGCGGAGATCCCGAAGGCTCACTTCGTGAATGTCCACCAGGGGTGCCCGAAGTGCGGCACGGCGGTGTTCAAGCACGGGGGGTTCTACCCCTGGAGGCGCAGCCATCTGCCGTGCGACTTCCGGTCCACGTGCCCGTCGTGCGGGGCGGTGTTTCCGAGCAATGACCTGGCGGCGGGCGATTTCGTGAGCGGGGACTGCGCGGACGACGGGTACGGGTATTTCGACGGCGAGGGACGCATCTTCCTGTTCGCGGCCACGTACCACCGGGACCAGACCAGCGCCTTCGGGGGAGGCGTCCAGGCGCTGACGGCCCGGCTGCGCGCGGGCGGGTTCGACGAGGGGATCGCCCGGCGGCTGGGGCTGATGCTGCTCCGGTATGCCGTCGAGGAGGTCTACGTGTCTGCGGTCCCCCAGTTCCGCTACGGGCCGACGCTGGGCACTGAGCAGCCGTGGGACTGGGGGCAGACGGACTGGGCGAGCCAGCCCGACCCGGTGGCCGCGCTGTTCGCCAAGGGGACGATCCGCTACTGTATCGACACGCCTTACATCGCCGAGACCCTGGCCCTGGCCTACGACACGGCCTGGCCGTTTCTGCGGGAGGACCGGGAGCTGGTGGCGCGGGCGCAGGCGCTGGGCCTGGGCGTTCAGGGGCCGGAGGAGGTGGTTGGGCTGGTCGAGGAGATGCTGGCGTGCCTGCTCCAGTGCACCCTGGACCTGGGGGCCAGGAGCAACCTGCCGCGCGAGAGCGAGGGGGCGCTGGTGATCCTTCGGGGGCTGGATCGGGCGGATGCGCAGGGGGTGATGGACTGGCTCTACGACGAGGGGCCGGACCGGCTGCGGACGTTCGGGGTCAACGACTTCTTCCCGGACGGGATGCCGCACGAGGCCACGGGGGGGTACAACAGCATCCACTACAACGGGCTGTTCGACCTGGAGTACCACGTGAGGGGGGTGCGGGCGCTCCACCCCGGGGCCTACCCGGAGTCGCGGTATCCTTCGCTGATGGACGACCCGCGCGTGCCGTGCGTGGCCCGGACGCCGCAAGAGATCACGATGATCGGGAGGTCCTTCTTTCAGTACGGAGACGGGGGGGCGCCGGGGACCAACGGGTCGGGGAGGGCCACTTCTTCGAGGGCCGGCTCCATCGTGTTGACGGAGGACTGTTTCCACGACGGCCTGCGCGGGGAGACGCTGGAGCGGGCTGCGGCGTTCACGGGCGACCCGGTGGTCCGGGAGGTGCGGGAGGCCGTGAAGGGCCGGAGAAGCCGGCGGATCGGGACGACGGTTCACGACGGGGTGGGGGTCGCGATCCTGCGCACGGGGGAGACGCCGGAGCGGGCGGCTGCCGGGGTCTTCTACGGGGATGTCACGGTGCACCGGCACCGGGACCTGTTAGACGTGCAGCTCTATGCGTTCGAGCGGCCCTTTTTGACGGACCTGGGGTACCCGCAGTCCTGGGCGACGCCCTCGAAGTGGGAGGGGAACTGGGCCACGCACAACACGGTCTGGGGGATCGTCCCCGGCGTTCCGTCGGGCGGGTTTGCGGGCCGGGGGAGGCTGGCGCGGACGCTGTTCACGGAGGGGGTGCAGATCCTGGACATCGAGGCGGAGCGGTGGGCGTGGGACCGGGAGCGGAAGAGGTGGTACAGGCCGGGCGTGACGTATCGACGGCTGGTCGCGCTGGTGGAGACGGATGGCCGGGGCGTCGCGCTGGTGGACCTGTCGCGGGTGCGGGGGGGGACGGAGCACTGGCGGGTCTGCCGGGGTCTGGAGGGGCGGTTCGGGACGGAGGGGTTTGCGCTGACGCCCCGCCCCGGGACGGTGGCCGGCCCGGAGGGGAGACGCGGCGTGCTGGAGGGGCTGGCGCACCCGGACTACGAGGGGCTGGCCTGCATGGACGACGTGGCCTGGGGCCGGGCCCTGCCGGGCTGGAAGGGGGTCTGGGAGTCGCGCCTGGAGCCGGGGGTGCATCTGGACCTGCATCAGGCGCGGGTGAGTTTTTCCACGGAGTTGATGACCGCGCGGGCCACGGCGGTGATGGGCAGGCCGGAGGAGTCGAACTACGAGTACCGGGCCGCGATCTGGCGGAGGCAGCCCGCGGACGAGAAGGACGTGACGTGCGTGGACCTGGTGTTCGAGCCGCGCGCCGGGGAGGCGACGCTGGCGCAGGCGCGCGGAATCCCCGCGGTGGAGGGGGAGGTCTCTGCCAGCGGGCTGGAGCTGGTGACGCGCGGCGGGCGAAGGGTGGCGATCTACTGGAGTCCGGGGTCGGGGCCGGAGAGCGGCACGCGGTTCTCGGACGGGACGACGCTGCGCGGCGCGCTCGCGGCGGTCGTGGACGGGCAGGCCTGCGGCTCCGGCGCGCCGGGGCTTCAGGCGCAGGGGAGGGGGTGGGCGTTCGAGGGCGCGCGCCAGAGGGGCCGGGTCGTGGCGCTGGACCGGAGGGCGCGCACGGTGGACGTGGAGGGGCTGCGCGACGTGAGGGCGGGGGACCGCGTGGTGGTCAACCCGGAGGGGCGGGGGCACAACTACGGGGTCGAAGGGGTGGAGGCCCTGAGCGACGGCAGGTTGCGCCTGAAGTTGGACGTGACCTCCCTGCTGGGCCGCGCGCCGGTCGTCTCTGCGGACGCTCAAAAAATCACGCTGGGCCGGAACCTCCTGACCCGGACGGGCAACCTGCACCGGACGCGGCTGGAGGTGGAGGAGACGTGGGCCGAGATCGCCGAAGCGGCGAACCTGGGGACAGGCGGCTGGGGGACCGAGGAGACCACGCTCTGGCTGGATGAGCAAAAGGGGGACGCGGAAAAGATGAAGGGCCTTGCGCCGGGGACGTGGGCCAGCGTGGTGGACTATGTCGCGGGGGACGAGGTGCTGTTCGAGCCGGTGCGCACAGGTGGGTGAGGTCTCAAATATTACAGGCGTCAGGACCGCTGCTATCCTGACGCCCGGGGGGTGACACCTCATCCTTTGGAGATGAGGCTCGCTGCTCACCACAATCATTCACACGGCGATAAATCGCCGTGCTACTACCTTGCCGACACCCAGGCCGCGCGCTCTGAGCCGACGATGCGGCTGAGGCCCGACAGCAACTCCTCCGCCGGGGCCACCGTTAGGGTCCTGGACTTGATCACGTAGCGCTGGTCGGGTTGAGGCTCCACGTGGAGCAGGAGGGAGCAGGACCCGGCGTAGTGCTGGCAGAGCGACTTGATCTCGTTCAGGGTCTGCGGGCTGAGGCTCTGCGGCGAGAGCTGGACGTTGACGGCGCTGGCCAGCTTCTCCCGCGCGGCCTCGAAGGTGAGGATCTGGTCAACCAGGACGGAGACGCGGCCGTTGAGCTTGGCCTTTCCGCGTATCAGAAGGACGGCGTCGGGCCTGATCAGGTCGCGGGTCTTCTCGAAGGTGTCGGGGAAGACGACGAGGTCCACGGTCCCGCTCTCGTCCTCCAGGGTGGCAAAGGCCATCGGCTTGCCGTTCTTGGCCGTGTGGGGCTTCACCTCGGACAGCAGGCCGCCCACCTTCACCTCCGCGCCGTCCCGCACGTCCTTGACCTTTTCGACGGAGAGGACGCCGAGGGCGCGCAGCTCCTCCGCGTGGCGCGAGAGGGGGTGGCCGGAGAGGTAGAGGCCCAGGACCTCCTTCTCCTTCACCAGTTTCTCCCGCTCCGTCCACTCCGGGACGCGGGGCAGGACGTGGTTGGCAAAGGCCTGCGCGACGGGGGCGGAGGGGGCCGCCTCGAACAGGGAGATCTGCCCCCGCTGCCGGTCAGCCTGCGCGGCCTGGGCCGTGTCCACGGCGTGGTCGAGGGCGGCCACGAGCTGGGCGCGGTGCCCCTCCAGGGAGTCCATGCCTCCGGCGCAGATCAGGCTCTCCAGCGCCCGCCTGTTCAGGGCCTTCAGGTCGACGCTTTCGCACAGGTCGAAGAGGGTCCTGAAGCGCCCCTTCTCCTTCCGCGCGTCCACGATGGACTGCATCGCCCCGGCCCCGACGTTCTTGACGGCGGCCAGGCCGAACCGGATCCTGCCGTCGGCGGGCTTGAAGAGGACTTCGCTCTCGTTCACGTCCGGGGGGAGGACCTCGACGCCCATCCGCCGACACTCGTCGATCAGGACGGCGAGGCGCTCGATGTCGCCGATCTCGCTGTTGAGGTTGGCGGCCATGAAGTAGGCCGGGTAGTTGGCCTTGAGGTAGGCGCACTGGTAGGCCACGAAGGCGTAGCCGGTGCTGTGGGCCTTGTTGAACCCGTAGCCGGCGAAGACGACCATGTCCTGAAAGATCTTCCGGGCGATGTCGTCGGGGATCTTTCGTTCCCCGGTCCCCTTGAGGAAGAGGGTCTCCTGCTCGGCCAGGAGGCTGGCGATCTTCTTGCCCATCGCCTTGCGGAGGATGTCGGCCTGGCCCATCGTGAACCCGGCCAGGTCGCGGGCCACGCGCATGACCTGCTCCTGGTAGGTGATGACGCCGTGGGTCTCCTTCAGGATGGGCTCGAGCAGGGGGTGGTCGTAGGTGACGGGCTCCTTCCCGTGTTTGCGGGCGATGTACTGGTCTATGTGCTGCATCGGGCCGGGCCGGTAGAGGGCGTTCATGGCGATCAGGTCCTCGAGCCGGTCGGGCCTGAGCTTCTGGAGATAGTCCCGCATCCCGCCGCTTTCAAACTGGAACACGCCCGTGGTGTCTCCCCTGCCGAACAGGTCGTAGGTGGGGGCGTCGTCGAGGGGGAGGCGTTCGAGGTCTATCTGGACCCCGTGCTCGGCCAGCATGCGCACGGTGTCGTCTAACACGGTCAGGTTGCGGAGGCCCAGGAAGTCCATCTTGAGCAGGCCGAGGTCCATCACCTCGTCGTAGGTGAACTGCGTGGTGACGGCGTCCTCTTTGGGGGCCCTGTAGAGCGGGACGTAGTCGATGAGGGGCTTCGGGGTGATCACGACGCCGGCGGCGTGGACCGAGGCGTGGCGGGCCGTCCCCTCCAGTTTGCGGGCGTGGGTCAGGAGCTGCCCCTGGAGGCCGCCCGACTCGGCCATCTGCCTGAGTTCCGGGACATGTTCGATGGCCCTGTCCAGGGTGATCTTGAGGTCGTTGGGGATGAGCTTGGCGATGGCGTCGCAGTCGCCGAAGGACATGCCGAGCACGCGGCCCACGTCGCGCACGGCGGCCTTGGCGCCGAGGGTCCCGAAGGTGATGATCTGGCAGACGTTCTCCTCGCCGTATTTCTTCACGACGTAGTCGATGATCTTCCCCCGGTCGCGGTCGGCGATGTCGATGTCGATGTCGGGCATCTCGATGCGCTCCGGGTTGAGGAAGCGCTCGAAGAAGAGGCCGTAGGTGAGGGGGTTGACGCCGGTGATGCCGAGGGCGTAGGCCACGAGGCTGGCCACGGCCGAGCCGCGCGCGCCGGCCAGGATGCCGCTCTCGCGGGCATAACGGACGAAGTCGGCGACGATCAGGAAGTAGCCCGCGTAGCCGGTCTCGGCGATGACGCCGAGTTCAAAGTTGAGGCGTTGCTCCAGGTCCGGGGTGATCCCCCCGCAGCGGCGCTCCAGGCCCTCCCTCGCCAGGGAGGTCAAGTAGGCCTCCAGGGTCTCGTAGCCCGCCGGGAGGGGAAACTCGGGGTGGGCGATCTGCCCGAATTTCATGTCGAAGGCGCACTGCTCCGCGACCCGGAGGGTGTTCTCGATGGCCTGGGGGAGGTCCTTGAAGAGGTCCTTCATCTCTTCGGCGGGCTTGAAGTGGACCTCCTGGCTGTAGCAGAGGCGGTTGGCGTCGGTCACCATCTTGCCGGTCTGGACGCAGATCAGGACGTCGTGGGAGGCGTGGTCGTCGCGGCGGAGGAAGTGGGAGTCGTTCGTGGCCACGAGGGGGATGTTGAGGTCCCTGTGGAGCCTGAGGATGCCTTCGTTGATCTTCTCCTCGCCCTCGATGCCGTGTCGCTGGATCTCCAGGAAGTAGTCGTCGCCGAAGATGTCGCGGTACTCCAGGGCGGCCCTGCGGGCCTCGGCGCAGCCCTCGCGGACGACGAGGCGGGCGATCTCGCCGCTCATGCAGCCGGACAGGCATGTCAGGCCCTCGGCGTGCTGGCGGAGGAGGTCCTTGTCTATGCGGGGGTTGTGGTAGAACCCCTCAAGGTAGCCCTTCGAGACGAGTTTCGACAGGTTGCGGTAGCCGGTCTCGTTCCTGGCCAGCAGGACGAGGTGGTGGGAACCGGATTGGTTGCCCGGCGTGGGCTTCCTGCTGAACCGGCCCTCCACGGCCACGTAGACCTCGCAGCCTATGATGGGCCTGACGCCGGCCTTCTTGATGGTCTTGTAGAACTCCACGGCCCCGAACAGGTTGCCGTGGTCGGTCATGGCCACGGCGGGCATCCGGTACTCCTGCGCGAGGGCGGCCAGGTCCCCGATCTTGCAGGCCCCGTCTAACAGGCTGTACATCGTGTGGCTGTGCAGGTGGACGAAGTCGGACGATTCCATGGGTGCAGCGCTCCGGCGGTCGCAAAAAGTGCTGAGTGCTGAGTGCTAAGTAACATCAAAGAAGGGGGCTTTTGACCTTACTCAGGACCCTTCGACTCTGCTCAGGGCAGGCTCAGGACTCAGGACTTGAATCTGAGAGGACAGACGAGGGCAGTCAGGCAAAGGGGTCGAAGGAGACCGATCTGCCGCGCAGGGCAAAGGGCTGTTCGGACCCGGCCGGGAAGGGCCTGCGTCTCCCGGACAGGAAATTTTAGAAGAGATTGTTTAAATTTGATTTGTAAGAAGGTGGGGGTCCCGAAGACGCATTGGGGAGAGGGGTACCTCTGGGGATGAGGTGTTGCGTCTCTTCGGGCGTCACCTGGGGTCGCGCGCCGGTTGGAAGTAGGTTAGGTGAAGGGCACGCGATTCGGGTTATAAGGTAATCATTTTTGAGGGAAAGTCAACACGAACTTCAGGCGACGCCGTGCCCTGTCCGGCAGTAACCGACAGAATAATCCGTCTTTTAAAGGTCCGAAAATTTTTCAAAAAAGGATAAAATAGACCACTAAATGGAGGGGTGTTTCGGGCTGAAAACGCAAGATGTGGGAAATTTTTCCGGGCGGTGAGGGAAAGGGGAAGTAGAGGAGCATCTTTATTTATAACAATCTGTTATAGAGGATTATCCATGAAAATCGGCCATTGTCAGCTAGAGTCCCTCTCCGGCGACTTTGAGGCGAACTTGGACAAGGTTGAGCGGGGTCTGGAGCGCGCGGAGCGGGAGGGGGCCGAGATCGTCTGCTTCCCGGAGTGCTTTCTGACGGGTTACCAGGACAACGAGGAGATGACGCGGCAGCACGCCTTTGCCGTGGACTCCCCCCGGATGCGCGCGGCGCTGGACCGGACCGGGCGGTTCGACGCCACGGTGATCGTGGGGTTCAACGAGCGCCGGGGGGAGGACCTCTACAACACGGCGCTGGTGGCGCGCCGGGGGGAGTTGCTGGGGACGTACAGCAAGTGTTTCGCCTACATGAAGTTCCACAAGCAGGGCCGGGAGTTTCCGGTGTTTGAGCGGGACGGCGTGACGTTCGGGGTCGTGATCTGCGCGGACGGGGGCTACGTGGAGCCGGCGCGCATCCTGGCCCTCAAGGGGGCGAAGGTGATCTTCTCGCCGCACTTCAACTACATCGGGAAGGAGGGGCTGATCAGCCACTTCCAGATGGTGCGGGCGGACCACGTGGCGCGGGCCGTGGAGAACCGGGTCTATTTCGTGCGGGGGAACAACGTGGTCCTAGGGAAGAACGAGGGGTTCAGGGGCTACGAGGGGGTGGGCTACGGGGACAGCTATGTCGTGGACCCGTTCGGGGAGATCCTGGTGCGGAGCCGGCGACACCGGGAGGACTTCATCAGCGCGGAGATCGACCCCTCGATTGCGGACACGGCGTGGAAGATGGGCCGGTCGCGCTACAGCATCCTGGAGTTGCACAAACACCTGATGGAGGCCGCGGAGGGCCGGGGGTGAGCGAAAAGCAGAAGGCAGAAGGTAGAAGGCAGTCCCTCGATACGCCCCTGCGGGGCTACTCGGGACAAGCGGAGCCGTATGCCCTGAGTAGCGGCTGAAAGCCGCGTATCGAAGGGCAGAAGGCAGAAGGCAAAAGGGAGGAACGGAATCCGCTTGACGCCCGAGCGGTCTCGCCTTACATTGTTGTCATTTGAAGGTTGTTCATGGAAGGTTTTGCTACCGATGTCCTGCCTTTTGTCCCGGCCATGCTCGGCTACGCGGGGCTGAGCGCAGTTGTGCTGCGGTCGGCACGGGGGGAGTTGCCGGAGGCGCTCTGGCGGGTCTGCGTCGTGGTCATCGTGACGCACGTCGCGCTGGTCTGGGGGGTGCGGTATCAGGGGCAGCTCTCCCATGCCACGCGGAACGGCTACGCGGGTTTTCTCATCTTTCACGGGGCGCTGGGGGGGATCGTCGCCTCGGCGCTCTTGAGGGGGCGAGCGGCCCTGGCGCTGGTCAGGGCCTCGTTTGCGGTCGTGACGCTGGGGGCCGTGGGCGCGGTCTTCCGTTACGAGGCGGTCGCCGTCTACAGGGTCCCGGTTCTGCTGTGCGCGGCGGCCGGGGTCGCGGGACTGGCGAGGGTCTGTTTTCAGGACGGCGCGCTGAAGTCTGTGATCGACGCTAGGGAGGACGCCTGATGGGTCTGACGCAGGAGCAGATCGACTTCTTCTGGGCGAACGGGTATCTGCCGCTGGGCAAGGTGCTGGAGGACGCTGAGGTGGAGGTCCTGCGGCGGGAGTACGACGCGGAGTTCGAGCGGGCGTGGCAGACGAACAGCCTGAGGAACCTTTCGGTGAGCGACGGCCTGGACGCGGAGGGGAAACGGGCGGCTCCCTCGCACATGCTTCAGATCATGCAGATGTGCGAACGGAATCTCCATTTCCGGCGGCTGCTGTATCACGAGCGCATCCTGGACCTGGCGCAGGACCTGATCGGCCCCAATCTGATGCTGTTCCACGACCAGGCGCTGTTCAAGCCCGCGCGCACGGGGGGGCCGGTGTTCTGGCACCAGGACAACGCCTACTGGCGGTGCCGGCCCGCCACGCTGGTGTCGTGCTGGATCGCGCTGGACGGCACGGACGAGGCGAACGGGGCCATGCGGTTCGTGCCGGGCAGCCATCTCAGGCCCGTGTGGCACGAGCGGAGCGAGAGCACCGGCGCGCTGTTAGACGCCGGGGGCCAGGTGGACGGGGAGAGGGCCGCGGTCGTGGAGCTTCCGGCAGGGGGGTGTCTGTTCCATCACTGCCAGACGCTCCACCACACCCCGCCCAACAGGACCGACCGGCAGCGCCGGGCGTTCGTGATCCACTTCATGCAGCCGGGCACGCGGAACAAGGCCGGGGAGGTCATCCGGCCCGGCTTCAAGAACCCGATCCTGAGGATGAGCATCTGAGCGAGTCTCAAGAAGGTCCATTTACCGCAGAGGAGGTGTCCCGTGGCCCACACTTACGAAGAGCTCAAGAAGATGAACGTGACCCAGCTCCGGGAGATCGCAAAGGACATCGAGCACGAGGCGCTGCACGGGCACAGCGGCATGCACAAGGAGCACCTGCTGCCCGCGCTGTGCAAGGCCCTGGGGATCGACGCCCGCGAGCACCACGTGGCGGTGGTGGCCAACAAGGGGGAGATCAAGAAGCATATCCGCAGGCTGAAGGTGGACCGGGAGGCGGCCCTGCAGGCGCACGACCACAAACAGTTAAAGATGGTCCGGCGCAAGATTCACCGCCTGAAGCGGGAACTCCACAAGGCGATGGTCTGAGCGTGACCGTGGTGCACTTCGTCCACATCAGCGACACGCACATCGGCCCGACGGCGGATTACGCCCTCTACGGCGCGCGGACCCTGCCGCCCCTGGAGCGGGTCGTGGAGCGGATCAACGCGCTGCCGGTGAAGCCGGACTTCGTGATGCACACCGGGGACGTGGCGGCGCAGCCGGACCCGGAGGCCTACCGGCTGGCGGCGGGGGTCATGGACCGGCTGTCCGCGCCGGTCTACTACGTGACGGGGAACCACGACCGGTCGCGGGACATCCGGGCGTTCCTCAGGATGGGGCCGAGGGTGGACCTGGTCGAGGGGGAGGACGCCCTCGCCTACCGGTTCGGCCTGCGCGGTCACCGGATGATCGTCCTGGACGCGCGGGGGCCGGACTCCATCGACCCGCACGGGCTGCTGCCGGAGGCGCAGCTCCGGGCCCTGAGGCGGGAGGTCGAGGAGGGGGACCTTCCGCTGACGGTCTTCGTCCACTTTCCGCCGGGGCCGCTCGGCTCCCCGTGGCTGGATGGGGGCATGCTCATGCTGAACGGCGAGGACCTCCATCAGGCCCTGGTCGCCGCGCGGGAGCGGCTGCGGGGGGTCTTCTTCGGGCACGTGCACCGGGGGATGCAGGTGTTCCGGGATGGGGTCCTGTATTCGAGCGTGGGGAGCACGTTCTGCCAGTTCACGGCGTGGCCGAGCGACGAGAGGCCGGGGTTTGAGGCGGGCGGGCCAGGATGTTTCAACTTCGTCACGCTGACGCCGGAGGGGTGCGTCGTGAAGGAGCACACGGTCTGAAAAATGAAGCGCTTTTTACGGATCGGCATCACAACGATCACGCTGTGTCTCACGACCGAAGCCTCTGCCCAGGACGTCAGGGTATCGAACGTCCTGGGCAAACATTTTCCGGCGCGCGGTCGGGTGATCGAGTTAGACCTGCCCGATGAGATGGACGGGGCATGGTTTATCGTCGGATGGATCAAGGCGGACGGTCAACAGATCGGCATGCGGCGGGTCGGGCGGGGGGGCAAACACTGCTACGACCTGCGCCGGAACCCGGACTGGCAGGGCCAGGTCCAGGCGGTGGCCGTCAACCTGACTGGGGTTCGCGGGCGCGTCAAAGAGCCGGCCTTCTTAGATGAGATCGACATGTTCCGGGAGCCGGAGTGGATCACGCCGAGCGCGGTCAATGTCCTGACGGGACACGCCTTATTTTCCTGGTCGTGGGAGGTCATCCTGCTCCTTGTGTCCGGCCTGGTTGTCCTGTTTTTCAGGTGGAAGAAGAAGCCGATGGCCCTGTGCGCGGTCCTGGGGTTCGGGTTTGCCTGGGGGGTGATGGACCTGCGCAACGTGTATGATCACGGCGTTGTTTTATGCAAGACTGAGAAATACCGGCTGGCGATGCCTCCTCTAACGGAGGCAAAGGTGTTTGCGGACCGCGCCTCGGAGGTCATCGGCAGGGCGACGTGGAGCCCCGGGCCTCTGAGGGGGGTCTCGGGCAATTTCATCAAATATCGCCTGGCGGGGCAGCCCTGTGTCCCTGCGGGGGCCGACCCTCCCGCGCGCTATCTCATCACGCAGACGCCGGAGGAGGGCGCTATCCTTTTACGGCACGCGAGCTATTATCTCATCGAGAAGGACAGGCCGTGACTGCCTTTCCGGCGATCTGCGGACATATCGCCTTCAATGTCGTGGTGGGCTGGACGCTGTTAAGCCTCTGCCGCCGCGAGCGCGCCTGGGCAGAGACGCTGTCTCTGTCTATTTTATTGGGGATGTATGCAGAGACCCTCTCGGTGGCGACGCTGATGTTTCTGGGCGTTCCCCTGTCCGACGCGGGCCCTGTCGTGCTGGCCCTGGCGGGGGGAGGGGCAGCGGTGGCGCTATATCGAGGCAGGCTGCGGCTTCCCCGCGTCTCCGTCGAACGGCCCAGGTGGTATGAGTGGCTCCTGCTGGTCACGGTGGGGGAAAAGGTCCTCTTCGCGCTGTGGCAGCTCACCCGCACGCACATCTACTTTGACGACGCGTTGACCCACTGGTCGGGCCGGGCAAGGTCGCTGTTCGGGGGGGTCAACTGGTCGCTCGATCCCGCTTCGCCTTTCTTTCTTGCGGGGCACGTGGGGAGTCCGCATTATCCCCTTCAAACGATCTTGTGGCGCGCCCTCACGGCGAGGTTGAGCGGGGCGTGGGATGACGCCATTGCGCGGGCGGATGGGCTGGTCTTTTTCGCCGTGATCATTGGCGCGATCTGGCTGGCCGTCCGAAGGTTCTCAGGGGTTCGCTGGCTGGCCGCAGGGGCGGCCTTCACGGCATCCGCCGTGCCGCTGCACGCGTGGCACGCCGCAGCCGGATACAGCGACATCGCGGTGGAGGCCTTTGCCGTGGCGGCGCTGGCGGCCCTGCTGAGGGGAGAATGGCTGCTGGGGGGGGTCATGGCTGCGGGGACGGCCTGGAGCAAGAACGACGGCCTGGTCCTGTTTTTTCCGGCCCTCCTGATCGCCGCAGGGCTGTTGCAGGAGGGGAGGACGCTCCGGGAGAGAGGGCAGGGGGTGGGCCGGTTTTTGATCGGGTTTGCCACGCTCGCGCCCTGGCTGGTCTTTAAATACGCCCATTCCCTGGGGGTATCCCCCGGCCCGAACAGGCTGGGCTGGCATTCGGACGCCCCCGGGCTGTTCTGGAATACGGTGATGATGGGCCCCACCAGCGGCATCCTGTGGGTCTGTGTCTTTGGCTGCGCGATCTGGACGGGCAGGGCCATGTTCAGAGATATGACAGGACGCGCGTTGCTGGCCGCATTCCTGACCTCTCTGGGGGGCGTCGTCTTTGTCTTCGGCTCCACGGACGCCTATGCGTTTTTGAAGGATCAGACGACGATTCACAGGAGCATGATGCAGTTTTCCGGGGTTGCGATCCTGGTCATGACGTATGGCGTCTGGTTAAAGCTCCGTACGGAGGCATCGTGAGAGGCGCATGGTCTGAGGGTAAACGTCAAAGGAGGATTTGCCGTGTTTCGCTTGGAGGGCATTGATCACGTGGCGCTGACGGTCCGCGACGTGGCGCATTCGGTGGCGTGGTACCAGGAGGTGCTGGGCCTGGAACGCCGTTATGAGGAGGCGTGGGGAAACCATCCTGCGGTGGTCTGCGCGGGGAACACCTGCCTGGCGCTGTTCCCGTGCGGCGCGGCGGAGCCGGGGCCAACGCCGGACCGGAACGCCATCGCGATGCAGCACTTCGCGTTTCGGGTGGACCGAAGCAACTTCGAGGCGGCGCAGATTGCGCTGCGGGAGCGGGGGATCGCGTTTCAGTTCCAGGATCATGCGATTTCACACTCGATCTACTTCTCGGACCCGGACGGGCATCGGCTGGAGATCACCACGTACGAGGTCTAATGCCTTGCATCGATTTCTACTTGACACCTGAACAATTCTGTTTTACATTTTCAGCCCATTTCATAATATGATCTGACTTGCTTGTCGGGGGAATCCGATGGACGCTCGTATATACATACAGTTTATGGCAACGGTGATAAGCCGCATCTGGAGACAGGTGCGGTTTTTTGGTTGTACATCTATCAGACAGGGGAGCGTTCGATGAATTGTACTCACATTTCATGCGGTCCCACTGTAAATGAGAGCGAACAGAAGGCGATTGAGCACCTCAAGGGTCGTCTTCATTCCGTGCAAGGAGAAGACGAATGGGTTTTGCTCAGCAATCTGGCTTTTTCGATAAATCATCAGGTCCAATCTGACGAGGTTGACATCGTGGTGATCGGGCCATCTGGAGTGAAAATCATCGAAATCAAACACTGGAACCCTCAGTGGATGAATATCAATTCTCCTGGTGGCCATATAGAAGACTCCGCCATCGTTCAGCAGGAAGCAGAGCGTGTCATCAGAAAAGCGCGGAAGATCGGGACCACACTCCGTAGATCTGTCTCCTGCTTGCCATTTGTGGAAGGAAAGATTCTCTTAACCTGGAAGTCTTCGGAGATTCGTCCTTTCCGAGACAAGAAGGTACGTGGCGTTTCCTTGTTATCCCTGGACGATTGGAAAACTGCCGTTGGATTGGAAGAAACGCCCATACTAACTAAGGAGGAAATACAACGCCTTAGTCATCTCCTTGAACCCCGGTCAGCCATCCGTCTTGAAGGTGCGCTTACGCGATTCGCAGGATTGGTAAACCTGAAATTGCAAACACCCCAAGACGAGTATTTCCATCGTGTCTATAACGGCAGCCGTTCGGTCCAACAGGACCGCGTTATTCTGCATCTCTACGACCTCTCTGCGGCTCAGGAGAGAAATGTTGAAAAAAAGGCACGGCGTGAGTTCGAGGCACTTCATGCTCTGCAATCATTCGCATGGGCGCCTCGCATACTTGACTCCTTTCAGGATGCCCCTGGATATCCGGGTGAAATGTTCTTTTTCACTCTGGTGGACCCTGCTGCACCGAGCCTTGCAGACCGGGCCGCAGATTCCTCCTGGGAAACTGTCTCCCGGATTGATTTTGCTCGGAAAACAGCTCATGCCCTTCTTGAGATGCATACAGCGGGTGGGGAAGACTCGAGGATTGTACACCGCAACCTCACGGCTAAGACTGTCCGCGTACGCCACGACGGAACACCTATTTTTACAGGTTTCCATCTGGCAAAAATTCCTTCCGACATCAGCGTCGCTTCGACGGCACCCTTATCTGAGGACTGGGAAGCTACTGCCTCGCCAGAGGTTCGCGCGGGAGGACTTGTAGCGGCCGATCAGCGTTCGGATGTCTATTCCATATGTGCCTCGCTGCGGGTTCTATTTAGTGACCACCAGGACGCCAAGTCTCAGGAGGCTCTCCGAATTTTAGAGAGCGGCATGGCAGACATACCCGCTGATCGAAAAATATTAGGTAACCGTACAGATGGTATGTGGATGTGATCAGGTGGTCTGAAGCAATGAGGGAGGTATTTCTCCGCGCAGGCGCGCCTCACACGCAGCCGTGAGATA
>Ga0209399_10000103_pt1 | contig 48407 bp, 28 predicted proteins | sample OV2TP3_FD_184130 | JGI IMG/M metagenome (GOLD analysis project Ga0209399, IMG submission 184130) | Hot spring microbial communities from Beatty, Nevada to study Microbial Dark Matter (Phase II) - OV2 TP3 (SPAdes) (version 3) | ecosystem: Environmental > Aquatic > Thermal springs > Hot (42-90C) ... | reverse complement strand
CCAGGGCGGCGATCCCCTCGGCGCGGCCGACGAAGCCCAGCCCCTCGCCGGTGGCGGCTTTGACGTTGACGCTCTCCGGCGGGCAACCGAGCGCCTCGGTCCCTTTGAGGGCGTTGGTCTCGTCCTCCTCCGAAAACTCCTTGGCTTGAAATTCGCGGCGAAAAGCGCCAGATTTCGTCCATCCCAACGAGCGACGGCGAACAACGGACCGAGCGCCGACTCCGCCCTCGCCATGGAGGAGCTGCCATGAAGCCCCCTCGATCCCTCCTCGGCCCAGCCCGCGCGGTTTTCGAGCCGGGCGCGCCTCTGGCCGCCGCCGCGGCGTTGGCGCTGTTCTGCGCGGCGGCTCAAGCCGGAGAAACCGCCCTCGACCGTTACATCGCCAAGCCGGAGCCGGCTTATCGCTGGGAACTCGTCCGGACCATCGGGGCGGAGGATCACCAGGGCTTCGTCCTGGAGCTGACCTCCCAACGGTGGCGCAGCGAGGCCGAAGTGGACCGGACCGAATGGAAGCACTGGCTGACGATCATCCGGCCGGCGGCCGCGCGACCCGGCGTGGGGTTCCTCTTCATCGGCGGCGGCAACAATCGCAACCCGGCCCCGACGGGGCTTTCGGAGCGATCGCTCCGGCTGGCCGTCGAGACCGGCACGGTGGTCGCCGATCTGGGGATGGTTCCCAATCAGCCGCTCACGTTCAGCGACGCGCCGGAGCGAGGCCGCTCCGAGGACGACCTGATCGCCTATGGGCGCGTCCGCTACATTCAGACCGGCGACGAGGAATGGCTCGTGCGCCTGCCGATGGTCAAGAGCGCCGTCAAGGCGCTCGACGCCGTCCAGGAGTTTCTCAAGAGCGGCCAGGGGGGGCCGCCGCTGGAGGTCGCCGAATTCGTCGTGGCCGGCGGTTCCAAGCGCGGCTGGACGACCTGGCTCACCGGCGTCATGGACCCCCGCGTCAAGGGGATCATCCCGATGGTGATCGACGCGCTCAATACCGAGGCCATCACGCGCCATCATTTTGAGGCTTACGGTTTCTTTTCCTCGGCCCTGGGCGATTACGTCCGCCACGGGCTTTACCCGCACTGGATCGGCACGCCGCAATTCGGCGCGATCCTGGACGTCGAGGACCCCTATCGTTATCGGGATCGGCCGCGGCTGCGGATTCCCAAGTTCCTGATCAACGCCTCGGGCGATCAGTACTTCCTGCCCGATAATTCGAACTTTTATTTCGCCGACATGCCGGAGCCGAAGTATCTGCGCTACGTCCCCAACACGAGGCACTCGCTTCAGGACACCGACGCCCGCCAGAGCCTCCAGGCCTTCTACGAAGCCCTCCTTGCCGGCCGCCCCCTGCCGCGGTTCTCCTGGACGATGGCGGCCGACGGTGCCATCCAGGTCACCGCCGCCGACGCCCCCGCCGAAGTTCAACTCTGGCAGGCGACCAACCCCGAGGCCCGCGACTTCCGTCTGGATACCCTCGGGCCCGCCTGGACGGGCCGGCCCCTTGAGGATCAGGGGGGCGGACGGTACGTCGGGCGGGTGGAGGCTCCCCCCCAAGGCTGGAGCGCCTACTTCGTCGAGTTGACCTATCCCAGCGGCGGGACCTATCCCTTCAAGTTCACGACCGACGTTCGCGTCGTCCCCGACGTCCTTCCCTACCGGTGGGAACAGGCGCGGGAGAAATACGCCGCCACGGCCCCAACGCCGTAGCGGTCTCCGGAACGGGACCGCCTCACGGGAGCGGATGACGCCGGTGGGGAATGTAACACCCCCCGCCGCTGGACGGCGGGGGGTGGGGGGAATCAATTCCGGCGGCGACCTACTTTCCCAGGCCCAGAGAGCCAAGTATCATCGGCGCGGAAGGGCTTAACGGCCGTGTTCGGAATGGGAACGGGTGTGACCCCTTCGCCATGGCCACCGGAAAACGGGGCGCGGCCCGGATCGGAGGGGCTCGGCGGTGGTACGCGCCGGGCGGCCCTCGGAGGCCGTCGAGTTTTTCAATGACAGATTAGGGTCGGCGGACGAGGCCGGCGGTTCACCGGCTGGGGTGAGGAATAAAGTGTTAAGCCTCACGACCGATTAGTACCGGTCGGCTCCACGCGTTGCCGCGCTTCCACCTCCGGCCTATCAACCCCGTCGTCTCCGGGGGGTCTTCAGGGGACCCGAGGGTCCCGGGAGTCCTTATCTTGGGGTGGGCTTCCCACTTAGATGCTTTCAGCGGTTATCCCGACCGAACCTAGCTACCCGGCGCTGCGCCTGGCGGCACAACCGGAACACCAGAGGTTCGTTCGTCCAGGTCCTCTCGTACTATGGACAAACCCCCTCAAGACTCCTGCGCCCACATCGGATAGGGACCGAACTGTCTCACGACGTTCTGAACCCAGCTCACGTACCGCTTTAATGGGCGAACAGACCAACCCTTGGGACCGAATTCAGCCCCAGGATGCGATGAGCCGACATCGAGGTGCCAAACCGCGCCGTCGCTGTGGACGCTTGGGCGCGATAAGCCTGTTATCCCCGGGGTACCTTTTATCCGCTGAGCGACGGCCCTTCCACGCAGAACCGCCGGATCACTAGAGCCGACTTTCGTCCCTGCTCGACGTGTCCGTCTTGCAGTCAAGCTCCCTTATACTCTTGCGCTCCACGCACGATTACCGACCGTGCTGAGGGAACCATTGCGCGCCTCCGTTACCTTTCAGGAGGCGACCGCCCCAGTCAAACTACCCGCCTGACACTGTCCCCCGACCCGATCAGGGCCGCGGGTTAGACGCTAGACATCGCCAGGGTGGTATTCCAAGGTTGACTCCACGGAGGCTGGCGCCCCCGCTTCGCGGTCTCCCACCTATCCTCTACAAGCCATGCCTGGCGTCCATATCAGGTTATAGTAAAGGTCCACGGGGTCTTTCCGTCCCGATGCGGGGAACCAGCGTCTTCACTGGTCACACAACTTCACCGGGTCTCGGGAGGTGACAGCGCTCAGATCGTTACGCCATTCGTGCAGGTCGGAACTTACCCGACAAGGAATTTCGCTCGGTCGATCCTCTCTGTTTCCAGAGAGGCCGGACTTTATCTTGACCGGCCTCGATTCCTCCGCCGCCCGACGGCTCGAATCCGTTCGATGCCGCCGGGCGTCAGATGATCGCCCGCTTCGATCGTGCGAACGGCGCGGCGGAACTTTCCCAAGTCCGCCGGCTTCTTCGCTCTCAGCGGGGGCTCAACCAAGAAGGGAACGATCGGCGTGAGCCGAGGCTCAAGCCCTCGCCTCTGACGGGCGCTCCGGCGGCGGGGTTCGGCTGAACCGCCGCAAGGCCGAAATGCGCCTTTGGAGGCGAAGAGCAAGGCCGTATCGCGCCTGTGTTGCCTCACGGTGACTTCAGGCGGCGCCTGATAACCGACCTTCATGCGAGGTCATGCGTTGTTCCCGACATGAAAGCAGTCTTCACCGTGCACAGAGCCTGTGGTCCCTTCCGGGTCGAACTTCATCGGCCGGCCCTGAACGTAAAGTCTCTGAGGGTTCCCAGGGCAACTGGGCCTTCCCTGCGGATTGTCCCCATGTCCGTCGGATTTTTACCGCCGGCCGCGGGGGCCGCCGGTACCGATCGGCTGTCGAGGAGTTTCCCGCATATGGTTCAGTTTGACTAAGGCTAGCGCGTTTCTAACCTTAGGACCGTTATAGTTACGGCCGCCGTTTACCGGGGCTTCGATTCAGAGCTTCGCCTTGCGGCTGACCCCTCCTCTTAACCTTCCGGCACCGGGCAGGCGTCAGGCCCTATACGTCACCTTACGGTTTAGCAGAGCCCTGTGTTTTTGATAAACAGTCGCCTGAGCCACTTTACTGCGACCTCCGGGAGCTCCGGGCGCGAGGCCCCTCACCCCTGGAGGCACCCCTTGTTGCAAACGTACGGGGCTATTTTGCCGAGTTCCTTCTCCCGAGTTATCCCGAGCGCCTGAGGCTACTCGCCTCGCCCACCTGTGTCGGTTTTGGTACGGTCAGGTCATGGCTCGCTAGAGGTTATTTCTTGGCAACGCATCCACCCAGTAGGTCGGGCTCGCGCCCTTCCGTCCCGGCGCCTCTCGGCGTGCGTGACCGGTGGATTTGCCGACCGGTCCGCCGACGGGCGCCGCCGTCCATCCGTCAGGCTCGTAGGGTCTATTCGTTGCGTCACCCCGTTGCGTCTTGATCGCCATAACCTGGGGCAGGAATGTTCGCCTGCTTCCCATCGACTACGCCTTTCGGCCTCGCCTTAGGGGCCGCCTCACCCTGGGACGATTAACGTAGCCCAGGAAACCTTGGGCTTGCGGCGGAGGGATTTTTCATCCCTCTTGTCGCTACTGATTCCGGCATACTCGCTTCTCAGGGCTCCATCCGCCCTTGCGGTCGAACTTCGCCGCCCTGAGAACGCTCTCCTACCGCGGGGCGGACCCGGAGGTCCGTCCCGCCCGCGGCTTCGGCGACGCGCTTGAGCCCCGTTACATTTTCGGCGCAGAACCTCTTGACCAGTGAGCTGTTACGCACTCTTTCAATGGTGGCTGCTTCTAAGCCAACATCCTGGTTGTCTGGGAAGTCCCACTTCCTTTCCCACTCAGCGCGTCCTTAGGGGCCTTAGCCGGCGGTCTGGGCTGTTGCCCTCTCGACCATGGAGCTTATCCCCCACGGTCTCACTCCCGCGTTCAACGTCCCGGGATTCGGAGTTTGAATGGGTTCGGTAAGATGGTTGTCCCCCTAGTCCAATCAGTGCTCTACCCCCGGGACGGACCACGCGAGGCTGTTCCTGAAAACATTTCGGAGAGAACCAGCTATCACGGAGTTTGATTAGCCTTTCACCCCTAGCCACAGCTCATCCAAACACTTTTTAAGGTGTACTGGTTCGGGCCTCCACGAACGGTTAGGCTCGCTTCACCCTGGCCATGGCTAGATCACCCCGCTTCGGGTCTCATCCACGCAACTCGTTTCGCCCGTTTAAGACTCGCTTTCGCTGCGGCTGCGGACCGGAGGTCCTTAACCTGGCTACGCGGATGAACTCGCCGGATCATTATGCAAAAGGCACGCCGTCGTCCGGGCCGAAGGCAAGCCCTCGACCGCGGGACTCCGACTGTTTGTAGACGCACGGTTGCAGGTTCTATTTCACTCCCCTTCCAGGGGTTCTTTTCACCTTTCCCTCACGGTACTCGTGCACTATCGGTCGCTGAGGAGTATGGAGCCTTGGATGGTGGTCCACCCGGCTTCAGGCAGGGTTTCACGTGCCCCGCCCTACTCAGGAACGGGCTGGGTATCGTCGCGCTTTCGCCTACAGGGCTTTCACCTTCTGTGGCCCGGCGTTCCTGACCGGTTCGACTAGCGCTATTGTCCCGTGGCGCCCGCCCTACAACCCCGCGGCAGCCGAAGCCCCCGCGGTTTGGGCTCGTCCGCTTTCGCTCGCCGCTACTGACGGAATCTCGGTTGATTTCTTTTCCTCCAGGTACTGAGATGTTTCACTTCCCTGGGTTCGCTTCCCGGACCTATGGATTCAGCCCGGAATGCCGGGGGATGAACCCCGGCGGGTTGCCCCATTCGGACATCCCCGGATCTAAGCCTGTGTGCGGCTCCCCGAGGCTTTTCGCAGCTTACCACGTCCTTCATCGCCTCTCAGCGCCTAGGCATTCCCCGTGCGCCCTTAGTAGCTTAACGCTTTCAGGCACCCCAGTGTTTGACGCCTGGTCTCGTCGGACCAGACCCTAATCTGTCAAAGAACCGTGAGAGCTTCCGCCCTCATCGCCGGACCCCTCGCCTCACTGCCGTGAGGCCGGGCCCGGCGCAAACTTGAGAGCCCGCCGGCGACCGCCGGGGGGGTGGAGCCGATCGGGATCGAACCGACGACCTCAGGCTTGCAAAGCCCGCGCTCTCCCAGCTGAGCTACGGCCCCAACCGTCTCCGCCGTCGCGACGCCTTCGGCTGATCCCGCCCCCGCTTCGGCCTCGCCGGCCCCGCTCCCCCCGGGGGGCGGGTGGGCCTGAGTGGAGTCGAACCACTGACCTCCCGGTTATCAGCCGAGCGCTCTAACCAACTGAGCTACAGGCCCATCGTCGCCGCGCGGGCCGCGCCTCCGGCGTCGCCGGAGGGCTAAGCCTTTAAGCGCCGGCCTGAAGGCGTCGGGGCGTCGCTCGGGCGGAACGACCATTGACCCAGGCCGGCCGCGCCGGCCCGGGGGTCGCTCTCTGGAAACTGAGCAGTGTCGGGAGGGTTGGGGGGTGGAGAGGAGCCGTGGGGCGATCGGATCGACCTGGGAGGGGGCCGGGGCATGGGGCCTGATGCAGGCGCCCCGGACCGGGACTCCCTAGAAAGGAGGTGATCCAGCCGCACCTTCCGATACGGCTACCTTGTTACGACTTCACCCCAATTGCCGGCCATTCCTTCGGCGCCTTGGTCCCTTGCGGGTTCCGACAGCGACTTCTGGAACAACCGACTTTCGTGGTGTGACGGGCGGTGTGTACAAGGCCCGGGAACGTATTCACCGCGGCGTGCTGATCCGCGATTACTAGCGATTCCGGCTTCATGCAGTCGGGTTGCAGACTGCAATCTGAACTGGGACCGGGTTTAAGGGATTAGCTGGGCCTCGCGGCTTTGCGACCCGTTGTCCCGGCCATTGTAGGACGTGTGTAGCCCTGGACGTAAGGGCCATGAGGACTTGACGTCATCCCCACCTTCCTCCGGTTTACCACCGGCAGTCTCGCTAGAGTCCCCGCCATGACGCGCTGGTAACTAGCGACAGGGGTTGCGCTCGTTGCGGGACTTAACCCAACATCTCACGACACGAGCTGACGACAGCCATGCAGCACCTCTACCGGATCGACCTTGCGGCCAGCCCCTGTTTCCAGGGGTTTACCCGGCGGTTCAAGCCCAGGTAAGGTTCTTCGCGTTGCGTCGAATTAAACCACATCCTCCACCGCTTGTGCGGGCCCCCGTCAATTCCTTTGAGTTTCAACCTTGCGGCCGTACTCCCCAGGCGGCGCACTTAATGTGTTGACTGCGGCACGGGAGGGGTCGATACCTCCCACACCTAGTGCGCACCGTTTACAGCGTGGACTACCGGGGTATCTAATCCCGTTTGCTCCCCACGCTTTCGAGCCTCAGCGTCAGTAAAGGCCCAGCAAGCCGCCTTCGCCACCGATGTTCTTCCTGATATCTACACATTCCACCGCTACACCAGGAATTCCGCTTGCCTCTACCTCACTCAAGCCGACCCGTTTCCGGTGACCTCTTTCCGGTAAGCGGTAAAGCTTTCACACCGGACATGGCCGACCGCCTACGCTCCCTTTACGCCCAGTAAATCCGAACAACGCTTGCTCCCTCCGTATTACCGCGGCTGCTGGCACGGAGTTAGCCGGAGCTTGCTTCGAGGGTAACGTCGCTCCGCGATTCGCCATCGCGGCCTTCCTCCCCTCGGACAGTGGTTTACGACGTAAACGCCTTCATCCCACACGCGGCGTCGCTCGGTCAGGGTTGCCCCCATTGCCGAAGCCTCTAGACTGCTGCCTCCCGTAGGAGTCTGGGCCGTATCTCAGTCCCAGTGTGGCTGACCATCCTCTCAGACCAGCTACCGATCGTCGCCTTGGTGAGCCGTTACCTCGCCAACTAGCTAATCGGAGGCGGGCCGATCCCGAAGCGACTTGCGCCTTTAGCCGACCCGGCCGAGGCCCGGCCGGCCACATGCGGGATTAGCTCCGATTTCTCGGAGTTATCCCCCACTTCGGGGCACATTGCCCACCTGTTACTCACCCGTTCGCCGCTGTACTCGGGGGCCGAAGCCCCCTTTCTCGCTCGACTTGCATGCCTAATCCACGCCGCCAGCGTTCGTTCTGAGCCAGGATCAAACTCTCCGTGTCGTAAAGAGTCTATCCGCTCTTCGCTCGCGCGAAGTCCGGAGTTTCTGAGTAACCTCAGGAGTGCCGACTCGCCGCAGGTCCTCCTCGCGCCCCCCGAAGAACCCGCACCGACTCTGCTCAGATTTCAAAGAACGCCCGGCCGCCCGCCAAGGCGCCGCGCCCCCTAGCCTCCGAGAAAATCCTTCTCTTCCGGAAGCCGAAACGCATTTCTACCAATATCCCCAACCTTGTGTCAAGCGGTCATTTTGTCTCTTTCATCCCTTGGTCCAGGCCTCCCTCCCCTTCCCCTCGCCCCATCGACCCCATCGAGATAAAATGCTGATATAACTTGACTTATGAACTGATCCGGAGGCCTTCTTCCCCCTGACCATCGCGATCCCCCCCGCCGGGCCCGACCCGCCGCACCCGCCAGGCCTGCCGCTCCCCCTCGGATTCGCCTTCCGCATGTTGCCTCCTCAGGGAAAATTTTTGACGCTGCCGGTGACCCATGGCAGGCTGGGTCCGATTATGCCGTCCCGCCCGATCGCCGATCACGTCCTGCCTGACGGACAAACGATCGAGCTGCGCCAAGGGGACCTCACCGAAGAAACGTTCGACGCCATCGTCAACGCGGCCAACTCTCAACTGGCTCACGGCGGCGGCGTAGCCGGGGCGATCCTCCGCCGGGGCGGCCCGTCGATCCAGACCGAAAGCAAGGAGTGGGTGGCGCGCCACGGCCCCGTCCCCGTCGGGGAGGCCGCCTGGACCGGCCCCGGCCAGCTCCCGGTCAAGGGCGTGATCCACGCCGTCGGGCCGCGCTGGGGCGAGGGGGATGAACCGGCGAAGCTGCGTCGGGCGGCGCTCTCGGCGCTGGATCGGGCCGCCGAGAAGGCTTGCGCCGGGGTCGCGATGCCGGCCATCAGCTCCGGCATTTTCGGCTTTCCCAAGGCGGCGTGCGCCGAGATCCTGATCGAGGCCGCCGTGGATTATCTGACCGAGCGCCCGGCGGGACCCGTCCGCTGCGTCCGCTTCACAATCATTGACGAGGAGACCGTGGCCGTCTTTCGGGAGGCGTTCGTCCGCCGATTCGGCCCCGGCGTCCTGCGGAGCTGAAGCCGATTGCCGTCTTCCGCCGCGCCCTCCGAAACCGCCCCCGAAGTGAGCCTGGTCATCCCCGTCAGGAACGAAGCCGACAACGTCCTTCCGCTGCTGGAGGAGATCGTGGCCGCCGCGCGAGGCTGGCCCTGGACGTGGGAACTGATCTTCGTCGACGACGGCTCCGCTGACGCCACGTGGGAGCGGCTCGGCGAGGCCCGACGGAGCGAGCCCCGCGTGCGCGCGCTCCGGCTGGATCGGCCTCACGGCCAAAGCGCCGGCGTGATCGCCGGGCTGAGAGCCGCCCGCGCCCCGATCTGCGTTACGATGGACGGCGACGGCCAGAACGATCCGGCCGACATCGCCCGGCTGGTCGAGGCCATGGCCGAGGCCGATCTGGTGATCGGCTGGCGACGGGAGCGGGCCGACACGGCCTGGCGCCGCTTCCAATCCCGCGTCGCCAACGCCTTTCGCGACTTTTTCACCGGCGACGGCGTCCACGACATCGGTTGCGCGCTCAAAGCCGTCGACCGCGAGCTGGCCCTTCGCTTGCCGGCCTTCGACGGCCTCCATCGGTTCCTGCCGACGCTCTTCCGATACAACGGCTGGCGCGTGCGCGAGGTCCCCGTGAGCGATCGTCGGCGCTTGCGCGGCCACACCAAATACGGCATGTGGAACCGAGCCTTTCGCGGGCTGCGCGACATCATCGGCGTCCGCTGGATCGGCTCGCGCATGGTCCGCTATGAAATCCGAGAGGAGAACTCCGACGGATGAGCGCGACCGCCAAGGCCGCCGAGGACCCCGACCGCTTGCCGAACCTCGAACAGCTCCTCCAGCCGCTTGAGGCCGCCACGCGCGAGCGCGCCCGCAGCGCCGTCGAGCTGCTCCACGGCCAGATCGTCGGCTCCGAACGGTTGCGGGGCGAGGTCGCCGCTTACCTCAAGGGGGACCGCTCCCCCGTCACGCTCGTCGATCTCCTGCACCAGACTCAGGCCCAGCAGATGATCGCCGCCCGTTTCCCCGGCGACGGTTTCATCGCCGAGGAGTCCCCGGCCCTGCAGGCGGCCGTGCTCGCTGAGACGGCGGCCCTCGCCGAACGATACTATGAGGCGAAGCTTGAATCGGAGCTCCCAGGGCTCCCGGCGACCGGCCGCTTCACCTGGCTGATGGACCCCATCGATGGGACCAAAGGCTTCCTCGCCCGGCGTTACTACGCCATTGCGATCGGTTGCTTTCTCGGCGAGACCCCGCTTCTGGCCGTGATGGCCACCCCCCGACTCGGGGATAGTCCCTCGTGGGGGATCGATGGGGCGATCGCGCTGGCGGTGGCGGGCCATGGGGCCTGGATCGCCCGGCGGGAGGCGGGCGCCGAACTCGACTTCGTCCCGTTAGGCAAGCCGGCCGAGGCGGCGGCCGACCGTGTCCGCGTGGCGCTCTCCCTCGAACATGCCGGCCCACTGGCCGATACGGTCGAGACCATTGCCGGCCTTTCGATCCTCCGGTTGGATAGTCAGGCCAAATATCTGGCCGTCGCCGCCGGCGATCTGGAAGCTTACGTCCGTCGCCGCCGGGAGGATGGACGGCCCGACGCCATGTGGGATCACATGCCGGGGGGTCTGATTGCCATCGAGGCCGGCTGCGCCGTGGCGCATTTCGACGCGAGCCCGCTGCGGTGGGTTCCGAGCCCCACGATCGATCTGCGCGGCGGATGCCTCTGCTATCGACCGCCGGCCCGTGGCCCGCTCGCGGACTTGCTGGCCCGGCTCACGGACTGAACGGCCAGAAAAAGGGGATCAGCAGCACCGCCACCCCCCACAGGAGAAGATTAAGAGGCAGGCCGACACGGACGAAGTCCGTGAAGCGATAACCGCCGGGGCCGTAGACGAGCATGTGTGTCTGATACCCGATCGGGGAAGAGAACGCCGCCGAGGCGGCAAGGGCGACCGCCATCAGGAAGGGGCGTGTCTCGACGCCGACGGCCTCGGCGGCCGAAAGCGCGATCGGAAACATCAGGACGGCCGCGGCGTTGTTCGTGATGAACTCCGTCAGCACCGACGTGGTCAAGTAAACGGCGGCCAGCGTCGCCACGGGACCCCACGCCTGCGTGGGCTCGACGAGGAGGCCCGCCAAGGCCGACGCCGCCCCGGAACGTTCGAGCGCCGCCCCCACGCCAAACGAGGCGGCGATCGTGATCAGAAGCGGCCAATCGACGCTCTGGCGCGCGTCCGTCGCCGACAGGCACCGCGTGGCCACCATCAGCCCGGCGGCCAGGAACGCCGCCACCGCCGTATCAACCCGGCGGCTGAACATGGCCGCAATCAGGAGGATGAAAAGGACCCCGGCGATCCAGGCCCGGTCATGGCGCAAGGGTCGGGAGCCTTCAACGTCGCTGACGAGGTAGAAGTCGGGATTGTTGCGGTGGGCCCGGCTGAAGTTGGGCCCCGTCTGCAGCAGAAGCGTATCGCCGGGCCGAAGGGCGATGTCGCCGATCTTGGAGGTAATCCGGACGCCGTTGCGGTGGACGGCCACGACGGCGGCGTTGTAAAGCGCGCGAAAGTTCGCCTCCCGGATGCGTTTGCCGATCAGAGGGGAACTCGGCGACATGACGGCCTCGCAGAGCAGCCGCCCGCGCCGTCTCTCGGGGGCCACCTCATAGGCGCTATCCACGGCGGGCACGAGCCCCGGAATCTTCTCCAGGTCCACGATCGTGCTGACGATGCCGGTGAAGACCAGCCGGTCCTGGGCTTCTATGCGCGTCGAGGGCGCCACCGGCGCGATCACTTCCCCGTCGCGATCGATCTCGATCAGGAAGAGCCCCGGCAACTGGCGAAGGCCGGCTCCCTCGACCGTCTGATCGACCAGCCGACACTCCGGCTGCACGAACATTTCCACAACGTATTCCCGTCGAGCCTCGCCGAGCTGCTCGATCAATTCCTTGCGCTCGGGCAGCAGCCGGCGGCCCACCAGCGCCAGATAGGCCGTCCCGACGAGCGCGTAAGGAAGCCCCACGCGGCCGATTTCAAACAGCGTCATCCCGGAGGCGGGGTCGTGGGCGATCATGAGGCCGTGAACCACGAGGTTCGTGCTCGTCCCGATGAGCGTGCAGGTCCCGCCCAGGATGGCCAGATAAGAGAGCGGGATCAGCAAGCGCGAGGGCGAAATGGCCCGTTTGCGGCACCAGTCGATCACTACCGGAACCAACATGGCGACGACCGGCGTGTTGTTGAGAAAGGCCGAGAGCGGCAGGACCACGCCGGTCAAGCGCGCCAGCCCCCCCAATTCGCCTTTGACGCGCCCCAGGACGCGATGGCCGACCCAATCGAGCGTTCCCGTCTCGCGAAGGGCCGCCGTGACGACGAACAAGGCTCCGACGGTCAGGACGCCGGGGTTGGAGAAGCCTCGCAGGGCCTCCCCCACCGGGATGATGCCCAGGAGCGCCAGAACAATCGTGGCCCCCAGGAAAACGGCGTCGGGGGCAGCCCATTCCCGGATCAGGGCCAGCAGCGCCAGCGCCGTCACCGCCAGCGTGATCCAGGCCTCAAGCGACATGTCGGGGGGTCTCGGTCATGGGCGGGCAGGCCATGCATTATCACGCGCCGCGCCCAACGCGCAACGACAGCCGCCCCAGGTCGACCCGATCTCCCGGAGATCCATCCCCCTCAATCTTCGTCCGTGTAGGGCCGTGTCCCTCCGTGTAACATGGTTTCGGCTCGCGGCCCCGGCCCGCGCCGCGCCTCCCTCATGTCCGCCTCGACCGTCGCCATCCTCAGGACTACTCCGGCCACCGTGCGGTCCGATTACCACGAGTTGATGAATCTCGCCGGTTACCGCGAGGTCATCGACCCAGACGTGGATACCGCCCTGAAAGTCAACATCTCCTGGCATTTCTTCTTCCCGGCGACCTCGACGCCCCCCTGGCAGCTCGACGGCGTGATCGCCGGGTTACTGCGCGACGGCTACGCGCGCGAGCGGCTGCACGCCTGCCACAACCGGACCGTCGTCGTCGACGCTCATCTCGGCGAACGCGAGAACAAGCACCTGCCGGTGGTCCAGGCCCATGGGCTCAGGAACATTCATCTCTACGAGGGGGAAGAGTGGATCGACGTTCGGGAGGCGGTGGGCGATCTGACGAAGAAGTTTCTCTGCCTGAACGAAGTCTATCCGGAGGGCTTCGCCATTCCGCGGCGCTTCCTCGGCGAGAACATCATCCACCTGCCGACGGTCAAGACTCACGTCTTTACGACGACGACCGGAGCGATGAAAAACGCCTTCGGCGGCCTTCTCAACGAACGCCGCCATTGGGCTCACCCGGTCATCCACGAAACCCTCGTCGATCTCCTCCTGATCCAGCGGCGCATTCATCGCGGCATCTTTGCCGTGATGGACGGGACTTTCGCCGGCGACGGCCCCGGCCCGCGCTGCATGATCCCTTACGTCAAGGGCGTCATCCTCGCCTCGGCCGATCAGGTGGCGATCGACGCCGTTGCCGCCCGCCTGATGGGCTTCGATCCGCTGGCCGACTGTCGCTACCTCCGCCTGGCCCACGATCGCGGGCTCGGCTGCGGGGACACGCGCGAGATTCGGATCGTCGGCGACGCCTCAGCCCTCCAGACCCCCTGGAACTTCGTCGGCCCTTACCGCCGCACGACGTTCGCCTCGCGCATGCAGCACCGGATTTACTGGGGACCGCTCAAGCGCCCCCTGGAGTGGTCGCTCAAGACCTGGCTCGCCCCCTGGGCTTACGTCGCCAGCGTCCTTTACCACGACTTCTTCTGGTATCCGTTCAAAAGCCGCGGCCAGATGCGCGCCTGCCTGACGAGCCCCTGGGGACGCCTCTTCCAGAACTGGGGCTCCGTGGCCGAGACGCCCGAAGGGTTCCCCGAGGTCGGCCCGGAAGTTCCCCGTCTGGCGCGTGGGGTCCCCGGCATGCTGGGCCAAGCCTGCCGGATTCTCGCCGGTTGCCTGCGCGAAGCTCCGGAATTCGCCGCCGCCCGCCGCCGGCGCTCGTAGCGCGGGGGTCTCGCCCGAAACCGGAAGAGAGCGGGGGGGCGTTTCAGAAGGGCCGCCGAATCGGGCGGCCCTCCCCGTCGGTGAACGATCCAAAGGCGATCACGATCAGGTCGATGACCATCCAGATGCCGAAGCCGCCGAAGGTGAACAGCATCAGGAACCCCGTGGCGATCTTCCCGACATAAAAGCGGTGCGCCCCGAAGACGCCGAAAAACAGACACATGACGAGCGTCAAGACCAACGGCCGGTCGCTTTGGCGGGGCGCGAGTCGCCACGTCTCGCGCGCTTCGGCCTGGCCCCGTCGCCGGTCCTGCGCCACCAGCACGATCGCGAGGGCGAGGGCCGCCACGGCCACCGGAATCAGGAACTTGACGTTGAAGACCGTGCGCACGGCGACGAAGACCAGGAAGGCCGCCCCCAGCCAAAGAAGACGCCGGCGAGCTTTCCCCGAGAGGCCGGCGACCACGGCCGGGGGGTGCTCGCCCGTGAATTCTTCACTGAACTCACGCACGCGCCCGGCCACTTTCGGAATCTCGCGGGAGACCCATCGGCGAGCCTCCTCCACCATTTGTTGAACGCTTTCGGGCTCCGTCCGTCGGCGTCGCGCCGAGCCCTCGCCGGCGTCTTCCGGGTCCGAATGGGCCTCCTCGGCGGGCCCTTGCGCCGTCGAGGCGGCCTCGGCCGTCCCCTGCCGCAGGCGGTCGCGCAAGGCCCGCGCCAGTTCGGCCGCGGTTTGAAACCGATCGAACGGGTCTTTGGCCATGCAGCGAGCGACGATCGCCGCCAGCGCCGGCGGCGCGCCCGCCTCGACGAGCGACGGCGGCTCCTCGTTCAAAATCGCCACCATCGTCTCGGCGGCCGTCTCGCGCGAGAAGGGCCGCTCGCCGCTCGTCATCTCATAAAGGACGCAGCCGAGCGAAAAGACGTCGCTCCGGGCGTCGGCCGGGCGGCCGCGGACTTGTTCCGGCGACATGTAGTGGACGGTGCCGATGAGCGTCCCGGGATGCGTCTCCAGCGGGATCGTCCCGCCGGACCCGCCGGAGGCTGCCGCCGTGCCGGCGACGGCCTCCCAACGGGCAAGCCCGAAATCCAGCACCTTCGTCCCCCCCGCGGCGCAGAGGAAGATGTTGCCGGGTTTGATGTCCCGATGAATGATCCCCTTGCCGTGAGCGGCGGCGAGCGCGTCGGCGACCTGGGCGGCGATCTGAACGGCCGCCTCCGTCGCCAGGCGCCCGCGCCGGAGCCGGTCGGCCAGCGTTTCCCCTTCGAGCAGCTCCGTCACGGCATAGACGATCTCCCCCTCGATCCCGCAATCGAAAATCGTGACGATGTTGGGGTGGGAGAGGGCCGCGACGGCCCGCGTCTCGCGCTCAAAGCGCGTCCGCGCCTGCGGCAGATGGGCCACCTGCCCGCCCAGAATCTTGACGGCGACCTCCCGCCCCAGCCGCAGGTCGCGCGCGCGGTAAACCTCCCCCATCCCGCCCGACCCCAGCAAGCCGGCGATCTCGTAAGGCCCCAGCGTCTTACCGGCAGCGAGCATCATCGCCTCACGGGTCCCAGCGGCTGCACCTCGTGAGGCGATCTTGCAACCCCCGGAGCCGGCCCACAAGTCCGATCGTGCCGCGCGGCCCTTGCCCGGACGGTCCCCTGGCTCAGATGGCGTCGCTGACGCTCGAAAGATGAAAATCCCGGACCTTGAGCGCGGGAACGACGATCGGAAGACCGACGGAACTGTTCTCCGAGGCGGCGACGCGCGTCGGCTGCCCGAGCATCTCCAGGTTCTTGAGCATCTCGCCGAGCGACTGATTGAACCGGAAGTTATTGACCGGCCGGACCACCTGACCCCCCTCGATCAGAAACGTCCCGTCGCGCGTCAGGCCCGTGTAGGCGAGCGTCCGCGGATTCAAACCCCGGATGTACCAGAACCGCGTGATCAGCACGCCTCGCTCGGTCGATTGGATCATCGCCTCCAGACTCGCCCCGCCGCCGCTCATGATCAGATTGGGCGGGGGAGGCAACGGCGGTTGCCCCTGGCGCTCGGCCCAGAAACGCGAATAGGCCAGACGGTTCAGGATGCCGTTGACCACCCACGGCGTCCGGGCGATCGGGAGCCCCTCGCCCGTGAACGAGGCCGTCTCAGCGTCAGGCTCGGCGGGGTCGCTGACGATCGTGACGCGCTCGTCGAAGAGCTTTTCACCGATCCGATTGCCGCCGCCGGGCCGGGAAAAATAGGAACGGCCTTCGTCGGCGGGCCGGGCGTTCAAATCCCCCATCAGCCGCAGCATGAGCATCCCGGCGGCCGTCGGCTCCAGGATCACGGTGTAGCGCCCCGGCTCCAACGGCCTTCTTCCTCGCCACAGCCGACACTTCCGCGCCGCCTCCGTCGCCACGCGTTCGTTCTCGATCCCCCCCCAGTCCGACGCCTCGTCCCCCGCCCAGCCCGACGAATCGCCCGCGGGCGTCCGCACCGTCAGCGTCGAAGCCACCCCCGTCGAAGCGTGATAGGCGAAAGCCCCGGCCGAGGTCGCCACCGCGCGCGACCCCGCCTGCACGTCGATGAAACCGGCGGCCACCAGCCCCGCCCGGCGGGCCGCCTCGATGGCTTGCGCGGCGGCCCGTCCGCGGTCTTCGGCGCTCAAGTCGCCGGTCGACGCGTAATAGGCCCCGACGTCGCGGATCGCCTGCGGCCCCAGTTCGCCCATGTATTCGGGGTCCTCGGGGGCCAGCCGGGCCAGAACCTCGCTCCGGCGGACCACCTCGGCCAGGGCCGCGTCGTCGATGGCATTGGTCGTCGCCGAGGCCACCCGCCGCCCGAAGACGCTCATGACCTGGATGGTCACGTCTTCGGCCCCGCCGGCCGTCGTGATCCGATTTTCGGCCACGCGCGTGAAGCCGCTCAGTCCGGATCGGATCGTCACGCGGGCGGCCTCGGCGCGTGAAAAGCTGAGGACCCGGTCGCAGAGTTCACGCGCCCGCGGACGCGAGAGCCCATGGCGGGGTTGCGTGGTCGGGGCGGGGCGAGCCTGCTGCATGAGCGGGGCCGGCGTTCAAGCCGTGTTCAGGAGCTGGACGTCGCGGAAGACGGCGATCGGGCACCCGTGGGAGACGGCGTTGGACTGGCCCGGCTGCCCCTTGGCGTCGCCAAAGGAAGCCCCCAGGTAATACGTCCTCGGCCCGCCGAGGACGGCCAGCGAGTTCCAGAACTCCGGCGTTCGGGCGACGTAGGCCACGTCCCGCAGCATCCGAACTCGCCGCCCGCCGCGAATTTCCCAGAACACCTGGCCGCCGAATTGGAAGTTGTACCGCTGCTGATCGATCGAATAAGACCCTCGCCCTTCGATCAGGACCCCCCGGTCCACGGCCGCCAGCACGTCGTCCTCTGTCAGGTCCTCGCGCCCCGGCATCAGGCTCACGTTCGGCATCCGCTGGAAGGGGATGTCGGCCCACGTTTGCGCGTAAGCACAGCCGTGGCTGCGCGTCACGCCGGTATAAGGAGCGATCCACGCCACCTGGTCGCGGGTCGTCTGATAATCCACGAAAATGCCGTCCTTGATGATGGGCCAACTCTCGGCCGGGACCCCTTCGTCATCCCAGCCAACCGTCGCGCAACCCCCTTCCTCGGTCCGGTTGCCGACGAAGTTCATGAACTCGGGCCCGAGACGCACCTTGCCCAGGACCTCCGCCGGCGGCGCCAGGAACGACGTCCCGGCGTAATTGGCCTCGTAGCCGAGCGCCCGGTCCAGCTCCGTCGGATGCCCGATCGATTCGTGGATCGTCAACCAGAGATGCGACGGATGCAGAATGAGGTCCCAGCGGCCCGGATCGATCCGGGGGGCCTTCAGTTTGGCCACGGCTTCCTCGGCCCACCGCGCCGCCTGCCCCGGCAGATCCAGCCCGACTATGTACTCCCAGCCCCGGCCGGCGGGTTCAGCCACGGCCCCCCGGCTTTCGTAATCGCCCGCCCGATCGTCAACGGCCGTGATCGTCATGTCCGGACTTACCCGGACGAAGTGCTGTTCGATGAGCGATCCCTCGCTCGTGGCCACGACCCGCTTTTCCTTCACGGAGACGACGCCGCTGGAGACGAACCGCGTCCCCAGAACCTTGAGCGCTTCGGCGTTGGCTCGGAACAGAAGCTCGGCTTTCTCTTCGATCGGCACCCCCAGCGGATCAATCTCATGCGGCGTCGCCCACCGGACGTTGCTGAATGTGGCCACGGGGGCCAACTCGACGCTGGCTGGGGCGACACGGTCGTTGGCCGCGGCGATCGCCACGGCCTCCCGGGCGGCCTCGGCCGCCGCCCGAGGCGTCACCTCCCGCCGCCCGGCGAAGCCCCAGGAGCCGCCCACCAGCGCCCGCACGCCCAGGCCCGCCGAGGCGGAGTGGCTCACGCCGGTGATCTGGCCTTCGCGCGTGCTCACCGATTCCGAAGCGTGGCGACTGACGCGAGCGTCGGCATAGCTCGCCCCGGCCGCCCTCGCTGCCTCGATCGCGGCCAGGGCAACCTCATGATCCAGCGAGAGCGTGCTCGGGGCGCGGGTCTCGCCGTCCGGCCGGGCGCAGCCCGCCGCGCCAAGGCCCCCGCCCACGGCCGCCGCCCCGAGCTTCATGAACTCGCGCCGGCTCACCGGCGGCCGGTTCGAGAACGCCGCCAACGCCCGAAGGTGATTGACCGGGAGAGGAAGTTCCGCCCGCCGTGCCTCGGCTTGGGTCATCTTTGGGCTCCCGACTCCGCCCTCAGACGCCACGGTCTCCCGCGGCCCGCCCGACGGCCGCCAATCGGATGGAAACCACTCCAACGAGGCCCTATGATTCACGGCCGCATCGTACGGCGCAATGCTTTTGCCGTGCCGGGATTGAACAGAGTGCGGTCTACGGGCGGGGGGTGCGGCGGCCGTGCGGCCGCCTTGCCACGCCGGGCCGAACCGCGACGGAGGTGTCCTTCCCATGTCCCCTGGGCTCGACCGACGCCGATTTCTGGAACGCCTGAGCGGCGCGACCGCCGGCCTCACGCTGGCCGGAGCCGCCCGCGTCCTTGAGGCCGCCGCAGCCGGGCCCGCTCCGCCGCTCGCCCCGGCCCGCCGCGCCGAGCGTCAATCCCTGCGGCTCGGCTTCATCGGCGTCGGCGGACGCGGCCGCATGCTCCTGCGCCAGTTCCTGGAAGCCCCTCGCGTCGAGGTCCTCGCCCTCTGCGACGTTGATCAGCTTCAGCTCCGCCAGGCGGTCGCCATCACCGGCCGCGGCCCGAGCCTTGAGGGGAACCATCGCCGCGTGTTGGCCCGCGATGACATCGACGCCGTCGTCATCGCCACGCCCGATCACTGGCACGCCATCCAGACCATTGAAGCCTGCCGGGCCGGCAAGGACGTTTACGTGGAGAAGCCGCTCGCCTTGTGCGTCGCCGAGGGGCGCCGGATGGTGCGGGCGGCCCGGCGCTATGGGCGCGTCGTCCAGATGGGGGCCCAACAGCGCAGCGGCGCTCACTACGCCGAAGCCCGCCGCCGCGTCCTCGAAGGGCGCCTCGGCAAAGTGACCATGGTCCGCGCCTGGAACTTCCGCAACGCCGGCAACGGCCGCGGCCGCCCCCCCGACGCCGAACCCCCCGCCACGCTCGATTGGAATCTCTGGTTGGGGCCCCGCCCCCCGGTCCCTTATAACCCGCTCAAGGCGGGACCGGGGTTTCGAATGTTCTGGGATTACGCCGGCGGCGTGCTCACCGATTGGGGGACGCATCACTTTGACTCCATCCATCACGTGATGGACGCCTCGGCCCCGCTGGAGGTCTGCGCCGTCGGCGGCCGCCACGCCCTGGATGACATGACCGACGTGCCGGACACGCTATCGGTCCTCTATCAGTATGACGGTTGGACGCTTGAATACTCCAACCGCGAGACCAACGGCCGCGCCCCCTACGATTCCGAGTATGGGTTGGAATTTCTGGGCACGCGCGCGGCGATGTATCTCGACCGCGCCGGGTTCTCCCTTTACGACGAAACGGATCGAACCCGCCCGGCCGAGGTTATCGGCACCCCCGGTAAAGATAACTTTATTCCGCCCGAACTCGATCGGGTTCACGTCGCCGATTTCCTGGAGGCCGTTCGCCAACGCCGCCTTCCCGCCGGCGATGTCGAGATCAGTCACCGTTCCACGACCGTCGCTCATCTGGGCAACATCGCCTATCTGACGCGGCGCCGCCTGCGGTGGGACGCCGCGCGCGAGCGTTTCATCGGCGACCCGGCGGCCGATCGGCTCCTGAGGCGCAATTACCGCCGCCCCTGGCGCCTGCCGTTGGTTTAATTGCGGCCCGAGCGGGCGCGCGCGGAGGATTGTCAGGGCGCGGCCGCGTCGCTTGCCGGGCTCGTCTCGGCCGCCTGGCGCGCCTGCTCGGCGGCGTGGCCAAATATCCCGCGGGCCATCGTGGAGGCCGCTCCCTCCGCCCGGCGCTGATACACTTGGGCGCGAAGGCCCGCGACGTCCCGCCGCCTCGGCTCGGCCAGGGCCGCCCAATCGACTAAGTGACACGCCAGGCGAAGCTCCCCCGCCTCCGGGGATTCCAACAATTGCCGCGCCCGGGCGAGAAGCCGATCGACCCCCCCGGCCAGCGCGGCGATCTCGCGCGCCTGCTCGGCCAGCGGCGCCGGTTTCAACTGACAGGGCCAACCCTCATACCATCCGCCATAAAGACGATAAAGGTTATGCACGATAAACTCCGGCTCGTCATAGATCGGCAACAAATAAGGGCGCGCCGCGAGCCCTTCCGGCGGCCGGATCGTGTGAATCATCTCGTCCAGCGTCGCCCCGGCGTTCAGCATCGCCAGGGTCCGACTGTGCAATGATTCCAGATACTCGGCGGTCTCGGTCACCGCCTGCCGGACGCGATCCTCGCCGAGAATCGGCAACCCATGACCCGGCAACAACATCTGTGGATTCCGGGCCGCCATCCTACGCAAGGCGACGGCCCATTCGATGACGTAGCGTTGCGCCTTTTGCGGATTCCCGGCGTTGGGGCAACCCCAGATGAAAAAATCCCCCGTGCAGAGAATCCCCGATTCCGGCAGGAAGACCCACGTGTGATCGTCGGTTTCGCCCCGGCCGTGAACCAATTCGAGGCGGACACCGCCGACGGTGATCTCAAGCTGGTCGTCGTACGTAACCGTCGGATACACGGGGTCGTCCGGCCACTGAATCTCGCTCCCGAACTGCCGGCTGTTGATGATTGAATTGTAGCCGCGGGTGAGGATGTAACGTTTCATGCGAGCCGGGACGTCCCGGTGAGCGATGATCTGCGGAGCCGCCCAGCCGCGGGATCGGGCCTCGTCGATAAACGGCGGCAGCCCATAGGCGTGATCAACGTGGCCATGGGTGTAGATGGCGGTGTGAACGCGGTCGGCGGACCATGCTCGAATGTTCTCGAAACCACGTTGTCGCGCAACGGGGTGATACATCCCGGTATCGATCATCACCAGCCCTTCCGACGTGCGGAGAATGACCTGGTTGGCGACGCCTTTATAGAAGGCGAGCGTGTCGCTCAAGGGCTCGAGCGCGTAAAGCGGCTTGAGCGGGTGGTGCTCCGGATCGGCGGTCGTGATCCGGCCTCGCCAGAGTTGATCGGCCAGATCGAGAAGGGACGGCATGCGGCATCGCCTCCGTGGAGGAATCGCAGGCCGACCCGGCCGGGCGACCCCTACCGAGACAGTTCAAACGCAGCCTCGACGACGGGGCTGTCTCGATAGCCGAGGCGCCCCGCGCGGACGCGAAGCGTCCCCGAGCGCTCAAGCCGCACGGGGCCGGCGTAGAGGCGCCAACGGGCGGCGGCGTCCGATTCCAGGCTGTATTCAATCGAGGCCCCCTCCGTCGTGCACGCGATCCTGACCTCGATCGGCGCGTCGAACCTACCCCCGTCGGGTCGGATCGTGGGCGCGGCGGTGCTCGCCCATTTCCCCTCGGGGCGCCAGCGGTCGAGCAGCTCGGCCTCGGGGATCAGGCCGAGATCGCCCGATTCAGCCATCCAGCGCTCGATCGCGGCCCGCATGCGGCCGATCCGGTCCTGATGTTCGCGCGCGTCGATTAAATTATTAACTTCGTGAGGATCCTCCAATGTGTCATAAAACTCTTCCAGGGGCTTGGAGGGCGCGAAGAAAAGGGCGGCGGGTCCCGTGAGCCGGCCTTCGGCGGCCAGCCGACGCCAGACTCGCATGGTCGGCATCTTATCCATATAGGCGATCGGCTGGGCATAGGGCTTTTCGGGTTCGAAGTTCCGGATCAGCTTATAGCGCCCGTCGCCTGCGGCGCGGATCACGTCATAGGCGGCGTCCATCCGATCGCGCGCTGCAAAAATGAACTCCGGCGCCGGCGCCGCGGCCTGGCCGATGAAAACCCGGCCCTGGAGATGCGGCGGGATCGCCACGCCGGCCAGCGCCAGCGTCGTGGGGGCGAAGTCGATGAAACTGACCAATTCCTCTCGCGTCGAGCCGGGGGCGATCTTTCCCGGCCAGCGGGCGATCAACGGCACGCGAATGCCTGAATCGTAAACCCATCGTTTCCCTCGGGGCAGGCCTCGCCCATTATCCCCGAAAAATATCACCATCGTGTTCGCGGCGAGCCCGTCGGCCTCAAGGTCAGCCAGAATATCCCCTGCCTGGGCGTCCATGATGGTAATCAGATCGTGATACCTCGCCCAGTCCCGACGCACCTCGGGATCGTCGGGATAGTAAGGCGGCAACTTCGCCTGCGCGGGATTGTGCCGATCTCCGGGAGCGAGTCCGGCGGTCAACCGCTCAAATTCGGCGTCGGGCGCGCGGACGCGACTTTCGTGCGTGACGGGGAGCGTGATGACGCTGAAGAAAGGTTGGCCCGGTTCGCGGCCACGCCATCGGGCCCCGGGGCGGCTTGCGTCCCAGGCCCCCACCGGAACCCCCCTCGGGTCGCCGCTGAAGTTATAATCGGTTTTACTGTCATTGGAACAGTAATAACCCGCCGCGCGCAGGTATTCGGTGAAACATTTGACATAGGGCGGGGGGAGGGCCGAGGACCGCATGTGGTGCGAGCCGATCGTCGTCGGATACATCCCCGTGATGAGGGCCGAGCGGCTGGGGGCGCAGACGCCGGACACGGAAAAGGCGCGCGTGAAACGCGCCCCCTCGGCGGCGAGGCGATCCAGGTGCGGCGTCCGGGCGTAGGCATCGCCATAGCAACCGAGGTCGGGGCTGATGTCCTCGGCGATGATCCACAGAATGTTGGGGCGATCCTCAGCGGCGGCCAGATTGAGGAAGAAAGCCGCGAACACGGCCGCCGAGGCGGGGAGGCGGCCGCGACATACCGTACGGGTGAAGCCGGATCGGCGTCGGATCAGGTTCATCCGAGGAAGCCTCGTTCTTCAGGTCGTTGTCGGCGAAAACCATTGTTTCGGGGCGCCACCGGGAAGGCAACCGGTTTTTGGCGAACGGCCCGGGGGTGACCCGACGCGCTTGGAACCATCGGGAGGGGCCGGTTAGGGAGCCGGCGGGAGATCGAAAACGATGACGGCCTCATCCTCATATATCGGCGGGCCGCATTGAACTTCCAGGAGGCGGCCGAAGGCGATCAATTGCCGTTCGTCGAGCCCGGGCCACGCAATGGGCCCGGGGCGGCCCGGCCCGACGCCGACCGGAGAGGCCGCGCCCGTCCGGCGATGCAGCACGACCGTCCCGAAGCCCAGTCGCCGAAGCCCGGCCGCGTCGATCCGGGCCCGCCGACGCGGGTTCGTCCCCACGAGCGGGGCGAGCGTGGGATCAGTCTCAAGAAACCGAGCCGCCGCGGGGGGGGTCGTCGAAAGATACCCCCCGGCGATGGGGCGGCCGTGGAAGGTCTGGGCGAGCATGTTCAGGACGTGAACGGGCTCGGCGCTGAAGGGGAGATCGAGGAGCGCGCCGCGGCCGGAGGCGGCTTCCCGGGTCCCATAATAGGGGGAAAGCTCCACCGGTCGCGTCGGGTAGGGCCACCATAGGTATTCAAAGAGGATTGCGCCCGCGAGCAGGGTGAACCGGGCGGCCGAGGGGCGGCGCAGCGCGGTCCAGCCGAGACCGACCAGCATCGCCAGCGCGAGGCTCGTGAGGATGAGGAATCGATTGGCGACGCGCATGAGCCGGAGGATCGGGATGTCGGCCAGAGCGGCGAACGGGAGTCTCACCGCTTCAACGATTCGGCCGCCCAGGATCGGACGGGCGCCAAGGGCGAGCAGCGTCGCCGCGAGCAGGATCGCGGTCCAAAGGGCCCACCCCCGGGCACGCCGCGCCACGGCGAGCGCGGCCAGCCCGATCGGGACGAACCCCAGGTAACCCACAAACCCGGCATTGGGGTACGCCCGCCGGTTTTCATAAAGCGGGGCGACCCATCTCCCCCAGAGAGGATGGCCCGGGTTGGGGATCAGCATGAAAAAGGGATCGACGCCGCGATCCATGACCGGCTTCTGAAAGTAACGTTCCTCGCCGGCCAGGCCCCGCAGCAACGGCCAGACGGCCGGCAGGAGGCCCAAGGCGGCGACCGCCACGGCCAGCGCAAATCGACCGGCCAGCGGCCGCCGGGGCCTGGGGGCGGCGATCACTTCGGCCACGGCAAGCGGCACGAGCGCCAAAGTAAGCAGAATGCCGAGATGCCAATCGAGCAAGGCGTTCAGGGCATAAGCGAGGCCGAGGCCGGCGGCGTCCCCCCATCGACGGCGGCGGCTGAGGCGGATCAGGAAAAAACCGGCCAGCGGCATGAACTCCGTCGAAATAAGGTTCAGATGCTCAAAGGTTTGCTCCAGATGCTGGGGAAAGAAGGCGAAGACGAGGCCGGCGAGGAAGGCCGCCGCCGCGCTGCCGGTCCATTGGCGGACAAAAAGAAACATCGTGAGGCCGGAGCCGGCCAGCGCCACGAGCACGCAGACGTTATAGGCGGCGGCGTAACCCAGCGTCGCCGAAATCGGCAACGTGGCGAGCATGTTGAGGGGGGAGTGCGTGTAAAAGACCATGCTCGCGCCCGTCGGATGGAACAGATATTGAGTGAAGAAGGGAGACTGCCGGAGGTCCAGAAGGCACGTCCGCCACCACCAGAAGTTCCAGTAGTTCTGCCAGAGATCTATCGAGCCGGCGGGGACGGCGCGGGTCCATTGCGCCGCGAGCGGCCAGGTAAGGGCGATCGCCAGCAGGAGGTAGGCCCCCGCGACGGGCGCCGGATGCACCAACGCGCGGGCCATCGTGACGCCGCGACCGGCCGAGGGAGGACCGATCCCTGGAGTCGGATCGGGCGCGCCCTCGGGGCGTCGGTCAGAGAGGGGGCTTTCTGAAGCGGGGGCCATGGCGGACCCTCGGCAGCCGAGGCGTATGGACTCATAGGCGTTACGGCCGCCGAATGCAACGACGGCCGCGTGGCTCGTTTGGGGTCCAGACGAGCTTTCAGGACCGGACGCTGCGAAAGCGATTCGAAGTCATGTCCCCGCGGCGCGCCGGTTAGAAGCCTTGACGAGCGAGTTCGCTGGGCTTTACAAACGGCGCGTGTCCGGCGAGCGCCTCACTGAGGCGGTTCTGGACGAAGGACGGAAACGGATCATCGCCCTCAGGAGGGCAGGATTCCCGGAACCTTAGCGTTGGAGAGGCGGCTCGACGGCCCGCGACGGGGATTTGACCGTCATCAGCGTTCATGATTCTCATCCTCGATTTCGGCGGCCAATATACCCAACTCATCGCCCGGAAAATCCGGGAGCTTCACGTCAAGAGCGAGATCGCGCCCTTCGATACGGCTCCAGACCGCCTGCGCGCGGCGGGTCCGCAGGGGATCATCCTCTCCGGCGGGCCGGCAAGCACGTATGAACGGGGGGCCCCGCAGCTCAACCCGCGCCTGCTCGATCTCGGCCTCCCGATCCTGGGAATCTGCTACGGCATGCAGCTTCTGGCGCGGATGCTGGGGGGCCGGGTCGAGCCCGGCGCAACGCGCGAGTTCGGCCACGCCCAACTCCGCCTCATCGGGCGGGATCGTCTGCTCGCGGGGCTGCGGCGCACGACGCCGGTCTGGATGAGCCACGGCGACCGGGTCGAGGCGCTCCCCGGCGGGTTTCGGCCGATCGGCGCCACGGAGGATTGCCCCTTTGCGGCCGCGAGCGACCCGCGGCGCCGGCTCTGGGGCGTCCAGTTCCACCCGGAGGTGCACCACACGGAAGAGGGCCGCCAAATCCTGGCCAACTTTGCGCTCGACATCTGCGGCGCGGCGCCGGATTGGCGGATGAGCAGCTTCGTCGAGCGGACGATCGAGGAGCTGCGCCGGAGCTGCAACGGGCGACGGGTCGTGTGCGCCGTCTCCGGTGGGGTGGATTCGACGGTGCTGGCCGTATTGCTCCATCGGGCCATCGGCGCCCGCGCGCATCCGGTCTTCGTCGATAACGGTCTCCTGCGGGCCGGGGAGGCCGATCGGGTCATCGTGCGGCTGCGGACACGGCTGGGGCTGCGCGTCAAGCGATTGCGGGCGGCGGCGGGCTGCCTGCGCGCCCTGCGCCGCGTCACCGATCCCGAACGCAAACGCCGCCTCATCGGCCAGCACTTTATCGAGGTCTTCTCGCGAGAGCTTCGGCCGGCGGACCTGCTGGCCCAAGGGACGCTCTATCCCGACGTGATCGAGTCGGTCTCGGTCAAAGGCCCTTCGGCGACGATCAAGACGCATCACAATCGGGTCGAAGAGGTGCTCCGGCTGATCGGCGAAGGACGCGTGGTCGAGCCGCTCAAGGAGCTGTTCAAGGACGAAGTGCGCCAGGTGGGCCGCGAGCTGGGCCTGCCGGAAGAGTTCCTGGAGCGCCACCCGTTTCCGGGGCCGGGTCTGGCCGTGAGGATCATCGGCGAGGTGACCCCCGCGCGGCTGGAACTCGTACGGCGGGCCGATCGGATTCTGATCGAGGAATTACGCCAGGCCGACCTCTATCGGGAGGTCTGGCAGGCCTTCTGCGTTCTCCTACCGGTCAAGTCCGTCGGCGTGATGGGGGATTTTCGGACCTATGATCACGTCGTCGCCATCCGCGCGGTCAAGAGCGTCGACGGCATGACGGCCGACTGGGCCGAGCTGGCCAAGCCCGTGCTGGGCCGGATTTCCAATCGGATCATCAACGAAGTGCGCGGCATTAACCGCGTGGTCTACGACATCTCCTCCAAGCCGCCGGCCACCATTGAGTGGGAATAATCGGCCGCGGGCGGGCGATGGCGATTGCGTCGGCCGGGGAAGATCGGTTACAAGAACCCTTGAGGGCGATGGGGCGGATCGTCGCCAAAGCACTCTCTCCACGGGAGCCCTGAAGTCATGGATCGACCGGGCCGGCCCCCGACCCGCCGCGCGGTGGAGTTGGCCGGCGTCGATGAGCTGATCGACCGCGGCCAGGCGGCCCTTGAGGCCGGCCGCTTCGAGGAAGCCGTCGATCTCCTCAGGGCCGCCAGCCGACGCGCCCCCCTGCGGACGGATGTCCGTGATCTGCTGGCGGCGGCGATCGAGTGCTCGGTGGAGGCCGGCGGCCGCCGAGCCGGCCCGCGGCCGATCCCGCGGATTAACCCGACACCTCTTTTCCCGACAGCTGAAGCCGAGCCGACGGCTCCGCCGCCGATCGCGCCGGTCGCGCTGGAGCCCCCGCCCGGGCCGACTTCGCCGGCCCCGCCGCGGCGGCGCGCCCCCGTCAAGTCGCGCTACCAGGAGCGGCACCGTCGGGGCCCCCTCTCAGCCTTCTTCTGGGGCGGCCTCGTCGCGCTCACGCTGGTTGCGCTCTTCGGGGGAGCGGCGGTGTGGCTGTATCTGGAGCAAGGAGCCGACGCCGCGGCCCGTCCCCAGGCGACGACGACGGCGGCCGCCGAAGAGGTCGAACGGCTGATCGTCGAAAAGGCGCGGGCTTACGCCGAGCGGAATGAATTCACCCTCGAGATCGAGCAACTGGGGCTTCTGACCGAGGGGCCGACCAAACGGCGCCTCCTGGCCGAGGCCCACGCCCGCCATGGCGATTTCTATACGCGGAATAAGCGCTATAACGAGGCCCGCGACGCTTATGAGCACGCCGTCCATCACGACCCCGACAATCCCCGGTACGCCTTCGATCTCGGCTGGACCTATTACACGCTGGCCCGGCGGCCGCAAACCCACGCCGACCCGGCCGACGTCCGGCTCAACCTCGACCAGGCGGAACGGCATTTCCGCGGGGCGCTGGAAGTCGACCCGGCCCGGCTGGGCGCGCTGGAAGGGCTCGCCCTCGTCGAGATCGCCCGCGGCAATTCTCCGGCCGCCTATCAATATCTGAGTCGGATCATCGAGCTGGCCCCGGACAGTCGCGAGGCCAAATCGGCTCTGTCCCGCATCGAACAGATGGGCCTGCGCGCTCAGACGGCCCCGGCGCCCGTCGAACCGAGTTCTTGAGACCCTCCAGGCGCCTGTTTAATGTCGGGCCGGCGGGCCCTCGCGCGCGATCGGGGCGAGCGCGGCCGCGATCGGGCCGAGGCCCCGCGGCGACGCGAGCACTCGGCGACACGGCAGCAACCTCAGGCGGCGGTAATTCCCGATGAGTGGACTCGGCGAAGTCGCCCCTGTTCGGCCCGACGAGCGGTTTGACGAAGCTCGTCTGGCCGACTATTTACGCGGCCGCCTGCCGGGGGCTGACGCCCCGCCGGCCGTGCTTCAGTTTCCCAGCGGACATTCCAACCTGACGTACTTATTGAGCTATGGCGCGAGGGAATATGTCCTTCGGCGGCCGCCGCTCGGGCCCCTTGCGCCGCGCGCCCACGATATGGGCCGCGAATATCGGGTGCTGAGCCGGCTCTGCGAAGCCTTCCCCCCGGCGCCGCGCGCGTTCCTCTTCTGCGAGGACGCCTCGGTCATCGGCGCCCCGTTCGTCATCCTGGAGCGCCGCCGGGGGATCGTCATCCGGGACGCCTGGCCGGCCGAGCTGGACGAAAGCGAAGCCCTGCGCCGGCGAATCAGCGAGTCGATGATCGACACGCTGGCGGCGCTTCACCGGGTCGATTTCGCCGCGCTCGGCCTGGCCAATCTGGGCAAGCCGCTGGGTTTCGTCCGACGCCAGCTTGAAGGGTGGACCGACCGGTGGCATCGGGCCAAGATCGAGGACCTGGCCGCGTTGGATGAGCTGGTGGGCTGGCTCGACCGGACGCTGCCCGAATCGGGCGAAGTCACCCTTCTCCACAACGATTTCAAGCTCGATAACGTCATGCTCGCGCCGGAGGACGCGGGCCGTGTGACCTCGGTCTTCGATTGGGAGATGTGCACGCTCGGGGATCCGCTCATTGATCTGGGCATCACGCTCAGCTACTGGACGCCCGCCCACGAGGGGCCGGGGGCGCGCCGCCGGATCACGCCGACGTCGTTCCCCGGTTTTCTCTCGCGCGAGGAAGTGATCGCCCGCTACGCCAAAGGGACCGGCCTTAACGTCGACCGGATCGACTGGTACGAAGCCTTCGCCCTCTTCAAAATGGCCGTCGTTCTCCAGCAGATTTTCATCCGGTGGCATCGCGGACAGACGAAGGACGATCGCTTCGCCGGGCTCGGCGGTCAGGTCCCGCCGCTCATCGAGCGCGCCCGCCAGGTCTTCCTCCAGGGCGCCCCCCGCTCCTGAGGCCCCGTCGGCGCTAGTAAATGATGACGAAATCGCCGTCGGGCTCGACGTAGCCCGCCAGCAGGCTGTTGGCCGGGACGCCCTCGGCGCGACCCGTCCGATCGGTCGGCTCGCCCGAGGCCGTGAAGAGGCGCCAGGCCAGGCCGCCGCCGCGCTGCCAGCCGGAGCCTTCGACCCAGGCCAGGAGCGTCTCTCCCAGAGCGTTGCTCAGAAGCAGCGGGTGCTTACGGCCCAGTTTTCGCTCCGGGGCCGGGATGACCGCCGGGGATTCAGGCTCGGCGGCGCTCAAGCGCGTGAAGAAGACATTGCCGGCCGTCTCCCAGGCCGCCAGCGTTCCGTTCGGCGTCGGGAACAGGGCGAAGCTGCTCATCGGGCAACGGTCGGACCGCCAGGCGTGCAGGCGGCTGAGTTCGAACGGCGCGGCGGGGCCGCGCGAGTGAAGGAGGACCGTGTCCCGCCCGAGGCCGTTCGTCGCCGCGCGAAAGAGCGCCAGGATTCGACCTCGTTCATCGACGGTGGCGCGCATACCGCAGCAACCGCAGGCGCCGGCGGCCTCGGGGCTGATGCGTTCTTCGGGGGCGAACGTGGCCCCCTCGTCGCCCGAGCGGGCGAGGAAGACGCTGCGCCCGGCTTCTCCTTCGGCGCCGGCCAAGGCGTGCCAGAAAACGAATACGCGGCCCTCGGCGTCGGCCGCGATCGCGCCGCCGCCGTCGAGGCCCCAGGCCCAGGTGATCAGATTGCGTTCGGGTTCAAAGGCGCCCGTGGCGGGATCGAGCCGCGAGTAAAACATGGGCGCGCCGTGGGGCCCTGGGGTCGAGCCGTTCCAGACGACGTGAAGGCGCGCGTGACGGCCCAGCGCCGCCTGCGCTCCGCGAATCGACCCCGAGGCCGTGACGCTGCCGGCGAGATGATTCACCTGCACGGGCGGGGAGAACGCCTTGGCGCCCGGGGCTCGACGCGCATAGAACAAATCCCCCGCGCGGGGATCATCGCCCTTGAAATAAAAAAGGTGGAGGGCACCCTCGGCGTCGAGGAGGACCTGCGGCGCGAGGCCCCCCTCCGGCGAGCGTTCGAGGCGCACTTCAGCCGCCGGAACAAAGCCCGCCGCCGTGAACGCCAGCGCCGGGGGAAGCCCGCGCCTGAGCAAGGCGATGAGGAAAGGGGGTCGCACGTGGGGGCCTCTCACGGCCGCGGGGGGCTCGGCGCCGGCGCCCCGCCGCGGGCGAATTGCTCGACGCGATGGCGAACGATCTCCCCCTCGGTCATGTAGATGATGTCCTCGGCGATGTTGGTCGCGTAGTCGGCGATCCGCTCCAGTTGGCGGGAGACCGAGTGAAGCTGCATGAGCACGTCGGCGTCGGCGGGGCGGGCCTGAAGGGCCTCGGCGACCCGACGGTACATGGCGCGGTGCATGGCGTCGATCTCATCGTCGGCGGCGCAGACGGCGAAGGCGCGGGCCGTGTCCATGTTGATCAACGCCGCCAGGCTTTCGCGCAACATGGTCATCACCTTGGCGCTCATTTCCGAGAAATCAAAGCGGGCGACGGCGTCGCCCTCGACGCGCAGGTGCGGCACGCGTTCGGCGATATTGACGGCCAGGTCCCCGATCCGCTCCAGATCGTTGTTGATCTTGAGGACGGCGACGATGAAGCGCAAGTCGATCGCCACCGGTTGATGGAGCGCCAGGATTTTCAGGCATTCCTCCTCGACCTCGACCTCGCTCCGGTCGATCCGCTCATCCTGATCAATGACGCGCTGGGCCAGGCGTTCGTCGCGCCGCTTGACGGCCTCGACGGCCAACTCGACGCTGGACTCCACGACCGCGCTCAAACCCAGAAGTTTCTGCTTGAGCCGATCGATTTCGCGATGCAGGTGATGGGTCATCGGAACGCCCCTCAGCCGAAGCGGCCAGTGATGTAATCGGAGGTCTCCTTGAGCCGCGGGGTCGTGAAGATCGTTTCGCTCGGGCCGTATTCGATCAACCGCCCCAGGTAGAGAAACGCCGTAAAGTCGCTCACGCGGCTGGCCTGCTGCATGTTGTGCGTCACGATCACGATCGAGTAATCCCCCTTGAGCTCGTGGATCAGGTCTTCGATTTTCCCCGTCGCGAGCGGGTCGAGCGCCGAGCAGGGCTCGTCCATCAAAAGCACTTCGGGCTGGGCGGCGATCGCCCGCGCGATGCAAAGCCGTTGCTGCTGACCGCCGGAGAGCGAAAGCGCGCTCGCCGTCAATCGATCCTCGACTTCGTCCCACAACGCCGCCCCCGTCAGGCTCCGGCGACAGACGTCGTCCAGGGCCCGCCGGTCCCGGACGCCGTCGATCCGCAGCGGATAAACGACGTTTTCGTAAATACTCATCGGGAACGGGTTGGGTTTCTGAAAAACCATCCCCATCCGCTTGCGGAGTTCGATAACGTCCACCCCGGACTGGTAAATCGAGTCCCCGTTGAGCAGCATGTCCCCCTCGACCCTCAAATCCTCGATCAGATCGTTGATCCGGTTGACCGACCGGATCAGCGAGGACTTGCCGCAGCCGGAGGGCCCGATCAGGGCCGTGACCCGCCCTCGGGGGATCGGCATCGTCACCTCGTGCAGGGCGCGGTTGGAGCCGTACCAGAGTGAAAAATGCCGTATCTCGAGGACGGGGGGAGCTTGATAAACCTCCTCATGGATTTCAGCCTGGAAGGCTTCCCCCCGCTCCAGGGCCGCCAGCCGGCTCGTGGCCGCCCCGGCCACCTCGGCCGGCGTGGCCGCCGCCTTCCCGCGGCGGGGCTCCCCGACGCGCGGGGAGGGGGCGGGCAGGGGCGAGGGCTCCAGAACGGGCGTCTCCGCTTTCATGCTCAGAACGTGGCGTCGAGAAACCGCCGTCTCAGACGGGCGCGGACGCGGCTGGCCACGGCGTTCAGCGCCGCGATCAGCGCGATCAACAGGAGCGTCGTCGAATAAACCATCGGCTTGGCCGCCTCGCTATTCTGACTCTGGAACCCCAGATCGTAAATATGAAAGCCCAGATGCATGAAGCTCCGCTCCAGATGAACGAACGGGGCCGTCGAGTCCATCGGCAGCGCCGGCGCCAGTTTGACGGCCCCGACCAGCATCAACGGCGCGACTTCGCCCGCCCCGCGCGCCACGGCCAGGATCATCCCCGTCATGATCCCGGGCAGCGCCCGCGGCAGGACGATCCGCCGGATCGTCTGCCAGCGGCTCGCCCCGCAGGCGTAAGACCCCTCCCGGAGCGAGTTCGGCACGGCGGCCAGGGCCTCCTCCGTGGCCACGATCACCACCGGCAGCGTCAGGAGGGCCAGCGTGAGGGACGCCCAGAGAAGCCCTCCCTTGCCGAAGGTGGGGTTCGGTAGATGCTCGGCGAAGAGGAGTTCGTCGATCCCCGCCCCGACGACGTAACAGAAAAAGCCCAGCCCGAAAACGCCGAAAACGATGCTCGGCACGCCGGCCAGATTATTGACCGAAATCCGGACGGCGCTCACCAGCGGCCCCGACCGGGCATATTCCCGAAGGTAGAGCGCGGCCAGTACCCCCAGCGGAACCACGAGCACGCACATGATCAGCGTCATGGCGACCGTCCCGAAAAGCGCGGGGAAAACGCCCCCCTCGCTATTGGCCTCGCGCGGCTCGGCCGAGAGGAACTCGACCCATCGGCCAAGGTAGAGCCGGAGCTTCTCGGCGAGCCCGAGCTGGTTGGCCGGATAAGCCCGCACGATCTGATCCAGGGCGAGCGCCACCTCTGACCCGTCGGCGGCGCGGAGCCGGACCCGATACCGGGCGTTCTCCTGATCCAATGTCTCGATCCTGGCGCGCCACCGCTCAAATTCGAGGCTCGCCTCGTCCTGGATCGTCTCCAGAGCCGCTTCGGCGGCGCGGGCCTCGCCGGAGTCGGCCCCGTGACGCAGCATGGCCCCGCGCGCGGTGATGCGCGCCTCCTCGATCCGCCGATTGACCCGGCCGAGTTCCCGGCGCTCGATGGCGCGCGCCTGTCGCCGGCGCTCGCGCGCCTCAGGATGCGCGCGCTCGAAGGCCTCCCACGTCGCGGCGGGGCCTTCGGCCGTCGGTTGGCCGTCGGTCAGGAAGGCCATCGGCTCGCCGTAGAATCGCCCCCAGGCCTCGCGTTCGACCGTGAGCATCCAGGGGGGTTCCGTCGCCTCGGCGATCGCGTCGTCGTCCATCCAGGCGAAGTGCGCCCCGCTCAGTTCAAAGTTTCCCGTCCGGAGCAGGCGGCGGGTTTGGAGCGAGGCGCCGGCCGGGGGGCGGAACCGTTCGCGCCGCGTCGGTTCGCCGGCCACGACCCGCCCGTCGGCGGTCCGAATCTGGAGGATCGGCTTTGGCCAGAACGTCCGCGCGCCTTGAAAGAGGATGAGACCCATCAACCCCACGATCGCCGCCACCGCCAGCGCCAGCGCCCCCGCCGTGAACCAGAGCGCGGGCTCCCCCGAGGCGAGCCACGAGGCATGCGTCGGACGAGGCTCGTCCGGCCGCCGGCGGCCCGAGAATCGCCGATCCTGGGGAGCCGGCTCGACGGGGCGGCCTTCAGAGGGGGACATCATAACTGATGCGCCCGGCGGCGGAATCGACGGCGGACGAGCTCGGCCGCCGTGTTGATGACGAACGTGAGCATGAACAACACGAGCGCGGCCAGGAAGAGCGTTCGGTAGTGCGTCGAGTTGCGGACGGCTTCGGGCAGCTCGACGGCGATATTGGCCGAGAGCGTCCGGAAGCCGTTGAAGACGTTCCATTCCATGATCGGCGTGTTCCCGGCGGCCATGAGCACGATCATCGTCTCCCCGACGGCGCGCCCCAGGCCGATCATCAAGGCCGAGAAGAGCCCCCCCGCCGCCGTCGGCACGACGATCCGGATGGCCGTTTGCCACGGCGTCGCCCCGGCGGCCAGCGAGGCCGACCGCAGATGCTCGGGCACGCTCGCCAGCGCGTCCTCCGAAATCGTGAAGATGATCGGAATGATCGCCAAGCCCATGACGAAGCCCACGACAAGAGCGTTGCGCTGGACGTACGTCCCCAGGACGCCCCCGCGCGGGTCAAGCCCAACGGTTGATAGCGCCCAGGCCGTTGCGATCGACCCCCCCAGCGCTCCGGCCACGGCAAGCCCGAACAACAGAAGATCGACCGAGGCGCACGCCCCCCGGCCCCATCCGGCCGAAACGCCCTTGAGCCACGGCCGCCCGCGAGTGAGGAGAACGTAACCCGCCGCCAGACCCCACCCGGGCGCGAGCAGAAGAACCCACCCGCCGACGGGCCCACCGGCCTGACCGTCCAACCACAGCCGGAGGTCCCCCGCGAAGAGGGTTCGTTCCAGAAGGGGGCCCAGCGCGACGGCCGCCGAAAGCGCGGCGATAAGGGGGATGAAAGCCAACCCTAGGCGCCAATCCTGAAACGCCAAAAGGATCGATCTGGGCAGGAACTGCCACACATAACCGGCCAGCGCGAACGCGACGGGGAGAAGGAGGAAAGCCGCCAGGAAGGCCGCGAGCGTCCTTTCAACCCAGGGGGCGAGCACGAGGGCCGCCAGAAAACCCAGGACGACGCTGGGGAGACTGGCCATCAGCTCAACCGTCGGTTTGATCCAGCCCTTGACCTTCGGGTGAAGAAACTCGCTCGTGAACAGCGCGGCCAGCAGCGCCATCGGCGCGCCGAAAAGCAGGGAAAAGAACGTGGCCTTGAACGTTCCGAAGATCAGCGGCATGAGCCCAAGCTTGGGCTCAAAGTCATCCGTCCCGCTCGAGGATTGCCAGACGTGGGCAGGACGCTCATCCCCCTCGTACCACAAAGGCCGGAAGAAGGTCCTCAGGCTCGCCTCCGGATGCGCCGGCTCAAGGCTGAAGCGCCGCATTCGACCCGGGGCCAATGCCAGGAGTCCATCGTCCTTGGGCGCCAGGGCCAAAACGAGCCTCCCGCCGGCCTCGACCAGCCCCGAGGCGTCCATCCGGCCCACGAGAGCGCCGCTCGTGGCGTGATAAAGCCGGAGGGCGCCGTCCGCATGTCCGACCGCGAACAGACGCGTCCGGGCCGACGGGGCGAGCGCCGTCACCGACGTTCCAGCGCCGACGCGGCGGGGCGAGACCAGGACGGCGCCATCGGGCGTGGCGGCATCCGCCGGTTTGATATGGAACCAGAGGCCTACGCTTCCGGCATCGTCGCCGGCCAGGAGCGTCGATCCGCCGGTCAGGGTCGCGATCGCCGTCAGCGACCGCCCCGGCTCCGGGATGAGATCCAGCGTCTCGGCGACAACCAGCCGGTCGAGTTGGCGGGCGTCGATCCGTTCAAGGCGGCCATCGGACCAGATGAGCGCCAAGGCGTCGCCCTGGCCGACGAGCCAGAGCCAGGCCGGATGACCTGCCTCGGCTTGGCGCTCCAGCCGAAGCCGCCCCGTCTGGATCGTGCGTTGGGTCTGGCGCGTTCTGAGGTTGCGTCGTTCGCTCACGCGCGCCACCCGAAGCTCCCCGTCATCGTGATAAGAGGCGACGATCGACCCGCTGGAGGTTAACGCCAGGCCGAGCAAAGCCACGCGGGCCGCCGGGCCGAGGTCGAGCGGTTCCTCGATCGTCCAAGCGACCTCTTGAAGGCGAAGTTGGCCTTCCGGCGTCAATTCGAGCAAGCCCCCCTCCACCACGACGGGACGTCCGGCCGCCACCCCGCGCGCGGGCTTCCCCAACGTCTCCGGCGCCGGGAAGGACGTTCGGAAACCAATCCGGCCGAGACGAATCGTTCCATCGGCGAAGCCGAAGGCGACGGCGTCGGCCCCCGCGGCCGCAAAGGCCGTCATTGTCCCGGGCGCGAAAAGGGGTTTAACGGCGGCGAGGGCGCCCGTGTCCGGGCGGAACACTCCAAGCCGCCCGTCGGCTTCAAGGGCCCAGCCAAGCCGCTCGTGTTCGTCCAAGGCGACATGGATAGGCGCCGTCGCCGTCGGGGCGGGCCCCGCCGGCTGCGGCGTGATCCCTCCCCGTAAAAAGAGCGGGAGAACAACCCAGACCAGATAAACGAAAACCAGCCCGATGGCCCCGATCGTCACGACCCCCCCCACCGTGATGGCCCAAGCCGCCAGGCGATCGGCGACGCGGATCGCACGGGTGGTCCGACGGCGCGGAGGCGCGACGGGGCAATCAGGCGTCATAAGAGAAATATTCACCGCATAGACACAAAGAACGTCACCTGCTCAGCTTCGCCGGCGGCGCGAGCGCTCCCGAAGATGCATCCAGTTCTTCTTCGTGTCTTTGTGTCTTCGTGGTTCCATTCCTTCTGTCTTCGGAAATCGAGATGACCTCACTCGATGCCGAGCGAGCCAATCGCCTCCGCCGCCAGGTCGGCCGTCACCGGCAAATAACCGTCGCGGACGACGTCCTCCTGCCCCTGGCGACTGAAGACGTACCGGATGAACTCGCGACGGAGGGGGTCAAGCGGCCGTCCCGGCCGCGCATTGACGTAAAGGTACAAGAACCGGGCCAGCGGATACGTGCCGTCGTAAGCGGTCTCGTCGTTGGGCGGATAAAAGGGCTCGCCCTGGGCCGCGGCGATCGGCACGGCGCGAACGTCCTCGGTTTTATAACCTATGCCGCTATAACCGATCGCGAATCGATCCCCCCCCACCCCCTGCACGACCGAAGAGCTGCCCGGTTGCTCCTTGACGGCGTCCTTGAAATCCCCCTTAAAGAGCGCATGCTCCTTGAAATAACCATAGGTGCCCGAGGCGGCGTTGCGACCATAGAGGCTGATCGGCTGGTTGGCCCATGGCCCGCTCAGACCCGCCTGCCCCCACGTGGTAATATCATTGGGATACCCCCCCCTGCGGGTTTTGGAAAAGATGGCGTCCACCTGGGGGAGGCTCAGACCACCGATGGGGTTATCCTTCTGCACATAAACGGCCAGGACATCCAGCGCCGCCGACAGCGCCGCCGGCTTGTAGCCGTACTTCTTCTCGAACTCGTCGATCTCGGAGGCCTTCATATCCCGGCTCATGGGGCCGAACGTCGCCGTCCCCTCGATCAGCGCCGGCGGAGCCGTCGAGGACCCCTTGCCCTCAATCTCGACTCCAACGTTGGGATAAAACCTCTTAAAGCCTTCGGCCCAGAGCGTCATCAGATTATTCATCGTGTCCGACCCGACGCTCTTGATGTTGCCCGATACGCCCTGGACCGGCCGATATTCCGGCAGCTCGGGGTCCACGGCGACCTGCCCCCGGCCGGACCCCACCGTCAGGGCGAACAGAGCGATCGCGCACATTGAAAGATTTCGGCCCCGCCAGCATCCTCTCCTCATCTCCGTCCTCTCCTTTCGTCGCCCGGCTTCCGGACGCACGTCAATCCCCCTCGCCGAAGCTAGCCGCCCCCCGTTAGATGATCATTAGCTTCAAGCTAGTTCTCGGCCCGGCCCCGGGCCTTCGGCCGGCAGGTGGATCGTGAACCGGCTCCCCAGGCCGGGCGCGGAGACGACGCTCACGCGCCCCCCGTGCGCCGCGACGATGTGCTTGACGATGGCCAACCCCAGGCCCGTCCCCCCCAGGCTCCGGCTGCGGGCGGGGTCCACGCGATAGAACCGCTCGAACAATTGGGGAAGATGCTCGGCGGTGATGCCGCAGCCCTCGTCGCTCACGACAAGGGCATGTTCCGATGGCCCGGCGTGGGCCTGGACCTCGACGGCCCGGCCGGACCCCGTGTATTTGAGGGCGTTGTCGATCAAGTTGACGAGCGCCTGCTCCAACAACGGGGCGTTGATCCGGCCGGTCAAGTCCGGCGGGCAGGTCCAACTCAGCTTGACGCCTTTGGCGGCGGCCTGATCCTGGCAGCCTTGGACGGCGGCGACGACGACGGGCGCCAAGGGGGCCCGGTTCAAGACGATTTGACGCCGCTCCTCGTCCTGTTCGATCCGCGAGAGGTTCAACAAGTCCTCGATAATGGCGGCGAGTCGACCGGCCTGTCGGGCGATGATTTCCATAAAACGTCGGGCCTCGGCCGGCTGATCCAGCGCCCCGTCCAGCAACGTCTCGACGAATCCCTGGATCGAGGTGATCGGCGTCTTGAGTTCATGTGAAACATTGGCCACGAACTCCCGCCGGAGGGACTCCAGCCGCCGCAGCCGCGTCACGTCGTTCAGCACCATGACCGCCCCCAGCCGATCCCCGCCGGCGCCCTGGAGCGCCGTGCCGTGGACCTGCAACGTCCGCGTCTCGGGCGCCCGCAAGACAATCTCGCCCTCGATCGGAGCCTCTCCGGCGATGATCCGCCGGGCGAAATCCTGAAGCTCGGCGTTGAGGACGACCTCCTGAAGGGCGCGGCCTTCGGCCTCGACCCCGGCCACGCCGAACAGCTCGGCCGCCGCCCCATTGATCGTCAGCACGCGTTGACGCCGATCGACGGCGATCACCCCCTCGGCCATGCTGCCCAGGACCGCCGCCGCTTCCCGTCGCTGACCTTCGATGGCGGCCAGACGCTCTTCAAGCTGGCCGGCCATACGGTTCATCGTCTCGGCCAGATCGGCCAGCTCCAGCGGCGCCGCGATCGTCAGCTTGGATTGGAAATCCCCTCCCGCCAGACGCCGCGCCCCGGCCTGGATCTCCCGAAGTGGTTGCGTCAGCCGCCGCGCCAGCAACCAGCTCAACCCCCCGACCAGCACAACCGCCGCCGCCGCCCCGAACGCGATCCCCCCGAACAACCGCCTCAGCGAGGCCTCCACCTCGGCCACCGGCAGGCCGGCGCGCACGTAGCCGCGAGGGGCGCCCTCGGGGCCCACCCGCGCCGCCACGTAGAACATACGGGCCCCGACCGTGGTGCTGAATCGGGTGGCTTGGCCCAGGCCCTCAGTGGCGGCTTCCAGGATTTCGGGTCGCCCGCCGTGGTTATCCATCCGGGCGGGGTCATCCTCGGAATCGGCCAGCACCCGGCCGGAGGCGGTTACCAGCGTCAGGCGCGTCCCGGTCGCCCGGCCCAACTCTCGACAGGCCGCCTGAAGCGATTCAACCTCCGCCCCTTCGGCCAACCGATCCCCCCAGAGGGCCTCGGCCAGCCGAACGCGCGACCGCAGGTCCTCGGCTAACGCCTCATAATAAAAGGTGCGCAGCGACCGGGCCGCCTGCCAACCGGCCACCGCCAGGACGGCCGCGCTGATGAGCAGATAAGAGGGAAAAAGCTGCCACAGAAGGCGCCGCCGCCTCATGGGACGGTGCTCCGGTTCGGCCGGCCCCGGGCCGGCGCGTCGTTCGGCTCAGTCGGCCTCCCCTGAGGCCGGGGATTCTCGAAAGCGGTAGCCGACGCCGCGGACGGTTTCGATCAGCTCGGCCCGACGGCCCAGCTTCCGCCGCAAACCGACGATCTGAACGTCGACCGACCGCTCCGTCACAGGGTAATCCTCCCCATGGACGGCGTCCACGATCTGCCGCCGCGTGAAGACCCAGCCGGCCCGCCCCGCCAGGTAGCGCAGAATCCGAAACTCGCTCAACGTGAGGTTCAGCGGCCGGCCGTCGGCCGTGGCCTCGTGCCGCCCCGGGTGGATGATCAACCCCTGCACGTCGAGCGGGGTCTGATCCACCGTCGGCGGGGCCGCTCGTCGTCGCAACACGGCCTTCAGGCGCGCCGAGAGCACGCGGGGGCTGAACGGCTTCGTCAGGTAGTCGTCGGCCCCCAGCTCCAGCCCCGCCACCACGTCGGCCTCCTCGCCCCGCGCCGTCAGCATGAGAATCGGCAGCAGGCGCGTCCCGGCGTCCTGGCGCAATCGCCGACACACCTCCAGCCCGTCCAGCCCCGGCAACATGAGATCGAGAATGACGGCATCCGGCGGGCGCCGCCGAATCATCGCCAGGCCCTCTTCCCCCGATCCGGCCGCCTCGACGCGAAAACCTTCCCGCGCCAGGTTGTAACGGACCAGTTCGACGATGTCCTCCTCGTCCTCGATGATCAGCACGTTTTCTTTGGCCATGGTCGCGCGCCTCGTCCGGCTCGGATGACGTTCGGCCCCGGCCTCAGGCTGCCACCCCTTCATTGGCCGACGGTTAGGATTTTACAAGGTTCGAACGCGCCCGGCTGCCGGAAGTTCCTTCGGCCCGCCGCCCCGCAGAGAGTCCGGGAATCCCGTTGCCTCTGGCTCTCGCCCGTGACATCGTGAGGCGGGTGGGGGTTTTCCCCGGATCCATGTTCACACTTCCGGGCGGCTCTTCGACTCCCGGCCGAGACTGAGGCGAGGCACATGAACCGGACCCCCCGCGCCGAACTGAAGCTTCGAGGCTTGCGCGTCCTTCTCGCGCTCCTGACGCCGGCGATGGCAGCGGCCCTGGGACCCGCCCTTTCGCGGGGGGCGCAGGAGCCTCGGACGACCGAGGACGTGCTCAAGCTCCTGGAGGGCTTGCCCAACCAGGGCGAATCCTGGACGAGCCGCCTTGAGCTGACCAGCGCCTTCGCGGGCATCCAATCGCGCGCTACGGGTCGAATGGCCGGCAAGGGGACGCGTTTTCGGCTGGAGATGGAGATGGACGTCCTCGGCCAGAAAGTCCCCACGAAGGCGATCATCGACCGAGAGGGAACGCTCTGGATGGAAACCCAAATCCTCGGCATGACGCAAGTGATGAAACTCGCCTCGGCCGCCACGTTCGCCGCCGAAGCCGCCCCCTTAGGCTCTCCCTTGGACAACCTGGCCGGACCCGGTCTGGCCCAGCGGCCGGCCGACATGGCCCGCAGTCTGGCCGAGAGTTTTGATCTCACTTACCAGGGCGAGGGGGTCATCGACGGTCAAAAGGTGTTCATTCTCAAGGGAGCCGCCAAGCCCGGTCTGCTGGCGCAATTGGAAGGGATCGAGGAGGCCCGCGCGCTGGGGCTGGCCTTCGAGGGGGCTGAGATCGCTGTCGGCCAAGCCGACGGTTTTCCCCGCCGGATCGCCATCCTCGGCCCCGGCGCCGAACCGCTGATAGCCTACCTTTATCAGGACGTCCGGCTGGGCGTGGAGGTCGACGACGCCGAATTTGAATATGCGCCCCCGCCGGGCGTCAACGTGATCGATATGAACGCGCTGCTCGGCGGTGGAGACATCGAGGAGCTTATAGGTGAAGCCGCCGCGGCGCCGGAGCCGCAGTTCAATACCCAATTGAAAATCGGCGAGGCCGCCCCGGGCTTCTCCACTTCGGACCTGGCCGGTCGGCCGCTCCGGTTGGTTGATTTCCGCGGCAAGGTCGTGCTTGTGGACTTCTGGGCCACCTGGTCGGAGCCTTCCGTGGCCCTCCGTCCGGCGGTCATCGAGGCCTTCCAGCGGCACCACTCCGCCGGCCTGGAGATCATTTCCATCAGCCTCGACGACGCCCGAACGGCCGTCTCGGCCTTCCTGGAGGCGCGTCCCGCGATCACCTGGCCGCAAGCGTTCGACGGCAAGGCCTGGAATTCCGAAATTGTCGCCGCTTATGGAGTTGAGGCCATTCCGTTTCTGCTTCTGATCGACCGCTCCGGCGTCGTCCTCGCCACGCGTCTGACCGCCGCCGACCTGGACGCCGCCATCCGCCGAGCCCTCAAGGCCGATTGAGCCTCACCCCCGGCTTCCAGCCGCCTCGCGCCGAGCCGCGCATCCGATCCGTCCGGCGGCCGATCCGCGGGCATTCAGTCACAGGGCGGCGATCAAGGCCGACGCCCCCGCGATCAGCAACGCCGTGGCCCAGATCATATCGAAGTTGATCCAGCCTCGTTTCAGGACGGCGAGCCCGACACGGGCATACACGACCCAGGCGACGCCGGCCATCACGGCCAACATGGCGCACGTATGCGCCAGAAGGCCGCTCGCAAGGGCCGCGGGCGATGAAGTATCAATTGCCGCGGGCCCGTGGTGATGAGCCCCCGGCGCGCCGAGGCTCACGAACAGCGGAGCAACCATCAACCCGGCCCCATGGCCCGTCGCCATGAGGAACGACCAGACGAACAAGTCCCCGAGGCCGACCTTCATGCCGACCCAACGCGGGTGGCGATAGGTATTGAAAAGCTTATACATACCGAACAACAACAAAACACAGGCGGCCGTCAAGGTCATGGAGGAGCCCGTTACGACGCGCAAGCCTCCCCAGACGATCGCCCCGACGGCGGCCACCGAGACGGCGTGACCGGCGGCGATCGGGAGGAGGGACACCAGCACCGCTCGTTGGCTGCGGCGCTGGAGCCCCAGCGCGACCGCGAAAAGCCAGCCCATCGCCGGGTTGAGCCCGTGAAACGCCCCCAGGGCGCTCATCGCGAGCAACGCCCCCAGCCGGTCAGGAAGGATAACAGAAGGTGTCAGTGGAGGCGTCGCCTCCTTCGAGCCGGACCTGGTGCGCCCGCGCCTGGCCAAAATGGACGAAGAAATCGGGGTCGATCTCGATGCCTCCCCCCGGCGCCGCGTTGGCCTTGACCATCCAGCCCGGCATGCGATCGGGATAGAATTGATCGTCGATCGTGCTGTAAAGCGAATTGGTAAAATAGATGCGCCGCCCGTCCCGGCTGATCTCCACCATCTGCGGCCCGCCCAGGAGAGGCCCCCCGCTTCGCGGATGTCCCTGCCGCCGGATGATACCGCCGACGCGGATCTTGCCGGTCAGCCGCGGCGCAAACGGGTCGGACACGTCATATTGGCGCAACTCGCCTGTTCCCCAGCAGGAGACATAAAGGTATCTGTCATCAAGCGAGAGATCAATATCAGTCACCAGCGGCGGCGTCGCCTTGAATCCCTTGAGCGGCGGCGGAAGCTCCTCCTCGCTCGCCGGCTCGGCCGGAATGTCGATGATCTTTCTCACGGCCCAGGCCCCGTTGGAGCGATACCATGTCCAGATCGAGCTTGAAAGGTCCTTCAGGTTCAGCACGACGCCGACGAAGCCATAGGTTTTTGTGGGCTCATGGGCGGGCCGAAGCTCGAAGACAAGCTGATACTCTTCCCCCAGATTGATGGTTTGCGCGTGACGGCGGCGCCGCAGGTCCCAGAAATGAAGATTGCGGCCGTACCTGCCTTTCACCAGGTCGTCCAGGATCAATCCCTGCTCGAACTGAGCCGGGACGCCCCACTCGCTGGTAACCATCGTGTCCTCGGTCAGGTGCCACCAGAAGTCATAAGCGAGCGACTGCGGCCCGCGGTGCAGCTCCCACGGGCCAATCACGTCAAAACTGAAGTGATCGAGAAGGAAAACGCCCCCGGGGCCGCCCTCGCCGCCGGCCGCGCCGAGCGCGCTCATATAAATGGCGTCCGGGCCGCAGTGGACGGTGTGCGGGCGGCTGTAACCGGATTTAGCCATCATTTCGTCGGGCTCGATCACCTTGGCGATATTCGGCCGGCGCGGATCGGGCTTGGTATCCACGATGTAAATCCGCGAACTCCGAATGCCCGGCAGGATGAGATACCGCCGTTCCAGATGCGGATGAGGAGCGTACGGACAAAGAGCCGAGCTGCAAGCGTTCCACCCATAATGGTGCAACTCGTCGCCCGCGTAGGGCAGCTCAAGCTGGTGAAGTATCTGGCTGTAGGTCGAGGATTGCGGGTCAAGGTCCACGACCGCCAGGGCGTCAGGTCGTTCATTGCGGCCATAATTCAGGGCGGCGACGTAACCGAACCGCTCGGCGGGGGCCTGCATCGCCATCTTCGGGGACGGATAAAACGTCGGGTCGGGTTTCCATAATACCATAAGTCACCTTGATCTAGAGCGCAACCGCCTGCGCCCGCGACTTTCCGCCCGTGAACCTAGGACGCGCGCGGGCCTTCAGTCCCTCACGCGACTCCTCGGCGGGTCCTTCCTACCTGCCCATGCGGATTCCAAGCGCGTTGATCTCCGCCTGCGAGGGGTACCTCCACATCGGCTCGGCCATATGCGACGCCCAAGCGGCGAAGGCGCGATTAAGCCGCTCGACGATCTCGGGTCGGGCGGCGGCGAGGTCCTCCGCCTCGGCGGCGTCCCGCGAGAGATCATACAGTTCCCACGGGCCGCCGCCCATGCTCACCAGTTTCCACCGCCCCTCGCGGACGGCGCGGCGCTCGAACATCCGCCAGAACAGAATCGCGTGGGGGGCCTCGGCGTTCTCACCGAGAAGGTAAGGCATCAAATTCACGCCGTCGATCGGACGATCGGCGGGAAGGGCGGCTCCCGTCAGCGCGGCGATCGTCGGGACCACGTCGAGCGTGATGACCGGGGGCGTGTAACTTTTCCCCGCGGGAAGGCGACCCGGCCAACTCACGAGAAAGGGGACGCGAATGCCGCCTTCCCAATAAGTCGCCTTGCCGCCGCGCAGGGGAAGGTTCCTCGCGTGCGCCTCGACGCCGCCGTTGTCGCTGATGAACCAGACGAGCGTACTCTCGCGCAGATGGAGCGCATCAAGCTTCTCGATCACGCGGCCCACCGCGTCATCCAGCGCGACCATCATCGCCGCGTAAGTCCGGCGGGCTTCATCCTTGATGTCACTTACTCGGGCAAGATACTTATCCGTGGCCTGAAGCGGCAGATGCACGGCGTTAAAGGCGAGGTAAAGGAAAAAGGGCTCGGCGCGGCGTCGCTCGATGAAGGCGAGGGCTTCGTCCGCCAAAACCTCCGTCAGGTAACGGTCATAATTCGTCGCCTCGCGCCCCCGGAGCATTTCATTGCGCCGGGCGTTCGGAAAATAAGGATGCGCCCCGTGCAGAAAACCGAAAAATTCATCAAACCCGCGGCTCATCGGATGCTGCCCGGGGAGCATCCCGAGGTGCCACTTGCCGACGAGCGCCGTCGTGTAGCCCGCCCCCTTGAGCATCTCGGCCAGCGTGATCTGGTAATTGGGTAGCCCGGCCTCTTCCCGTTGCGGCGGCACGGGGCCGGGGTTGGTCTCCAACCCGAATCGGTTCTGGTAGCGCCCTGTCAGCAATCCCGCCCGGCTGGGCGTGCAGATGGCGCACGTGACGTAGCCGTCGGTGAACCGCACCCCCGAGGCGGCCAGCGCGTCGATGTTCGGCGTCGGAATATCGGGGCACCCCTGATAGCCCACGTCGCCGTAGCCGAGATCGTCGGCCAGAATGAGGATGACGTTGGGCCGTGCCGGGGGTCGATCGCCCCTCTCCACCTGCGCCCGCGAGGCCGCAGGGGCCGCGGCAATCGCCCCGGCGAAGGCAACGACGCCGAGGAGCCGACTTGCTCGCGAGACTCGACCGACGACATCCCTACGCAACGTTCTCCGGGCCGACATCGCTCAACCCTCCTCGGAAACGGGCCGAAAGGGCCGCCTAAGCCGGCCGAATCCGGCTCCGACGCGGGGGCTCAAGGCTCGCTGGTTCACGGCCGAGACGGGATCGCGCCCCCGCGCCCGGCGAGCGTCGTCCATCTCGCCCCCGCGCCCGATGGTCCGTGGGTCAAAAAAGTCTGGAGCGGGAAACGGGCCTCGAACCCGCGACCTCCAGCTTGGGAAGCTGGCGCTCTACCAACTGAGCTACTCCCGCTCCGGTCCGAGGCCGGATCTTAGCAGAGGGCCGAGGGGTGTCAAGCGCCGGTGCCGTTACTTCTTGGCCGAGGCGACGGACGGCGGCGGGGCGGCCGGGTAGGGGGCGTTCGGGTCGCCGAGGCGGACGGCGCCGCCGACGGCTTCGATCCGCATCGGTTTGCTCAAGGTCGGCGTTTCGCGCGTCGCGCCGGCCCCGACCTTGACCGTGCCGCCGTTGGCGACGGCGGCGGTCCCCTCGGCCAGCGTGTTATACGGCGTGGCCTGCTCGCCGGTCTCCGCCCCCGCGTGCGAGAACTTGACCCAGACGGTCGTCGGGGCCGTCCCCGTGCCGGAGAGCGGGATATCGAGCGTCGCCTCGTCAGCGTCGTCGCTCACGATCCGGAGCTTGGCCGATTTGGCCCCGCTCGTCACGGGGTCGAAGATGAGGTTCACTTGGCGGCTCTGGCCGGGGCTGAGCGGGGCCGTCGAGGGGGGGGTCGTGAAACCGAACTGGGCCGCGTGCGTCCCCACAATCGAGATCGACGTGAAGTTGAGCGTCGCCGTCCCGACGTTGGAGATCGCCACCCCCATCGCCTCGGTCGGCCCGGCGTCGGCGGCGATCGAGCCGAAGCTGAGCGACGTCGGGAAGACGCTGATCTCCTGATCGATCCCCGTGCCGGTCAGCGTCACGTTGACGGTCCCCTCGTCCGGGTCATTGCTGACGATCGTGAGCGCGGCGGACTTCGCCCCCACGCTCGAGGGATCAAAGACGAGACCGACCAGGCGGCTCGCGCCGGGGCCGAGGGCCGAGGTCGAGGGGGCCCCGCCGGAGAAGGCGAACTGATTGGCATTCGTCCCCGTGAGCGCGATGCTCGTGAAGGTCAGATCGGCCGCTCCGTCGTTCTTGATCGTGACCGTGACGGCGCCGCTCGGCCCGGCGTCCACGTCCCGCGCCCCAAAGGCGATCGAGCCCGGGGTGACCGTGATATCGGGCTCGGCCGGAGCGCTGCCGGTCACGCCCGTCATCGGGCCGGTCCAGAACTCCGAGTTGCCGGAATCGCGCACGGCGTAAACCTGCCAGAAGTAGAGCGTATTGGCCGCCAGCGGGGAATCGACGAACTGAGCGGTCTCGCCGGAGCCGGGGTTGGAAACGAGCGCGCCGTTGACCTGCGTGTAGGAGCCCGGCAGGCCGGTCGTCGAGCGCAGGACGTTGAAGCCCGCGATCGGGTCGCTCACGCCCATCCGCGACGGGAAGCCGCCCGACGGGGCCCCCTCGCCGTCCCAGCTCAGCGTGGCACTGTTGCCGATCACCGAGACGACGCCGTTGTTGGCCACCGTCCCGCCGCTGGTGTCGACGACAAACCTGCGCGAGGTGTCCGTCGGGATGGCGAAGCCGTCGGCGGCGAGCGCCCCGGCCACGCGCAACGTGTGCGTCCCGTCGCCGGTCGTCGGCTCGACGACGAAGCTCCCGCGCCAGGTCGTCGCGTTGATCCAGCCCGGATCGGCCTCGACGACGTTCTTCGTGAAGGGAGGCGCCAAGTCGAACGTCACGAGCGGGATCGTGGGGTCCATGTCCTCGCTGAACGTGAGCGTGAAGATATTGCGCTGGGCGTTGAGCGGCGTCGAGGCGTCCGGACTGACCGCCAGGAGGAAGGCCGGGGCGTCGGCGCTGGGGGCCCCCACGGCCGCCGTCCCCAGGAACGGCCAGACGTCGATCAGGTGATTGCCGGAGCCGTCGAGCACGTCCTGGATGAACGCAAGGTTATCGAATTCGCTGCCGGCGGCGAGGACCGGCGTGTGCGTCGGGCCCCAATAATTGTTCTCGTAGTTCCGGTCGGCGCTCCCGGCGGCGACGTTATCGACCGCCTCGTAGGTCCCGTTGTCGTAGATGTTGGAGTTGTCGAGCGAGAGGATGTTGCGCACGCCGATCCCGGCGTTCTCCCGGATCGTCGAATTCACCACCGTCCCCGTTCCGCCCGTCGAGGCGATCCCAAGCCCGCCATTGCGCATGATCCAGGCGTTATCGATCGAGCTGGGGGTGACGACCCCATTGCCCGTGTTGGCGACGATCGTCGCGTCGGTGATCGCGCCGCCGGTGACGCCCGCGCCGGTGTTCTCGGCCACGTAGCTCCCGCTGAGCGTGGAGACACCGGAGACGCCGCCGCCGTTATCGGCCAGCGCCGAATTCGTGATCGAGCTGACACCGGTGGCCGCGGCCCCCGCGTTCCCCGTCACGCGCGAGTCGGCGAGCGATGAGCCCGACGCGCCCGAAACCCCGACGCCGCCGTTGTTCTCGACCGTCGAATTGCTCACCATCCCGCCCGAAAGGAGCGAAATGCCGTCGCCCAGGTTGTTGGAAGCCGTCGAGCCGCTGACGGTCCCCCCGAGGTTGAGCATGATGCCGATCCCGCCGTTGCCGCGGGCGAGGGAGTCGATGATGTCCCCTCCGCTCGTGCCGACGATCCCGCG
>Ga0209399_10000102_pt1 | contig 48466 bp, 38 predicted proteins | sample OV2TP3_FD_184130 | JGI IMG/M metagenome (GOLD analysis project Ga0209399, IMG submission 184130) | Hot spring microbial communities from Beatty, Nevada to study Microbial Dark Matter (Phase II) - OV2 TP3 (SPAdes) (version 3) | ecosystem: Environmental > Aquatic > Thermal springs > Hot (42-90C) ... | reverse complement strand
TCGGCCGGGCCGGGAGGGCCGCCGTTCGGCGTCGGTGGACGGGACCGGCGCCTCTGGCTTAGACTCCGGGCCGCAGGGCGTGCGAAGGCGAGGCGCGGTCGGGGCGAGCATGCCCGAAAGTCCAAAGGCCAGCCTCCAGATCGAGGTCTATGAAAACGCGGAAACGCGCCTTGTCTGCCTCCAGGGCCACCTGACGAGTCAGACTCAGGGGCCTCTCCTCCTCCAGCTTCGCCGCCTGGCCGCAGGTCCGCCGCGCCGGGTGGTTCTGGACCTGGCCGGCCTGGAGGCCCTGGACAGCCAAGGAATGGGTCTCTTGATTCAACTCCGGGGGCTGCTGAAGAAGGCCGGGCGAGAACTCCTGATCTACGATCCCTCGCCCAACGCCCTCCAAGCCTTGAACGCCTCGCGGCTGCACCTTATCATCGGCGTCGTCACCGCCCCGGAGGCCGCGGGTCCCCTCAAAGCCCTGAGGCGAGCCGAATTCAAGGTCGATCCGTCGCCTTCGCCGGGGGGGTCATGAGATCGGGACCCGGGCGCGGCGGGCAACCTGCGGCGGCCCTTCAAGCGCCGCGGGGACCTCGGCGGCGGCGCGACGCCCGACACCTCGCGCCCCTTCCGTTTGAACTCCAAACCCAAGCGTAGGCGACGGCGCCGCCGGTGGCTGGCCCCTCTGGAATACGCGCTCCTGCGGCTCAGCGTCCCGGTTTTCGGCCGGCTTTCCCCTCGGCGGCGGCTCGCCGTGGCCCGCTCGGCCGGAGCGATCGCCGCCCGCCTGATCCCGGTGCGCCGTCACGAGGTGCGGGAGCATCTGGCGCTGGCCTTCCCCGAGGCGACTGACGCCGAGCGTCGGGCCCTCTTGCCGGACGTTTACGCCCACTTGGTGGCTTACGCCCTGGAATTCTGCGCGCTCATCCGGGACCCCTCGCCGGCGGCCGTGATGCGCCTGGTCGAGACGCCCCTGTCGGACGACGGCTGGCTGGAGCGCCTCTGGCACGCCGGGCGCGGCTACGTCGCCGTCACCGGCCACCTCGGCAATTGGGATTGGGGCGGGGCCTTTCTGGCGGCCACGGGCCAGGCGCTCGCCGTCGTCGTCAAACGGCAGCATAACCCCTGGACCGACCGGTTGATCCAGGCCACGCGCCAACGGCTGGGGATGAAGCTCATCTCCACCGGCGATCATCCCCGCCGGCTGGTTTCCCACGTGCGGCAGGGCGGGGCCGTGGCGATCGTCGCCGATCAGGACGCCGGCCGCGACGGGCGATTCGTCCCCTTCTTCGGGCGCGAGGCCTCGACGGCGGCGGGCGCCGCCTGGCTGGCCGTCCGGCTGGGCGTCCCCCTCCTGCCGGTCTGGACTTACCGGACCGAGACGGGGAAGGTGCGCATCACGGCCGACCCGCCGATCGAGGCCGACCCCGGGGCCGACCCCGAGGCCGAGATCGACCGCCTGACGCGCTACCACGTCGCCTGCCTGGAGGCGGCGATCCGCCGCGCGCCGGCTCAGTATTTCTGGGTTCATCGGCGCTGGAAAACCCGCCCGAAGGAGATCAAGCGCGCGCGACGAAAGAATAAATCAAACCGCCGAGACGCGGAGGACGCGGAGCGAAAACCCGGGGAGAAAGTGACCGGAGATGAACCTCTTCTCTCCTGACTTTATGCGTTCCTCATTGCATCCCTAGCTGACTTCATTCTCCCCCGACTTTTTTCGCTTTCCACTTCGTTTTCTTCTGTCTCTTTCTCTCTCTCCGGCTCTTCTCCGCGCCTCGGCGGTGATCTTCTCCCCCTCCTGCCCCTCCCTCGCCCCAAAAAAACTCAGAGCTTCCCCTTGGTCGAGAGCACCCCCTCGATCCGAGGGTCGAGCGTCACGCTCTGGGCGAGCGCGCGGGCGAAGGCCTTGAACAGGGCCTCGACGACATGGTGAGCGTTGCGGCCATAAGCCACGCGCAGGTGCAGCGTCAGCCCGGCCTTCATCGCCACGGCCCGAAAAAAATCCTCCACCAGCTCGGTGTCGAACTCCCCCAATCGGGTCCGGGGAATCCTGCCCCGCAGCTCCAGATGCGGCCGCCCGCAGAAATCCAGGGCGCATTCGGCCAGCGTTTCCTCCATCGGCACGGCGGCCTGGCCGAACCGCGCCATCCCGACCTTGTCGCCGGCGGCCGCGGCCAAGGCCTCCCCCAGCGTCAGCCCCAGGTCCTCGATCGTGTGGTGAGGGTCGACGTGGAGATCGCCGCGACCGGAAAGCGTCAGATCGAGCCGCCCGTGGCGACAGAGCAGATCGAGCATGTGATCCATGAAGCCGACGCCGATCGAGCCGCGCAGCTCCCCCCGCCCGTCCAGATCGATCCGGACCTCAAGGTCGGTCTCCTTGGTCGCGCGATGAGCCGTCCCGACGCGGGGCGTCGCCATGGGCGGGCGGTTCCTTCCCGGGGCCGCCTCGGGCGGCCGCCGCCAGCATAGCCGAAGGGCGGCCGGACCGCCAGCGCCCTCCGGCCGGAAGGGCATGCCACGAGGAGCCGCAACCGAGAATAAAGCGGCGAGCAGTCCGAATGGTTTCGCCGGGGCTTAAACCGAATCGCTCCCGACCCTCAGGCTGCTCAGTTCTTCTCCCCCGTTCCCCTCTCCCATTCTTCTCCCCCGTCTCCGCGTCTCGGCGGTGAATCTTTAACTCAACAACCCCCGCCCCCTCCGCCGCCGGGCCTTACTCCGCCACGATCTCGAATTCCTTGGTCAGGCGGTAGACGATCTCATTGACCTTGCAGCGGGACCACTGAAGGTCCTCAAGCTGCAGCCGGACGACGTCGAGCGAGCCGGATTCGATGAAAAGGTTGTAGGCGAGCTGATATTGGGCGTCCTCGACGTAGCAGCGGTCATGGCGATAGAGCGCGCAACCGCCGGCCCACACGGCCGCCGCGGCCGCCAGCGACGCGATCGGCCGCCAAAGCCGCCGCCGGCGGGCCCTACCAGACCCAGATGCTCGAGCCATAGGTCAAACCCCCGCCGAAGGCCACCAGACTCAGAAGATCCCCCGGCTTGAGCCGCCCCTCTTCCAGCGCCTCGGCCAGAGCGATCGGGATCGAGGCCGAGGAGGTGTTGCCGTATTTATGAATGTTGACGTAGACCTTGTCCATCGGGAGGCCGACGCGCTTGGCCGCCGACTCGATGATCCGGGCGTTGGCCTGATGCGGGAAAACGTGGTCCAGATCGGCCAGCGTCAGATTGTCCCCGGCGGCCTTGAGCGCCTCGACGGTCGCCTCCCCCAGAGCAGCCGTGGCGAATTTGAAAACCTCGCGCCCGTTCATGACGATGCGCGACGGGTTCTCGGCCATCTCGGCTTCGGTCCGCACGCGCGTCCCCGTCTCGTGAACCATCAACGTCGGCCCGAGCGAGCCGTCGGCGCGGAGGTACTCCCCGACGAGGCCGCGGCCGGGCTCCGTCGGGCCGACGACGGCGGCGCCGGCCCCGTCGCCGAAGAGAACATACGTGCCCCGATCATTGACGTCGAGCCAGCGGCTGAGCGTCTCCGCCCCGACGACGAGCGCCTTGCGATAGACCCCGGCCCGCATGAAGGCCGTCGCCACCGAGAGCCCGTAAATGAAGCCCGTGCAGGCGGCGTTCAGATCGAAAGCGGCGCAGCGATCGGCGATCCCCAGCCGGTCCTGAATCATGCAGGCCGCGCTCGGCACGGCCACGTCCGGGCTGCACGTGCAGCAGATCAGCAGGTCGACTTCGCCCGGCTCGACGCCGGCCGCCGCCAGCGCCGCCCGGGCCGCCCGCGTCCCCATGTCGGTCGTGTTTTCCCCGTCGGCGACCCGCCGGCGCTCCTTGATGCCCGTCCGCGTCGTGATCCACTCGTCCGACGTGTCCAGCACCTTCTCGATGTCGGCGTTGGTGACGACGATTTCGGGGATGTCTTTGCCGACCCCGAGGATGCCGAAGCCGCACGTTTTAAGCGCCATTGACCCGATCAGCGAAGGGGGAACGGAGAACCGTCGGCGGGGCGCGCGCTCGCCGGTCGCGCGGGCCGCAGGCTTAATCTGGCCAAAGCCCGGCGGGAACACAAGATTTTTATCTCCCGCCGGCGCACTTCAACGTTGCAAGAATCGGGCGTCGGTTCTAGCCTGAGGCCAGGTGAATCGCCCGAGTCCCCGCGGCCCGCCGGGCTCGACCGCCCGCGCGGGCGCGGCTTGCGCGCGAGGGCCGGGCGCGCCCGCTCAAGCAAGCCATGGCCGCGCGGGCCGAAGGAGAGCGACCGATGAGCCGGACCAATCGACGAGGATTTGTCAAGGGGGCTTCCGGAACGACGTTCCTGGCCGTGGGGTCGGGGCTGATCGGGCCGAAGACCTGGGCCGGAGCCAACGACCGGATCGGCGTGGCCTGCGTCGGGCTCAACGGCCGCGGCGCCAGCCATCTCTCCGGGTTCGGCGGCCTCAAGGATTGCGAGGTCGTCGCCTTGTGCGACCCCGACGGCGACGTGCTCGCCCGCCGGGCCCTGGAGGTCCAACGCCGCAGCGGCAAAGCGCCGAAGACTTACCGCGACCTGCGCGAAGCCTACGCCGACCGGGACGTGAACGTCGTCTCGATCGCCACGCCCAATCACTGGCACGCGCTCGCGGCCCTCTGGGCCGTCCAGGCCGGCCACGATGTCTACGTCGAAAAGCCGGGCTCGCACAATATCTTCGAGGGGCGCAAGGTGGCCGAGGCGGCCGCCAAGTACGGCAAGATCGTCCAGGTCGGCGCGCAGAGCCGCTCCAACGAGGGCATGCGCGAAGGCATCCGGAAGTTACACGAAGGGGCGATCGGCGACGTCTACATGGCCAAAGGTTTGTGTTACAAATGGCGCAACACGATCGGCAAGGTTGACGGCCCGCAGGACCCCCCGCCGCAAGTCGATTATGATTTGTGGCTCGGCCCCGCCCCGAAAAAGCCCGTCCAGCGGCGCCAGTTTCATTACGACTGGCACTGGTTCTGGGACTACGGCAACGGCGACATCGGCAACCAGGGGATCCATGAGATGGACAAAGCCCGGTGGGGTCTCGGCGTCGATTGGCCGGCCGAGATTCACGCCACCGGCGGCAAGTTCATGTTCGACGATGACCAGGAAACCCCCAACACGATGCTCGCCACCTTCCGCTATCCCGACGTGAACAAGGTGCTCGTCTTCGAAGTGCGGCACTGGATCACCAACCATGAAGGGGGCATGGGCGAAGGCGAGGATAACACCGTCGGCAATATTTTCTACGGCACCGAAGGTTACATGGTGATGCCGAGTTATTCGAGTTACCAGATTTTCCTCGGCCGCAAGCGCGAGCCGCAGGGGCTGGTCGAGCGCGGCGGCAACCATTTCCAGAACTTCGCCGACGCCGTGCGGAGCCGTCGCGCCGAGGACCTCAACGCCCCCGTCGACGACGTGCGGATCTCCGCCGGGTTGTGTCACCTGGCCAACATCGCCTATCGCTTGAGGCGTTCGCTCGCCTTTGACGCCGAAAAAGAACGCTTCAAGGGGGACGCCGAGGCCAACCGCCTCCTCAGGCGGGAGTATCGTAAACCCTTCGTCGTTCCGGAAAAGGTCTAACGCTCCCCTGGAGCGCCCCCCGGCGGCGCGGCGGGGGCTTCGGCGCCCGGGGCTCAGGCCGGACCGGCGCGGCCGCCGGTGGCCCCCCGCGCCCGCGCCTCGATCCGCTCGTTTTCGACGATCCGTTTCCAGGCGGTGGTCTCCAGCCGTTTCATTACCCGGTTGGCCAGATCGGGGCTGTCGAGGATGACCTTGCTCAAGTCGATTTCGAGCGCCGTCGTCGGCTCGGCGGCCACCACGTCACACACCCGCACCTGGTAGGGGCTCACGGCGCCGATCTCGCCGACGACCTGGCCCGGCCCCAATCGCGCGAGCGCCTGGCCGGGGGCGCGCCGCGGCTCCAACGCCCCCTCCACCACCACGTAGAACGCTTGCGTGGCCGGGTCCCCTTTGGCGAAGACCTTCTGGCCCGCAGTGAACATCACCAGCCGCGAGTCGCGCATCAGAACGTCCAGATCGGCTTCGGGCATCAGGCCGAGCACCGAACCCTTGAGCGCGGCCCGACCTTGAGGATCGTCCATGGGTCGCCTTCCCGTTCGGGGCCGCCCTCGTTCGCGGCGGCGCCGCACCCGCGCGCCACGGATCAACGCGTCCGCTCCCGGCGCGGGCGGGGTCTCATTGTCCGGAGCGCTCTTCAGCTTGGCAAGGAGAACACGCCGCCCCCGATGGGCTCGGCTCAGCCCGGAGGCCTCCGGCCCTCCGTCATCGCGCGGATGCGGTCGGCCAGCTCCTCGGCCAGACGCTTCTGGCGATAGCGTTCGCGTTCGAGTTCGGCGGCCTTCTCGCCGAGCCGGTCGGCCAACGCGAAGGCCTTCTCGCCCGCTTCGCGCATCCGGCTGACGAGTTCTCGCTGAGCCCGCGCCCCCGCCACCTCCCCTCGGGCCTCCAGTTCGGCCGCGTCGGATTCGATCTTGAAGGACCGCCGCACAAGCTCCTTGGCGCGCGTGGCGTGCTGATCGCCCGCCTCCCGTAGCCGAGCCGCCTCGGCCTTGGCCGCGCGGGCCCTCTCCAGCGCCTCGCGCCCCCGGGCCTTCAGCGCGGCAAGCTCAAGCGCCCCCTCGGCGTTCTCCGAGATTTCATCCACAACCCGATGGCCCCCGACCCTGAAAGCATGGGCTCCCCCCCCCGCTCTCCCTCGCCCACCACCGGCATCTCAGTATGGGGCGGCCCCCGGCTTCTGGCAACTTGGCGGGCGGGAAGGGTCTCAGCGGGAGATCGCCGCGGGCGAGCCTCCGGAGGCTTCGACCCTCAGGAACGTTGATACCGAACGGCCAGGTAAGCCGTCGCCGGGCCGGCGGTGACGTTTCGGATGGCGTGGCGGACGTCGGCCGAGTAGTGCGCGCTCTGGAAGGGAACGATCTCGGCCTTCATCTCCCCGGCGTGGATTTCGAGCCGCCCCTGGATGGCCGTGCAGATTTCCTCCGTGTGCCGGAAATGCGGCAGGGATTCGAGCATCCCGCGCGGCTTGAAATGCAGGAGATAGAGCTCGACGGACTCGATCATCTGCGGCGGGGAGAGGATCTGAATCTCGCACGAGCCGTCGTCGCTCAGGAGAAGCGGGGAGTTGGCCTTCTCCTTGATCTCAAAGTGAACGTGCGGGCGATCCATCAGGAGCAGGTCCTGAAGCTGGACGTGCAGCCCGGCGGCGATCTTCCACAACACCCCGACCGTCGGGTTGACCTTCTCCTGCTCGATCTGCGAAAGCATCGCCTTGGAAACGCCGGACCGCTCGGCCAGCGCCTCCAGGCTCAACGCCTTCTCCTTGCGCAACCGCTGGATGTTCTTGCCGATGGGCGGCGGAAGCGTCATGCCGGGACCTGCGGGGCTCGATCGGCCGCCCCCACGAGGCGGCCCCCGCCGCAATCGAAAGACATCCTCCGATCCTGGCGGGGGCCGTGTCAATCGGGCCGAGGCGCGAGAGCCCAGGCCCGAGCCCCGCCCGCCGATCGCGCTCGCCGAATAAAAGAGAAGAAGATCAAGGTCACGCGCAAGGTCCTAACCAAGAAGTGGACCGACGGGATCGACGACTGGGCCGTCGATTTCGACCACGAAAGCCCCCGCGAGATCATTCGAGTGGTGGAAGAGCACCCCGGCCGGGGTAGAATCGAGAAGGAGGTCCAGACCGGCCGCTGCATCTTCGAGAAGGAGTGGCGGAGCTGCCGGAGGCGCCGGGACCGCACGCTGGAACTCACGTTTGTCCCTTTAAGTTCTTGCGTTTCTTGACGACCAGTTTTCTTCTGGTGGGCCGGCGGGCGGCGCGAGCCCGGAGGCGGCCCCCACGCCTCCGCCCGCGCGTCGGCGGCGCGCAGAGAGAGGAGCACCCCGATGGCGGAAACCCAACAGAACGCGACGAGCGCGGCGCTGGCGCGGCTGATCAAGGCCGGCCGCCAGCACACGCGCGGCTATATCGACAAATGCCCGGCGAACCGGCGCTTCTATCAACTCGCCCCGAACAAGGCCACGCCCCTCTGGCTCGTCGGCCACGTGGCCAACACGATGAACTTCATCGGCCTCATGGTCGGCCTGGGGGAAAGCTCGCGCTTTCCACGAGAGTGGGCCCCCAGCTTCACGCCCGAGACCTTCGGCGGCAAGCCCATCACCACGCAGCCGGGGGATTACCCGCCGTGGGAGGAGGTCGCCCGCCTCTATGACGAGGTCTGCGCGGCCTTCGCCGAGGCGGTCGCCGCCCTCGACGAGGCCAGCCTCCAGGCCGAGCCCAAAGGCCGCGTCCCCGATCCGCTCAAGGGGAGATTAACCAGCGCGCAGGATGCGATCTTCATCAACATCCAGCACGACGCCCATCATCGCGGCCAGCTCGCCCTGCTCATCAACGCTCCGTTCGACGTCACCCGAATTACGTGGGAGTTATTTAGCCGGCCGGACGTCCCCCTCGGCTGAGTTTGTAGTCTCGGAGCCGGCCCGCGCGCGTTCGGTTCGCCCGGCGCGCCGCGCCCCCGTCAGGCGCGTAATCGATCCAGAGCTTCCTCCGCCCGCCGGGCCAGCGGCGAGTCCCGATCCCCCGCCCCTTTGAGTCGAAACACGCTCGTGGCCAGCAGGCGCGGCCGCCAGCGCGGGTCGGCCAGGGCGAATTCCTCAAAGGCCGCCGCCGAGAATTTGTAATCGTGCACGTCGGTCCCCTTGCGGAACAGAAGGGCGCGCCCCAGGTCCATGAACGCCTCGGCCGAGCCGCCCCCTTCGGCGTAGGCCAGCGTCAGGCGGGCGGCCCGGACCGGATCGACGCCGACGGCCTCATAGACGGCCTCCAGCGTCGGCGGCCCGCCGGCCCTCTCGGGCTCCAGGCCGTCGATGCCCATCGCGTCGGCCGGCGCGGCCTGGCCCCGTTGCCCCATTTCGCCGCGGAAGAACGCCAGCCAACTGGCCCCCTGCAACGTGAGCAGCAGGCGCGTCTCGGGCGGGCCCGCGGCCCGGTATGCGTAGTGCATGGAATTGAGCGCCGTCACCGCGTGCAGCGAGACGATCCCCGGCCGTTGAAGCATCAGCTCGTTGGCCCGAAGCATCAACCCATCCCAGACGGCCTGAGGGGGGACGCCGGCGTTCAGGGCGTCGGCGACGGCCCGCGCCGTCTCGCGCGGCGAGCCCTCCCGCAGCGCCCCCAGCAGATCGGCGGCGGCCTGGGCCGGACTTGAGCCATCCAGCCAATCGGGCCGGACGCCGCGCGCCAGCTCCCGATTGGGCTCGAACGGCTCGGCCGAAGCCTCGCCGCGCGCGCCGTCCAGGATGCCATAGACCAGCGAGCGGAGAACCGGCTCGGCGTGTTGCCAGCCGATCGTGTCGAGCGTCCGGAACGCTTGAGCCGTGAAGATGATGTTGTGGCCGATGTTGCGGTAATTCCGCGCGCCATAAGCCCAGAGCTCCCCGGCGATCGCTTCGGCCCCGGCCGTTCGCGCCAGGCGGATCGCGGCGGCCTCGGCGGCGGGCTCGTCCCAGCGTTCCATGGCCTCGCGGAAGAGGCGCGCGGCCTCGGTCGCCCGCGGCAGGCTCGCCTCCGACGGCGGCGGCCCCAGCGCCCAATCCCCCTGACGGACGTCCTGCTCCTGGGAACTCTTGAAGTTATCCAACGCCCAGAAGAAGGGAAGCAGCCGATCCCGCGGGGCGGCGTCGAGCGAAAGCTGGTGAGCGGAGTTGATCACGAGCACGGCGTGGAACTTGAAGCCCACCGGGCGCGGGTGAATGTTGCGCACGCCGGCCAGGAACAGCGCCGCCAGCAGCTCCCGATACGGCAGGCCCCCCTTCAGCTCCTCGACGGCGCGGTCGAAGATCGCCCCCCGCGGCGTCTCCTCGATCCAGCGGACGACGGGCTCGATCTCCGGACGAAGACGGACCAGCTCGGGGGCGACGGCGGCCTCGGCCCGGCGGCCGGGAAGGAGCCCCCCCAGCGCGCTCCAGGCCGGTCCGCCGAGCAACGCCCCGCCGGAGCCGCTCAAGAACCTGCGCCGATTCGGGCCATTCATGGCTTGCTCCCTTCGATCAAGAGGAGTCGTCGGAGGCCAAGCCATTGGAAAACGCCGAGGCCCGCCGTCGCAAGCAAAATGGCTCACGGGAGCGCCCCGATGGCGGGCAGGTCCATGAGCAGCTCTTCGATCGATTGGTAACGCTTGTCCGGGTCCTTCTCCACGCACCGATAGATGATCCGCTTGAGATCCTCGCTGAGGTCGGCCTCGATCGGCGGCACGGGCGTGTTGAGATGGTGATACTCGATGCTCCCTTCGTTGAAGGGAGGGGCGCCGGTCGCCATCTCAAAGAGCATGATGCCGAGAGCGTAAATGTCCACCCGCTGATCGATCTTCTCCCCCTGGATCTGTTCCGGGGCCATATAGAGCGGCGTCCCCATGATCATGGTGCCGGCTTTGGTGGCCGCGGCGTCCAGGACCTTGGCGATGCCGAAATCGGTGACCTTAACGTGATGGCCCTCGTCGAGGAGGATGTTGGCCGGCTTGATGTCCCGGTGGACGATGCCGAGCCGATGAGCGTAGGCGATCCCGTCGCAGAGCTGCTTCAGGTATTCGAGGATGGCCGATTCCGGCAGGGGCGCGCTCCGGGCCAGGATCGTCTTCAAGTCCTCCCCCTTGATGAACTCCATGGAAATCAGCTTTTTGGAATCCAGGTCCAGAAAGTCGTGGATGCGGACGATGTTCGGGTGCGTCAGGCGCCGGGCGGACCGACACTCCTGCTTGAACCGCGCGACGGCCTGCGGATCGGCGCAGAGAAAGTCGTTCAGGACCTTGATGGCCACGACCTCGTCCAGCACCCGGTCGTGCGCCCGATAGACGATCCCCATCGAACCCCGGTTGATCTCCCCGAGGAGCTCGAACCGGTCCCCGATGAGCGACTCCCGGATCGTGGCCGCATTGACGTCGATCGGCGACGGGCTCCCCGTCGGCGATTCGCCGAATCGCTCGTCCTTCATCACGTCGATCCGGAAGGTCAGCTTCCGAAGCCGCTCGGCGACGTCCTTATAGTTAATGTCCACCTCGTAAATGCGTTCGAGCGCGTAGCGCGCGTGCAGCAGCTCGTCGTTGTCCTCCATCTCCTGGGCGAGCCGATAAAGCTGATCCTTCATCTCGTCGTCCAGCGGCAGCGTCTTGAACTTCTGCAAGGCCAGATAGCGCAACCCCTTCTGCCAGAAGCATAGCCCCAGGGCTTTATCCGCCCGCTGCCGATACTCCGGCACCTGGACAAGCTGCTGGAGCAGCGTGATCGCCTGATCGAGATCGCCCGTGCGCAGGTGCATCTTGACCAGGCGGAACTGGATCGTGGCGTCCTTCGTCGTCTCCAGATACTGGCCATAGACGCGCGCAAGCTCGCCGTAAACCTGCGTCTCCCCTTCGCTCCGCTTGGCGACGAACTCCAGATCCTGAATCGTCGTCTTGAGCTCCCCCAGGGCGTAGGCGAGTTCGGCCCGATCCCGCCGCGCGGCCAGGTAATTGGGGTACTTCGAACACAAAAGGTCATAGACGTCCAGAAGCTCGCGCTTGCGGTCCGGCCAGGCTTCGCCGATCTCGACCAGTTCGCGGCGGGCGTCCTCCGGTTGCTTGCAGAGAATCAGAAGCCGCGCGGCCAGGCACCGCGCGTTCAGATCGTCCGTCCGTTCGCGAACGAACTCCAGAAACGCGGCCTGATCGCGTTCATAAATCGCCGTCGCCGCCTCGTCGGATCGCTGCTCCAGCAGCAGGCCTACCACCTCCCGCAGCGCCGCCGGCGGCTCGAACGAAAGGGGGGCGAGGACGGCCTGGCCGGCGGCGGCCGGCGCGGGCGCCGGCGCGGGGGGGGGCGTCGCGGCCGCGGTTGCCGGGGGCGCCACGGCCGGCTGCGGCGGCGTTCGAGCCGCCGCGGCGGGGGCCGGCTCGGCCGGCAGCGGCGTAATGTCCGGCTCCGGCGCGGCGGCGGCCGGACGCGGCTGAGAAGGGGTCTCGGCGAGCGCGCCAAGGCCGGGGCCCATGGCGGGGACCGGGCGTCGTCGCCGTCGCCGCCGCTGGGTGGGGTCGCTGACGCCTTGGCGGGCGCGGCGCTCTTCGGCGCTCAGATGAGCGAACGTCGCCGTCAGGCGCTTCTCGACGCCGGAGCCGGAATCCGTGGCCGAGACTTCCACCACGCCGTCGGCGTTGACGAAAATCTCCACCCGGATCCGGGCGGCGCCGGCGGGCCCCTCCGGAATCCCCGAAAGCGTGAATTTGCCCAGACTGCGGTTCTCGCTCGCCCGTGGGGATTCCCCCTGCAGCAAATGGATGTTGACGAAGCTCTGGTGGTTCTCCGTCGTCGTGAACGTCTTGGCGACCTTGATCGGGATCGTCGCGTTCTTCTCGATCAGGACGCTCCGGCGGTCCCCCTTGACCTCGATCCCCAGGGTGTGCGGCGTCACGTCCAGCAGGACGACTTCTTCGAGCTGCCCGCCCAGGACGGCCGCCTGAGTCGCCGCGCCGATGGCCACGATCTCGTCGGGGTTGACGCCCCGGAACGGCGCCATTCCGAAAAACTCCTCCACCATCTCCTGGACGAGCGGAATGCGCGTCGAGCCGCCCACGAGAATGACCTTCGTCAGTTGCCCTTTGCGCAGGTTGGCCTCCCGCAGGCCGAGTTCGCAGCAACGCAGCGTCTCGGCCACGTAGGGCTCGATGATCTGTTCGAGCGTCTCGCGCGTGAGGGTCTCTTGCAGATGCAGCGGCTTCCCCTCGGCGTAGGCGATGAAGGGGAGATTGATGACGGACCGGGTGGCGGTCGAGAGTTCGCACTTGACCCGTTCCATCTCGTCCTTGACGCGCCGGAGCGTCAGCACGTCGGCCCGCAAGTCGATCCCGTGGGCCTCGGTGAACCGCTCGGCCGCGTAATCGACGAGCGCCATGTCGAGGTCGTCCCCCCCCAGGCGGCTGTTGCCGGTCGAGGTCAGCACCTCGAAGGTCTTGTGATCGATGTCGAGGACCGAAAAGTCGAACGTGCCGCCGCCGAAGTCGTAGATGGCGACGGTCTCCTGGCCGGCCTTGTCGAGCCCGTAGGCCATCGCCGCCGCCGTCGGCTCGTTGATCAGCCGCGGGACCTCCAGGCCGGCCAGGCGCGCGGCCTCCAAAGTGGCATGCCGCTGGATGTCGTCGAAATAGGCCGGGACGGTGATGATCGCCTTCTCGACCGGTTCCCCCAGATACTCCTCAGCCGCCGCCTTGAGCTTCTTCAGGATCAAGGAGGAGATTTGTTCCGGTCGATAGACGTGGCCGTTGACGAGGATCGTGACGCGCCCGGTTTCGTCCTCGCCGAGGGGGAAGGGGTAGATCTCATCCTCGGCTTCCAACTCGGCCTTGTAGCGCCCCAGCAGGCGTTTAGCCGAGCTGATCGTCCGGTGCGGCTGCGTGGCGCTCTGGCGTCGGGCGATCTCGCCGACGACGACGTCGCCGCTCTCCAGAAACGCCACCACCGAGGGCGTTTTCGGCTGCCCCTCGGCGTTCTGAATGATCTTCGGGACGTCATTCTCGATCACGGCCACGACCGAATTGGTCGTGCCGAGATCGATGCCCACCATGCGTTCAGGCGCTGCCATCACCCGCGACCCCGCCCGCCGGACGGGGGACCCCGCCGCCCCGTGTCCAAAAAATCCCCGCGACGGGGATCGCTTCCACTATAGGCGAGCCCCCCGGCTCTGACCACGATTTTCCCGGCGGGGCCGGGCCCTTCACCCGTCGCCCACCGTCAGGACGACCTTCCCGACGCTCTTCCGCTCCTGAATGAAGCGTTGCGCCTCGGCAGCCTGCTCCAACGGGAAGGCGTGACGGGCGACGATCCGCAGCCGTCCGTTCCGGAGCCACTCATGCATGTCCCGCAGGGCGGCTTCCATCGCCGGCTTATCCACCAGATACGCCCCCAGCATGAACCCCGAGACCGTCAGATTGCGGGTCAGAAGGGTCAGGATGTCAACGTGCGTCGGGCTCAGGCTGGCGTTGCCCAGCGTGATGAGCCGCCCCCGCGCCCGCAGGCAGTCCAGACTCCGAGTGAAGACCTCCCCGCCGACCGACTCCACGACCAGGTCGCAGCCCCGCCCCGCCGTGACCTGACCGACGACCTCGCGGAAATCCGTCTCTCGATAATTGATCGGATGATCGCACCCGAGCGAGGCGATCAGCGCCAGCTTCTCGGCCGAACCGGCCGTCCCCAGAACCCGCGCCCCCAGCGCCTTGGCCACCTGAACCAGGATCGTCCCCAGACCCCCGGCCGCCGCCTGGATGAGGATCGTCTGCCCGGCCTCAAGACCCCCGAGCGTCCGGAGGGCGTGATAGGCCGTCAAATACTGGCACGGGAGCGCGGCGGCCTCGTGAAAGGAGAGCCCCTCCGGCTTGCGGATGATCAAGCGCCCGTCGGCCACGGCGTATTCGCTGAAGCCGCTATCGACGAACGCCGCCACGGCCTCCCCCGGCCGGTAATCCGTCACCCGTTCCCCCACCCGCTCGATGACGCCCGCCACCTCGAACCCCGCCCCGAACGGCGGCTTGGGGCCGCCGGGATAGACGCCGATCCGCCGGAGGATGTCGGCGTAGTTGACGCCGGCGGCCTTGACCCGGATCAGCATCTCGTTCGGGCCCGGCTCCGGTATCGGGACCTCCCCCAGTCGGAGAACCTCCGGTCCGCCGAAAGCCGTCACGATCACCCGCTTCATTGGCCGGCCGAGCCTCCGGGCCTCTCCCCGGGCCGGGCCCAACGTTTCGGGCGTGACAGGGGCGGCCCACCGCTATAGACTGGGTCCGCTGGCGCGACTTTCGTGGGCGGGCCCACGCCGTCGTTGACGACGCCGGGTACCCTTTCCTCTCCAGGAGCAAAGATCACCCGTGACCTCCTATACCGTCGTCGTCTGCCGTCAGCGGGATTGCCTCTACTACACCCCCGAGCCCGCCGACCCGCGCAAGTGTCGTTGCACGCACGCCGAAAAGCCCTTTTACCTGAACGGCGGGCATTGTCCGCTTTATCGCCTGGACTGGCAAAAGAAACTGCGCGAGGCGGGCCTCGCCCGCAACGGCTGAGCCCGCCGCCGCCTTTCGCCCGGCCCTAATCCAACGCCACTGAGGCATAACTGACGAGAGACTCCATCGCCGCCTCGCGGTACTGCTCGTACTTGAGCAGGCGCGCCGGCCCGGGGCCGAGGATTTCAAGCAGCGTATAGACGGCCGTCACCGCGTCCACGTTGCGCGCGTTGAGATCGGCGCGGAAGTGATTGAAGAAGGCCCCGCTATCCCGCCGTTCGACGCACTCCAGCATCCGCCGGTCGGCCGCCCGGATCAGCTCGGCCTGGAAATCGTCCACGCCCCGCTGATGACCGAACTTGAGCCCCACGTGGCTCAGGTCCACCCCGGCGATCAGGCAAACCCGCGGCCCGAACTCCTCCATCAACCGCCGGATCGCCTCGCAGAATCCCGCCACGTCCGGCCGCTCGCGGGGGCTCCCCTCGGGCTGCGTCAGCTCTTCTTCCATCGAGCCGCAGAGGATGGGCAGGATGCCGAACTCCGGCCCCCCCTGGTGCAGATGCCGCAGGAAGATCGTCTGGAACTCGATGCTATGCTCGAAGCGATGAGCGTATTGGCCGGCCAGCCGCTCGGCGCCATAGAGCGCTTTGAGCCGGGCCGCCGCCTCCCGGTGAGTTCGAACGCGGCCCAGCGGCGTCTCAAAGTCCTTCTCGGTCAGCGTATAAAGATTCGGCGTCGGCCGGTGCGCCACGCCCAGGATGACGTACAGCTCCGGCGGATCGGGGACGCGCAGCTCGTTGAACGCCCAGGCCATCGTCGGCCCCCCCTGGCTCAGGTCGATGTGCGGCGTGATCAACCCCCGGGGCGACCGCCCGGGCTCAGGCCGACCGTCCGCCCCCGGCCCGTCGGGCGAATGGAAAAACCCCTCCAGCACCCGGCGCAACTCGTCCGGCTCGGCGGGGTAGGCCGTGCCGGCGTGCGCCGCCGGGCGGGCCGGCAACCGGTCGAATTCCCGGATCAGGTCCTCGCGCCGGATGTGCGCCCGTTCGTTGTCCAACAGACAAAGCTCGTCCAGGCGGCTGACCAGCCCCTCCAGCTCGGCCACGGGGAGTAGTTGCTGGAAGTGCCGTTGAATCTCGGCCTGGACCTCGCGCAGCGTCCGCGTGCCGTCCATCAGGGCGAGGATCAGAAACGTCGCCGCCGGGACGATCACCAGCTCCCCGGTCAGGCGTTCGGGGTCCCGCAGCGCCACGAGCGTCTGACCGTCGTGCCGGACGGGAACGGCCTCCACCGGCCGCAGGCGAGGCTTCTCCAACGTCATCCGCGCGTTCCCCAAAGAGGCCCATCCTAGCGCGCCGACGCCCGAAAGGACAACCGCCCGATGCGGGGCAAGTTGAACCGCCGGGCGCGCCTTCATCGCGCCTCGCCGATGAATCTCCCCCCGCGCCTTCAGATCAATCGGCTCAGCATCAGGTCCGTCGCGCAGAGCCGGAAGCCCAGCTTCTCGTAGCAGGCGACGGCGGCCAGGTTGCGGTGGCTCGTCCTCAACTCGCAGTAATCGAACCCCCGCTCCGCGCGCAACGTTTGATCGATTAACCACGCGCCCAGGCCGCCGCCCCGCGCCTCCGGCTCCAGGATCACATAGTCCAGAATCAACGGCCGGCGGCCGATCGCCTCGGCGAAGCCCCGCTGCTCCAGATAAATGACGAAGCCGCGCCCGCGCCCCGCCGGGTCCCTCAAGGCGTAAATCCGGTAGGCCAGCCCGCCCACGCAGCGCCGGACCCATTCGGCGAACAACGCCCGGGTTCGCTCCGCCGGCAGCGCCGCGTCATGGAGGAAATGGGCATGGTCGTGATGCCGCCCCCCGAGATCGAGCGCCCAGGCGGCGTCCTCGGGGCGGAACGGCTCGACCCGCCACGACGCATCGGGCCCCGCGGGCGGGGGCCCTTCCGGCGGCAACGGCCGCGTGAACTTGAGCCAGAGATCAATGACGTGAAAACCGTGGTCTTCGAAAAGGCGGCAGCCGAGCCCGTCGTCGCCGTCCAATCTCGCCGCCAGGTGACGAACCCCGTCGGCCGAGGCCGCCTCAAGCAATCGCTCCAGCAGCGGCGGCCCGGCTTCCGCAGCCCGAAAGTGAAGCCACGGGACGAGCCGAGCCATCTTCATCTGATAGACGTCGCTGTGCCAGGCGTCCGGCTGCGCGCCGCCGACGGCAAGGATCTCTCCGGCGGCCTCGGCGACCCAGAGCGGCTGACGGCTCGCCGCATGGGCAAGGTTCCGCGCATGCCAGTCGGCCAGCCGGCCGGCCTCCAGGCGTTGGACCCGCCGCTGCGCGCCCTTGAAGGGATAGGCCCGCGCGAGCGCCTTAAGGGCGGGTGCGTCAGCCGGCTCGGCGGGCCGGACGATGAGGGCGCCTCGGGGAGCGGTGAAGGCCATGCCGGGGGGAGAACCTCACGCGGGGAGAGCGCTCAGCGGCGGCGGGTCCGGGCTCGGGGTCCCTCCGTATCCATTGGCGCGCGTCCGTGATCCTCGCGCCGGGCGAGAAGGATCATGCGCGGGGAATCGGTCGCCAGCGGGGAGGCGTCCCAATCGCCGAAGCGCTCAAGCGGCCTGAGCCCGGCGGCCGCCATCAGGGCCTCCAGTTCCTCGGGTCGATAGACGCGGACCGACTCCGTCCATCGGTCGCGCGCGCCGCCGTTGTCGATCCAGAGCACCTCCTTGACCACCCGGCGCGGGCTCGGCATCAGCCGCCGGCGCTCGGTGACGCGGACACCGCCAGCCAGCACTCGCTCCGTCACGGGCCGCAGCGATCGCTCCAGATGCGCCCCATTGATGTGGTCGATCAGGAACCGCCCGCCGGGGGCCAGCGCGCGCGCGACCTCCGCCAGCACGCTTCGGTTCTCCTCCTCGGGCTCAAAGTAACCGAAGCTCGTGAACAGATTGATCACGAGATCGAACCCGCCGGGGGCGAACGGCAGGCGCCGCATGTCGGCCTGCACCAGCGCGCAAGGCCGACGCCCGGAGGCCTCCACGGCCTCGGGGCCATCGCAGTACTCGCGGGCCTGAGCCAGCAGGGCGCGCGACAGGTCCACGCCGACCGCCCAGCCCACCCGCGGCCACAAGAGCCCCAGATGCCGCCCGGCTCCGCAGGCCAGGTCCAGCAGCCGAAGCCCCCGAGGCAACCCCAGCGCGCGCTCCATGAAGGCGACGGCGCGGGCGGCGTCCGCCTCGTCCCGATGAGCGTAAAGGTCCAAGTAAGGGGCCCGAAACGCCCGGCGGTACCAGGCCGGGTCCTGAGGCTCGGCCGGGCCAGAGGACGGCTCAGGCGGCGTCATTGGATGCCGTACGCATCCATCTTGCGATAGAGCGTCTTGCGCCCGATCCCCAGTTGGCGGGCCGTGCGGGCGCGATTGCCGTTGAAATGCAGGAGCGTGGCCCGGATCACCTCGCTCTCGACCTCGGCCAACGTCGAGCCCACCCTCAGGGCCAGCGTCTCGCGACTGGGTCCGCCGCGCCGGATCGGCTCCGGCAGCGCGCGCGGCGGTATCTCCCGCCCGTTGCTCATCACGACCAGCCCCTCGATCACGTTGCGCAACTGCCGGACGTTGCCGGGCCAGTCGAACCCCTGAAGCTGCGCCATCGTCCGGGGGCTCACCTTCAGATCGGCCTTGCCGTATTGGCCGGCGAACTCCCGCAAGAAGGCTTCGACCAGAAGCGGGATGTCCTCGGGCCGATCCCGCAGCGGCGGCAGCTCGATCGTCACCACGTTGAGCCGGTAAAACAAATCCTCGCGGAACTTGCCCTCCTTGACCCGGGCCAGGAGGTCCCGATTGGTCGCCGCCAGCACGCGCACGTCGACCTGGATCGTCTCCGTCCCGCCCACCCGCTCGAAAGCCTGCTCCTGCAAGACCCGCAACAGGCGAACCTGAAAATCCGGGGTCGTCTCGCTGATCTCGTCGAGAAAGATCGTCCCCTGATGGGCCATCTCGAATCGGCCGACCTTGGAGCGGATGGCGTGCGTGAAAGCTCCCTTCTCGTGGCCGAAAAGCTCGCTTTCGAGAAGCCCCGGGGCGAGCGCGCCGCAGTTGATCGCCACGAACGGACGGGCCCCCCGCGGCGAATTCTGGTGGATCGCCCGCGCGATAAGTTCCTTCCCCGTCCCGCTTTCCCCCTGAATGAGGACCGTCGCCCGCGTCGGGGCGACCTGCCGGGCGACCTCAAAGACGCGATCCATCGCCGGCGAGCGCCCGATGATGTTCTTGAAGCCGTAACGTTCGTCCACCGCCCGATGCAGCCGCTCGTTCTCGCGGGCCAGCCCCTGACGGCCGAGCGCCTGCTCAATCCGGATCAGCAGCTCATCGTTGCGGACCGGCTTCGTCAGGAAGTCGCTCGCCCCCTTCTTCATGGCCTCGACGGCCGTCTCGACGGTTCCCCAGGCCGTGATGAGAATGACGGCGATGTCGGGGTCCTCGCTCTTGACCTTCTCCAGGAGCGCCAGGCCGTCCATGCCCGGCAGCTTGAGGTCCGTGACGACGACGTCGGTGGAGCGGGCGGCCAGGCGGCTGAGCGCCGCCTCGGCCGTCTCGGCCACGCCGATCTCCCATTGGGGACACTGCCGTTCCAGGGCCCACTTGAGCCCCTCCCGCGTGTGCTTCTCGTCGTCGACGATCAGAATCTGGGGCCGGGGCGTCATGGCTTCATCTCGGGGCTTGACGGGCCGACGGCCGTCGAATCCTCCAACAGGCGCACCGGACGCTCGACCAGCGGCAGCGTGATCACGAAGCGCGTCCCCACGCCGGGATGGGATTCGACGTGAATCTCCCCCCCATGCTCCGTGACGACCCGGTGCACGACGAGCAGCCCCAGCCCCGTGCCTCGGAACTTCGTCGTGTAATAGGCCTCGAAGATCTTCTTGAGGTCCTCCTGACTGATCCCCGGGCCGTTGTCGGCCACCTCGATCGCCGCCACGTCCCCGTGGACCTTCGTCCGCACGACGATCATCGGCGGCGGGGCCGAGGCCTCCCGTCGGCCCGAGCGGCGGTCCTCCTGGTGCGCCTCGATGGCGTTGCGGATCAGATTGCGCAGGGCCTGAAACATCAGGTGGGCGTCCATGTCGATCGGCGGCAGGTCCGGGTCCGGCTCGACGCGCAGCTCGATTCCCTCCTGACGACACTCCGAGGCGAACAGCTCGGCGACGTCCTGGATCAGCGGATTGAGCGAGCGCCGTTCCATGACCGGCCGCGTTGGCCGGGCCGCCTGGATGAACTCGTCGACGATCCGCGTCAGCCGCGCCGTCTCCTCCAGAATGACCTTCGCCGCCCGCCGGACCGTCGCCGAATCGAGCCCCTCCTCGTTCCCTTCGGCCTCGCGCGCCAGGATCTGCGCGTGGATGTTGAGCGAATTGAGCGGGTTCTTGATCTCGTGCGCGATCCCGGAGGTCAGGAGCGCCAGCGAGGCCAACCGCTGGGCCCGGGCTTGCTCCTCGACCGACCGATAACGCTCGGTCACGTCCCGCAAAAGATAGAGCCACCGCTGCTCGCTGGCCTCCGGCGTCTCGACGGTCGTCGCGCGCAGCGGCAGCGAGGTCAACGTCAACCGCCGCCCCTCCCCCCCCTCCAGGCGGCACTCATAGGCTTGGACCTCCCGCGGCCGGCGGCGCAGATTCGCCAGGAGATCGGCCAATTCCCCCGGCGGGCAGTGATCCAGCAGATGGCCGAGGTGGCGTTGCCGCGGCCCCAATCGCAACAGCCGGCGCCCGACGCGATTGATGAGAACGATCCGCAAGTCCTCGTCGGTGACGATGATCCCCTCGTTCAGGCTGTCCAGGACGTTGATCAGGAATCTGTTATCGTCGCGCAGGCGGAAGAGATAATCCTCGATGTGCGGCCAGTCAATCTTCCCCAGCTTGGAGGAAAACCGATCCCGGAACGTACGCGTCTTGGCGTCCACTTGAGAAAGCATTCCGCCGCCGGAGGCTTTCCGTATTTTCGGGGAGTCCGGCGGAGGGAGTCAAGCCGGGCCCGGCGGCGGGCGGCCGGGTCAAGCGCGCAAGGCGGAGGCGATGAAGCGCCCGGACGCCATGGTGCCGAGAGAGCCCCGGGACGCCCACGTTATCCCCTCACGCCGGCGGCTCCTTCGACGCCGATCTTCATGCCGGATCGATTTCGATTGATTTTTTCGCCATGCACAATCTCGATCGGCGCCGCGCGCCCGCGCGCGCCCCGGCCGTCCCGACTGTGAACAAGCCCCGCTTCCTCCACATCCCCCTGTGAATCCCCGCCCTGCTCGATTTTTTTTCTTCTCCCCCTCTTGGCAACGCCGCGCCGCCGGGCTTATCATCCTTCCCGTGGCTTGAGGCCACGTTATCCTTTCACCTCAACTCTCGCGGCATGGCGCTGGCCCCCTCGACTTCCGGATCGCTCCGAGAAGCCCCTCAGAACGTTGAGGTCGAGCGCGCCCTCCTCGGCGCCCTCCTCATCCGCAACGCCCTCATCGGCGAGGTGCTCGAAAGCCTGCCCGCCGCCGCCCGGGCCGGCCTCTATCCCCTCGACGCCCCCCCCGCCCGGCCCCGGCCCGGCGACGAGCCCGAGCCCCTCTTCGCTCATCGGCCCAACCAGGAAGTCTTCGAAGTCATCGTCCATCTCCACGGGCGGGATCAGGGGGTGGACCTGACGACGCTGGCCGAGGAACTGGAGCGCCGGGGCCGTTACGAGGCCGTCGGCGGCAAGGATTACCTCCTGAGCCTGGAGGAGGAGCTGGTCACCTCGACGCTCTACGTGCCGGACTACGTCCGGATCCTCGTCGAAAAGTGGCGCCGGCGGTCGCTCCTGCGCGCCGCCGAGGCGATCGCGCGGGACGTCGCCGGCAACGAGGAAGACGCCGAAGAGGTCATCCAACGCTCCGAGCAACGGCTCTTCGAGCTGGCGCACCAGAGCGAGACCGCCGGCTTCGTCCACGTGGGCGAGATCGCCGCCGACGAGATGGCTCAGATCGAGTCCCGCGCCCGCGAGGACCTTCAGGGGATCGCCGGCCTGCCGACCGGCTTCACCGAGCTGGACCGCCTGACGACCGGCCTCCGGCCGTCGAACCTGGTGATCCTGGCGGCGCGCCCTTCGGTCGGCAAATCGGCCTTCGCCCTCAATATCGCCGCCGAAGTCGCCGTCCGGCGCAGTCGTCCCGTCGGCGTTTTCTCCCTCGAAATGTCCCGCGCGGAGCTTACGCACCGGCTGCTCTGCGCGCTCGCCGGCGTCCCGATGGACAAACTGCGGGCCAATCGCGCCGCCCGCCGCGAACTGGAGCGGATGCACGTCGAAACCCAACGGCTCAACACGGCCCCCCTCTACATCGACGATTCCCCTGACCTCTCCATCCTCGATCTGCGCAGCCGCGCCCGGCGCCTCAAGGCCCGCTGCCCCGGCCTGGCTCTCCTCGTCGTCGATTATCTCCAGCTCATGCGGGCCCCCGTCTCGCGTAATGACAATCGCCAGCAGGAGGTCGCCCTCATCTCCCGGGCGCTCAAGGCCCTCGCCCGCGAGCTGGAAATCCCCGTCCTCGCCCTCTCCCAACTCAGCCGCCAGAGCGAGCAGCGGACCGGCCCGCGCCGGCGCGATCGGCTCCCCCGGCTCTCCGATCTGCGCGAATCCGGCGCGATCGAGCAGGACGCCGACGTCGTCATCTTCATCCACCGCGAAATCTACCCCCGGACCGATCAACCTCCCCCCGCGCCGGATGAACCCGACCTGGCGACGGTCATCATCGGCAAGCAACGCAACGGGCCGACCGGGACCTTCGAGGTCCTCTTCCGCCGCGCCTATACCCAGTTCGTCAACGTCCACGCCGACTCCCACGGCGGCGCCAGCCCCTTCTGAGCCTTCGTTCCCCCCTTTCGGCGACTCCCGGGCTTTCGGGCGCGGCCCCCTTCAGCCCCGCATCGCTTCCGCCATCGCCCGGCGCGTCAGCCCGTGAGCCGCCCGCGCCGGCTCGCAGAGCCGATACGGCCCGGCGAGCCCCCGCGCCAACGCCAGAGCCGCAGCGAGGGAAAGCCGATGGCCGGGAGAAACGAACGTCGCCCGGCAGCCCTCCCGCGAGCGGAAAGCCCAGCCCACTTGCTCGGCCCCGTCCATGAGCGGCTCGGCCGAGCCGGCCTCCGGCGCGGGCTCGACGTGGCAACCCACCAGGCGCGTCTTCGCCCACCCCAGCGACGGCAGGTCGTAAAGAACCCCCAGATGCGCCGCCAGGCCGAACCGTCGCGGATGGGCGATCCCCTGGCCGTCGCACAACAGCAGATCGACGGCCCCTTCGGGCAGCCGCCTTAGCAACGGCAACAACGGCGGAATCTCGCGGAAGGAAAGCAACCCGGGCACGTAGGGGAAAACCGCCGGCGCCGAAGCGGTCCATTGACCGAGCGCGCGCCGCGCGGCGACGTCCCACAGGACCAGGGCGGCATGGCAACGGTCCGTGAGAGCGCAATAAGCCACGTCAACCGCGGCCAACCGGCCGTGACGCAGAAACGGCCCCACGCCGAGCCCCGGCCGGCGATTCAATCGGCCGCGCCCGACCCGTTGGAGCCTCCGGGCTGCGGCCGGGCCCACGTCCCAACGATGCCGCCAGCGACGTCTCAAGCGATCTTGCGGATGGCGATGTTGGCGATCGCCAGGTCCCCCACCGTTTGGCTGTGATCCCGGAAGGAGAGCGTGTTCAAGTACTTCGGCGCCTGCGGCAGGTGAAGGCCCCGGGCGATGTGCGTGGCGTCGATGTAGCCGTCGACCTTCCCCTCGTTCAAGTTGACGACGTACTTGATGTGCGCCCAGGAGCCGAGCAGATAGGGGGCCTTCTCTCCCTGGAGCAGAATCTGCGGCGTCGTCTGGGCCTCAGGACGGAGAATCTTCGTGTGGATCGACTGCTGGAAATCCTCGTCCTTCTCGACGAAAAACCCCAGCAGATACTTGTTCTTGTCGTTGCACCGCAGGTCATACTCGATGCTGATCACCCCCGAGACGGTCGGGAATTGCATCGAGAAGTAGGCTTTGCCTTCCCCTTCGCGCTTCCGGAAGCTGACGTAGGCCGAGGTCCCGCGCGGCGGATCGTCGTTCTCCACCGTCAGCGTCGCGTAAGGATACGTCCCCTTCCACGGCGCCGGTTGCTCGCCGAGGGGCGCCCGCTCGAACCGCTCCAGGAAAACGACGCCGTCCTCCCCCAGAACGTCCGGCACGGCCGTGGCCTCGTGACCCGAGGCCGGACGCGGCGCGAAGGCGGCGGGAGGCGGACCCGTCGGGGCCTCGGCCGTCGTGCCGCCGCCGAGCTCGGCCGCCGACGGCTCTTCCTCCGGCACCGCCAGCTTGATCGGCGGCAGCTCGGCGTCGTCTTCCACCAGCAACGGCAGATCCAGGCTCTCCTCGGTCTTGCGCGTCGTCTCCAGGCCGCCCGCGCCCGACGGCGTCGCCGGAGACGCCTTCTCCCCGGCGGCCTTCGGCTGAGCCGCCAGCGGCTCCAACGAAAGCTCGTTGAAGATCGAAAGCGGATCGTCTTCGGGAGCGGGGGGCGCGGCGGCGGGCTGAGGCGCGCTCATCGCCGGCTCGCGCGCGGCGGTGGATTCTTCGGCGATGTCGCCAAAGGTGATGGCCGAGAAACTGTCTTCCAGCGCGGGCGCGGCGGCCGCCGCCGGCTTCGGCGGCGGCGCGGCCGGCCCCGCCGCCACGTCGCCGAAAATGTCATCCAGGGCGAAGCCCCCCGTCGATTCCTCGGCGACGCCGAAGGCGTCGGCCGCGGCCGGCTTCGGTTCGCTGACCGTCGGCAGGTCGGCGAAGATATCCTCAAAGCCGCCGGTGGACTCTTCGGCCTTGGCGGCGCCCGCCGTCGCGGCTCTGCCGGCCGCCGGCGTCGGCCTCACGTCGCCGAAGATGTCGGCCGTGTCGAAGCCTCCGCTCTCGGTGATCGGCGGTTCGCCCCCCCCGCCCGTTTCCGGCACGGCCACCTGGGCGAAAACGTCCTCGATCTCCGGGCTCGGCGGCGGGCTGGGTCGACGTCCGGCGGCGCGCGCCGGGGGCGGCCCGGCCGCGCCGGCCAGCGGATCGCCCGGCTGAGCCGCCTCGACTCCGCCGAAGGGATCGAACGGCCCCGATTCCTCCGGGCCCGCGAGCCCGGCCGGGCCGCCGGCGGCGGCGACGTGACCGGCCACGGCGGCCCCTTCCAGCTCGCGCATGGGACGGATCTGCGTGATTTCGTGGATCTTCTTCATCATGTCCCGATGACGGCGCGCGCTGTTGACGTAGACGACCGAAAGCAGCAAGGCCAGGAAGCCGACGGAGCCGATGAGGGCATAGGTCACCTGAGCCCGCCGGGACTCGGCCTCCTGACGGACGGTCGCCTCCTCATCGTTCAGGCGTCGGATCTCACTGTTGATGGCGTTGATTTCGTTGGCCGCCTCTTGTTCGTACTTCGCCGGGTCCAGCGTCCGGATCTGAACCCACAGGCTCCGGGCCTCCTCCAAGGATTCGACCGTGCCGCGGTTCCGGGCCGCGCCGGCCTCGGTCCTCAGGCTGGCCACGATCTTCTCGGTCTCCTCGGTCTGCCCTTCGTAGCGATCGCCTCGGGTCCGATCTTCCAGCGCGCGCAGCCGCATCTGGAGCGCCTGATTGGCCGGGTCGAGCTGGACGGCCTCGCGCAGCTTGAGAATGGCCTGCTGATACTGACCGCCGCGCGCCATGTTGTTGGCGTCTCGGAAGAGCTGCTCCACCTCGCGCTGGCGTCGCAGCGTCTCCTGTCGCTCGGCGTTGAGCTGGTCGAGCGCCGACCGCATCCGCTCGTCGAAACCGTTGAGCCGCTTCTCCAGGTCGATGAGCTTCTGAATCACCTCGTCCCCCTGCGCGATCCGCTCCTGCATGATCACGGTCTCGATGACCTTGCGCTTCTGATCCTCGCTCAGCTCCCGCCAGATGTCGCTCTGCGTGATGGCCGGCGAAGGGAAAACGGACGGCGGCCGCAGCGCGGGCTCCTCGCCGGCGGCCGGCGGCTCCCCCGGCGCGCGGCCCTGCGGCTCAATCTGCGGCGTGGCCGTCCGCGTGAGGCCGCCGACGACTTCGATGACCGAGGCCGCCTCGTAGCCCCGTTCGCGCAGGAGCGCCTGAAGATTCAGGGCGTCGTTCCGGTCGGCGTACTGCCCCGCGCGCACCTCGACGACGCCGGCGTTGGCCACGGCGTCGACGTAGGTAAAGCCCTCGCGCTGGAGGCGCGTCTTCAGCCCCTCGGCCTCGCGCGCGTCATAGTACTTGGCCACCAGAACCTTGAACGTCGGCGCCAGGCCCGCCTCCCGCGCGGCCTGACCGGCCGCCCCGCCCCGCTTGATCTCGACGATCTCCTGCGGGTCGAAGCCTTCCTCGGCCAGGCGGCTCTTCTCGACGATGGCGCGGGCGTGCGTCGGAAAGTTGCCGTAGAGCACGCTGACCCGATCGCCCCGGTAATCCAGGTTGATCGGCAGGAACCCCAGCCCTTCCAGCCGCAGCTTATAGTTCAAGGCGTCGCTCTCGCTGAGGTCGCGGGCGATCGTGATGCGATAAACGGTTTCCTCAACGGTCTGCCCCAGCGACTCGCCCGTTCCCAGACGGCTCGCCGCCAGCCCCATCCACATCGCCGCCGTCAAGGCGCCACCAAGCCGATTTCGTATCCGCATGTTTGACCCTTGCCCCCGCCTTACCCCGGAATCATGCTCCCGCGGCAGGGGACGCTTCATCGTCGTGCTCCGCCCCCGGGGGGGGAGCCCAACTCTCCGGGGGCCGAGTCATTGCCCTCGGGCCGGCGTGCCGCGCGGCGTGTATAAGGCGTACCCCTGCCCCGAGCGCCACCCAACGCCGCTAACCTAGCTAAACCCAGAGTTCGGGGTCAAGTCTTTCTCCGCGCCCCGCTCCAGAATCCCATGGCAGCCGCCGACAGCTTCCCCCACAATGGCGCGCCCACGGGCGTTGGGCGGGCTAAAGAAGCCTCCAGGAGCAAGAATCACGAACGCCTTGAACTTGACATGCGGCCGGATCGCTCGGCAGGGCCATGGCGGCCACATCCGCCGCCTCCGGCGACGACTCGCCCTCTTGGCGACCGCCCCCGCCTGCCTCTCGGCCGGGTGGCTCGCCGCCGAGCCGGCCGATGGAGGAGCCCCGGCGCCGTCGGCAACCCAGCCGACCCTCTCGGCCTGCGTTTACGGCGCCGTCCGCTTCGAAGGCGACCTGCCAAGAAGCTGGCGCGCCGAGGCGGAGCCGGCCGTGCCGCTCGCCCCGATCGCCTCGGAGGCGGCGCTCAACCCGGCCGCCATGACCCCGCCCCGCGCGGTCGCCGTCACGGCCGAGGGAGGCGTGCGGGACGTGGTCGTCCTGCTGGAGAGCCCCGAGGCCCGGGCCCGGCTGGCCGCCGCCGCGCCCGCGCGCGTCGAGATCGATCAGGTCGGCTCGGTCTTCATCCCTCATGTCACGATCCTTCCCCGCGGCGGGACGCTCGCCTTCAAGAATTCGGACGGCATCACGCACAACGTCCGCGTGGACGAAGGCGGCGTCACCGATCGGAACTACTACCTCAAGGGCGGGGAGGAGGTGACGACCGTCTTCCGCCGAGCCGGCCGGGCCCGCATCCTCTGCGACCTCCACGCCTGGATGCGCGCCTATCTGGTCATCGCCGACACCCCCTATGGCGCCGTCTGTGACGCCGAGGGGCGCTTTCGCATCGAAGGGATCCCGCCCGGGCGCTACATGCTGCGGCTCAGTCACCCGCGCCTTTCGGCGCGCGACGGGCCCCTGGAGATCGAGATCGGGCCCGGTCAGACCGTCGAACTCGCCCCGATCATGATCCGAGGCGGCGATTGAACGCCGGCGCCCGCCGCCGCGGCCCTCCCAAGGACGCTCCACCCGTTTGATCGAGACCGAACCGCCTCTCTGGATGCCGGCGCTTTACGGCGTGCTGGCCCTCGGCCTGGCCGTGGCCGTCGCCTTCCGCCTGACGCGCGCTCTGGCCCTCCTGAGCGCCCGCTTGGGGCGGCGATGGGGGATCGTGAGCGTCATCACCGATCGCAGCTCCCACGAACGGCCGACCCCCCGCCTGGGCGGCCTCGCGCTTTACCTGGGCTTTACGCTCCCGGCGGCGGCCCTCGTGGCGGTCGTTCGTTGGGGCCCGCACGGACGGTACGGCTTCGGCGGCAATCTGGAGCTTCTGGGGGGGCTCTGGCTGGCCGGGACGGGGATGTTTCTGGTCGGCCTCGCCGATGATTTCTGGGACTTGCCGCCGCTCGTCAAGTTCGCGGGCCAGGCGTTGTCGCTGGCTCCGCTGGCCGGCGTGCACCTTTACTTTCAGGACATGTTGGTGGCGCCGTTCCCCGGCCTGCCGCCGTCGGTCGTGACGCTCGCCCTTGCCTTCGGCTGGGTCCTTTTCTTCGTCAACGCCTTCAACTTCATGGACGGCATCGACGGCCTGGCCGCCCGGTTCGCGCTCTCGGCGGCCTTGTGGCTGACGTTGGCCGTGCTGTTCAAGGCCGCGCTCCTGAAGGAAGCCCTCGGCTGGCGTCTGGAGTTCCTGCTTCTGGGGTTGCTCGCGGCGGCCTGCAACGGCTTCTATCACGTCAACAAAGCCCCGGCTCAGGTCTTCATGGGCGACGGCGGCTCCCTGTGGCTCGGTTTCGCCCTCGCCGTCCAGGTCCTGCTGGCCGATGGCCATTACTATGTGGCCTCCACCCGCGGGCTGGCCGGTTTTGGCGGCGGGATTCCCCCCTCGACCGTCTGGATCATCCTTCTGCCGTTCATCTTCGACGTCGGCTGGACGCTGCTGCGGCGGGCGCATCGGGGGGAAAATCTGCTTCGCCCGCATCGGACGCATCTTTATCAGCGGCTTCTGGTCGTCGGTTATTCGCACCGGGAGGTGGTGCTTCTGAACCTTCCGTACTTTCGCCTTTGCGGCCTTCTGGGAGCGCTTTACGCGGGCCTGGAGATCCTCTGGGTTCGGGTCCTCCTCTGGGGGGCGGCCCTGGCCGTCATGGGTCATTACGCCCGGCGGGTCAAGTTTGAAGAGCGGCGCGGGGGCCGTGGGGGGGGCCCGGTCCCGGCATCGGGGTCGGGCTGAACCCCCGGCACGCGCCCGGACGAGCCCCCTTCGGCCCGGCCCGAAAAAAAAACGAAAGGGGCTCAAGTCTTTGCTTGCAAAGGCCCGGCCCCGGCGATATGAAGGGGTCCACCGTCCGGGGCCTCACGCGACCCGGCGCGCATGCTCGCATTGCCGTTCCGGTCCGCTTCTAAGGAAGTCCGATGGATGACCACCTGACCCAGCTCGAAGAGCGCGTGGAAAACTTGATCCAGCGCCTGGAGCGGAGCCTCCAGGCCAACGAGGAGTTGGCGCGGCAGAACGCCGAATTGAAAAGCGAAATCGAGCGCCTCGGCGTCGCTCACGCGCGCCTCGAGGAGCACCTGCGGGCCCAGGAAGAAAAGCTGACCACCTGCGGCGGTCGCGAAGAAGCCGTTCGGGAGCACCTCCAGCGCATCCTCGGACGGCTCGACGCGATCACGCAGGAGGCCACCGCCGGCCGCGCGGCCGAGTGATCCGCCTCATGAGCGACGCCGAGACGGTCTCGCTGGAGATTGCGCTCGGGGATCACCGTTTCCGCATCCGGATCCCGGCCCAGGAACGGGCCCGGTACGAAACCATCGCCCGCTACGTGGCCGAGGCCTTTGATGAGGTCCGCCGCCAGGCCCGGACCCACGGCGACCGCGCCTGGGCCATGACGGCCTTTCAACTGGCCACCGAGCTCTTCGAGGCGCAGCGACGGCTCGACCAGGGCGAACGCCAAGCCGAGCGCATCCGCCACCTCATCGACCGCATCGAACGCGCAAGCCCGACCGGCTGAGCCCGCGGGGCGACGGCGGGTTCCCCGCAAAGGCCGGGCCGCGCAGCTTCAAGGAGGGGCTCTCATGGCCCGAAGCATGGAGAAGGACAAACGGGACGCTCAAGATCGGGGCAAGGCCCTGGACCTGGCGCTGGCCCACATTGAAAAGCATCACGGCCGCGGGGCCGTCATGCGCTTCGGCGAATATCCGATGGAACCGGTCGCCGCCATCCCCACCGGCTCGATCTCGCTGGACCTCGCCCTCGGGGTCGGCGGCATCCCCCGCGGCCGCATCACCGAGATCTTCGGCCCCGAATCCTCCGGCAAAACGACGCTCGCCCTCCAGGTCGTCGCCAACGCTCAACGCGCCGGCGGCCTGGCCGCCTACATCGACGCCGAGCACGCCATGGACCCCATCTATACCCGCAAGCTCGGCGTCAATCTGGACGACCTGCTGATCTCCCAGCCCGACAGCGGCGAGCAGGCCCTCGACATCGCCGAGCAACTCTGCCGCTCCAACGCCCTCGACGTGATCGTCGTCGATTCGGTGGCCGCGCTCGTCCCTCGCGCCGAAATCGAGGGCGAAATGGGGGACACCTTCGTCGGCCTTCAGGCCCGGCTCATGTCCCAGGCCATGCGCAAACTCACCGGCGTCGTCGCCCAGAGCAAGACGGCCCTCGTCTTCATCAATCAGATCCGCGAAAAGATCGGCGTCATGTTCGGCCCGAACGAGACCACCCCCGGCGGCCGCGCCCTCAAGTTCTACGCCTCGGTCCGGATCGACATCCGGCGCATCGCCTCAGTCAAGGAAGGCGAACTGACGACCGGCTCGCGCGTCCGGGCCAAGATCGTCAAGAACAAGTGCGCCCCCCCCTTCGGCCAGGCCGAGTTCGACATCCTCTTCGGCGAGGGGATCAGCTTCAGCGGCGACCTCCTCGATCTCGGCCTCACGCATCAGCTTCTGTCCAAGAGCGGCTCCTGGATCAATTACGGGTCCAACCGCATCGGCCAGGGCCGCGAGAACGCCCGCCTCTGGTTGAAGGATCACCCCGAGGCCCTGCGGGAGATCGAGGCCAAGCTGCGCGAGAAGCTCGCCCCCGCCCCGCCGGCCGAATCGCGCGGCCACCCGCGCGACAAGACCAAAGCCGCCGGCGCCCATGCCTGAGGCCGCCGGGACGCACGGCGCCGCCGAGGAGAAGGGCCTGCTCGTCCGCCTCCACCGCTGGGGGACGCAGCGCCCGAAGGTCTATTACATCGCGCCGCCGTCGGTCTGGGCGGTCGCCATTTACGTCGGCAGTCTGGCCGATCTGCGCGGCGCCGGCCTTCAATTGCCCGGCAACGACGTCTTCCAGCATCTGGTCGCCTACGCCGGGCTCGCCCTCCTGACGATCCGCGGCTGGCACCGCGAAAAGATGCCCCCCTTCGGGCTGCACCTGACCGTCGGCGCCCTGTGCCTCGTCTATGGCCTCATGATCGAAACGCTTCAGTGGGTTTCGCCGCATCGGACGTTTCAGCCGCGCGACCTCGCCGCCGACGCCGCCGGCGCCCTCCTGGGGCTTGTCCTCTGGCACCTTCTCATGCTCCGCTGGGGCAAGCGCACGCGCCTTTACCCCGGCCTTCTCCGTCCGGATTTCAAGGATCATCCCACGGAGCGCCGCCGTGGAGTGTGAAATCCACCGCCGGCGGCTGGAGATCGGGAGAACGCCCTTGAAGGTTGCCGGGCTGTGGGTGAGCGCGGTCAGACGGGCCGCGCCGGCGGCCCTCGCGGTGATTTTGGCCGTGGCCGGCGGCCCGGCGGCGGCTCAGCGATTGCCCGGCCCGGCCCCGGCCGTCCAGTCGAGGGCGACGTTCGACCCTGCCTTCGCGGCCTGGGGGCGCGTCCTGGCCCGATGCGCGGGCCCCCGCGGCTTCGATTACGCTCGGCTGCTCCAGGACCGCAGCGACCTGGATCGCGCGCTGACGGAACTGGGCGGAGTCCGACCGGGGGAGTTCGAAGCCTTCCCCCGCGCGCTGCAAATGGCTTTCCTCGTCAACGCCCACAACGCCTGCGCCGTCCATCGTGTCGCCCGCCGCTTCCCCATCCGTTCGATTCAGGACACGGCCCGGTTCGGCTCGGCGCTGGATCAGGACGATATCTTCCTTCTCGACCGGCGCTGGTCGCTCGATCGCCTGCGCCGAGAGATTCTGGGCGAACGCTTCCGGGACGCGCGCGCCCTGTTCCTTCTGAACTGGGGGATGCGCGGCTGTCCGACCCTGGCCGATATCCCCGTGACGGCGGCCAATCTCGAGGAGATGCTCGAACGCCAGACGCGCGCGTTCGTCCGGGACAGCCAACGCAACCGCTACGAACGCCAGGGGCGGCGCTTTCTGGCCTCCCCCCTCCTCGGCGATTATCGCAAGGAGCTGGAACGCGATTTCACGACGCTCTGGAGCTTCCTCAAGCGCTACCTCCCCCCTGAGGCCGCCGAGCCGTTCGCCCGTCGGCCCCCGCGGATTGAATTCCTCAACCTCGACGAGACGCTCAACGACGCGCCCACGCCGAAGGAGGGCTGAAGACCCTCGAGCGGACCGACCTGAGACGCCCGCCCCTTCGGAGCAGCCCGATCGTCCGCCCGCGCTAGCCCCCCCCCAACAGGCCCCGCCCGATCACCTTCATCTCCAGGATCGGCTCCACCCCCTCGAAAATCGGCAGCACGAGCGCGTCCACCACGTAGCGCGAAATCGGATATTCTTCGGCGTAACCCCAGCCGCCGTGAAGGAGCTGGCCCCGCTGGCTCACCTGGACGGCCGCGCGCGAGGCGAAAAGCTTGGCCATGGCCGCCATCAGCTCGGCCCGCGGCTCGGCTCGGTCCATCGAACGCGCCGCGGCGTAGGTCAGTTGCCGCGCCGCCTCGACCTGGACCGCCATCCAGCCGATCTCGTACTGCGTCGTCTGGAACTCGGCGATGGGTCGGCCGAACTGCGGCCGCTCCCGCGCATACTGGGCCGCCGCCTCCAGGCTCGCCTGCGCCAACCCGACCGCCCGCCCGCCCGTTTGCAGCCGCCCGGCCGCGAACCCCCCCATCTGAAGGTAAAACCCTTTGCCGCGCCCCTCCGGACCCCCGACGAGGTTCTCCGTCGGAACAAAATACCGCTCAAACTGAAGCGTGAAGGAATGCATTCCGCGATAGCCGGGTGTCGGGTCGGCCTTCCCCGTCATCCGCCCCCCGCCGGGCTGCATCATCTCAAAGGCGTGGCCGCCGAACGGGTCCTTCTCGACGATGAACAGCGAGAGCCCGCGATGGCCCGCGGCCGGGTCCGGCTCCGTCCGCGCCAGCAGCGATAGAAGGTTGGCCCGTCCGGCGAACGTGCACCAGGCCTTGGCCCCTTCCAGCGCGTAGCCCTCGCGCCCATCGAGCCGCTTCGGGACGGCGCGGCACTTAAGCCCGGCCACATCGGAGCCCACGTCGGGCTCCGTGACCGCCACGGCCACCATCAACTCCCCACGCGCCACCGGCGGCAGCCAGCGCCGCTTCTGCTCCTCGGTCCCCCCTTTCAGCAACGCCTTGGCCAGGATTTCCGGCCGCGTGATCAGGCTGCCGGCCGCCGAGAGCGAGGCCGCCGAGAGCTCCTCCGTGGCCAGAATCATCATCAGATTGGACATCCCGACCCCGCCGTATTCGGTCGGGATCGACATCCCGAAGAAGCCCAGCTCCGCCATCTGGGCAATGATCTCCTCCGGGACGAGGAGGTCCTGCCGGTGGATGCGCTCAGCCTGGGGGGCGACGACGTCGCGCGCGAACCGGCGCGTCATCGCCCGCAGCTCTCCCGCTTCCTCCCCGCCCCCGTCGGTCCAGATCCACCGATTGTTGGCCGCCTCGCCCGCGAGAATCTCCCCCCCCAGACGCCGATAATGAACCTCCCGGAGCGCCTCGCGCCGGGCCCGTCGGGCCGCCTCGCTCCCGACCGTCGCCGCCAGCTCCGCCTCCGTCAGGCCGAAATCCTCCAGATGCGTCTCGGCCTCCACGGCCAGCTCGCGCGCCACGTCGGCGGCGAAGAGCCCGCCGGCGGCCGAAAGATGCGGATCAGGCCGGCCGAAAAGGCGTTCGTGCGCCGCCGCGGCCGCCAGCAGTTGCTCGCCCGCCTCCAGCCGCGTCGCCAGGCCCGCCACGCGCCGCGTCAGAATCTGGTGGTCGTCGATCCGGCGGCCCCGCTCGGTGATCTCCCGCGCGCGCTCGATAAGCCGGTCCGCCAGCCGGCGCGTCCCGGCCAGCAGTTCGCCGGCGGCGACGACGGAGCCGGAGAGATTTTGCGTCTCAAGCGTCATCGACCGGCGGCGTCTCCGCGGCGACCTCAGCGACGGTCCCGCGTCGGCGCCACGGCCCAGAAGTCCAGGTCCAGGACGACGTGGGGATGGTAGCGCGTCCGGCCGGTCGCCGCCTCGACCCCCGTCGGTTCGAGCGGTTCGCGTCGGGGGTCCTGATTCTTCACCGCGATCAGCCGCAGGCGCAGCGCCCCCAGCCCCGGCCGGCCCGGCAGCTCCGGCCGGGCCAGCACGTCCGTCCAGGCGTAGAGCGTGTCCCCCGCGTAAGTCGGGTTGGCGTGCGTGCCGGCGTTCCAGGCGGCCATGCGCAGAAGATTTTCCAGCCCGTTGAACTGAAGGGCGCGCGCGACGGAAATGACGTGCCCCCCATAGATGAGCCGCCGCCCGCCGCCGCTCGCGCTCATGTAGCGTTGATCGAAATGAACCCGCGCCGTGTTCTGATAGAGCCGGGTGGCCGTGGCGTGTTCGGCCTCCTCGATCGTCATGCCCGCCTCATGGTGAATCCGCTCGCCCGGCTCGTAATCCTCCCAGAACCACCGCCCGCCGGTCGCCTTCGGATCAAAGCCCCGCGGGTCCAGCTCCTCGCCGACGACGAGCTCGCCGGCGGGGACCTCCGCCGGCAGATTCGGGATCGAATTCTCCCCCGTCGCCCTCTGCGGGTCCTGTTTGCGGACCATGACCCAGCGGTAGAACGCCAGCACCAGTTCGCCGTCCTGATTGAACCCCTGGGTCCGGACGTAGACGTTGCCGTTCTCCCCGCTGCGGTTTTCCTTTTTGCCGAGGACCTTGGAGATGGCCGTCAGCGTATCGCCCGGATAGACGGCCTTCAGGAACTTGACCTCGGCGTAGCCGAGGTTGGCCACGGCGTTGAGCGAAATGTCCGGCACGGATTTCCCGAAGACCGTGTGAAAAACCAGGAGATCGTTGATCAGCTCCCGCCGATAACCGAGCCGCCGGGCGAACTCCCCGTCGCAGAACAGCGGCGAGCGATCCCCCGTCAGCGCGATATAGAGGGCGTTGTCCCCCTCGGTCAGCGTCCGCGGGACGGCGTGCTCGAACGTCTGCCCGATCTCGAAATCCTCAAAAAAATGGCCGGGGTTGGTTTTGCCGTCCGGCTTCACGTCTGAGCTCCCTCGTCGGGGGGAAGATCGCGAGCCCCCTCACCGGGCCGCGCCCGCCAGTTCCGCCCGCTCTTGGGGCGTGATCAACCCCAAAGCCAGCGCGCGGGCCGGATCGAGCACGCCCCAGGCCGTCGCCCGCCGCAGCCGCGCCCGCAGGTGCCGGTCCGTCGCCCGGTCGGCCATATAGGCTTTCTCCCCCTCCCCGATCATCGTCGCCCCCGATCCGGCAGCCACGGCCTGGCGGTATGCCTCGATCTCCCGGAGGTCCTTCTCCACCTGGCGGGCCGGGATGGCGTCCCGATAGGCCGCCAGCACCATCAGAAGCTGCAACGGGTGGCCCACCCACTTGCCGCTCATCCCCAGCCGCAGCCCATGAAGCGCGTCCTCATAGACCTCCTTGAGCGCCGCCAGGATTTTCTCCTTGTTGGCCCGCGTCTGCTCGGCCGTCAGTCTGGGTTCGCGATGGATCGGCGTCGGGTAATTGAGCGTCATATTGTCGATCGCCGGGACGTTCATCGCCCCGGCCACGTTGACGATCTCGTGGCGCGCCCAGTCGCAGACCGGATGATCATTGCGGATCTCGGGCAGGTTCGTGTCGGCGCTATAGTCGGCGATCCCCCAGATGATCCCGACCAATCGGTCGGCGCAGAGCCGGCCGATCTCGCCGATCTGCTTGAGCGCAAAACCTGATTCGACCAGAAACTCCAGCTTGATCTGCCCCTCCTCCAGCCCGACCCGCTGCTCGATCTCCTCCAGAATCCGACAGACCCACCCGATCTCTTCCGGATGCTCGACCTTCGGCCAGACGATCCCCGCGATCGGGTAATCGGCCGGGGCGCGCCCCTTGGCCACCTCCGGCAGAACCGTCAGCATGTCCTCGACGCAACTCTCCAGCCGCAGCCCCGCCGGGCGGAAAAACGGCAGCGTCGGCCCCCAGCTCTCCTGCGTGAAGCACCGGACGGCCCCCAGACGCGCCCGCCCGATCGCCTCCTCCGTCAGCGCCACGGCGTCCTCGGCGTCGACCATCACAAAGGGGGAATGCTTGTTGTCCGACGTGAGCAGATCGACCAGCGTTTCCAGCGGCGCCCCCGTCGCCTCGGCGATCTCCTCCGGGCTGATCTCGAAGCGCTTAAGGAGCTTCTCGACCGCCTCCAGGCCGCGGATCGCCTTCTCCGGCGCCCCGCTGGCCGGCGTCGTGAAATGCGCCTGCTGGTTCCAGAACTTGAGCGCCATCTCCTTGCTCAGCCGAGCCCGCTGCGCGAGCAGCCGCTTCCGTTCGGCATGGGCGCGCTCGGCCAGTTCGGCCATCTCCGGGGCCGTCCGCATCGTCTCCAGCGTTCCCGGTTCCATCATGGCCACGCTCCTCGTTCCCATCTCCGGGCCGAGAGGTTGCCCGGCCGGCCCTTCGCCGCCGCCAACCTCGGCCAACAGCGTCCGAACCCCCGAACTTATCACGCGCTTTTCGCCCCCGGCAACGGCGAAGTACCCCTTCTACCGCCGAGAGGCCACCCCCCGCCATGGGGGAGCTTCCCCCCCCGTCCCCCCTCCCCGGGCCTCAGCGCCGCCACCCCATCCATCGCCTCAGCAGCCCCGTCGCCCACGGCCGTAGCCGCGCCCGTTCCATCGCGTCGGCCGTTTTCCGCAAGGCGTCGGCCTGCGTGGGATAGGGATGAATCGTCCTTCCGATCGCCCGTAGCCCTAACCCCCCCACCATCGCCAGCGTGATCTCGGAGATCATCTCCCCGGCGTGGGCCGCGACGACCGTCCCCCCCAGAATCCGGTCCCGCCGCCCGGCCACGTGGACCTTGACGAAGCCCCCGGTCTCTCCGTCCAGGATCGCCCGATCGACCTCCTCAAGCGGCGTCGTGAACGTCCGGGCCCGCGGGTCGCGCGCCGCCGCCTCGGCCTCGTTCAGCCCGACGTGGGCGACCTCCGGGCTTGTGTAAGTGCACCACGGGATGACGAGCGCCGAAGCTCGCGCGCGACCCGGAAAAAGCGCGTTCCGAATCACGATCCGCGCCAGCCGATCGGCGACGTGAGTGAACTTGAACGCCGAGGCGACGTCCCCGGCGGCGTAGATGTTCGGGTTGGTCGTCTTGAGCCCGTCGTCCACCTGGACGCCGCGCCGCTCGTCATAGGCCACCCCGGCGGCCTCCAGGTTCAACCCCTGCACGTTCGGAGCCCGCCCGGCCCCCACCAGGATCGCATCGACGGGCACCCGAATCTCCTCCCCCCCCGGCGTCTCCAGAGCGATCGTGCGATCCCCCCCCTCCCGCGCCACCCCCTTCACCTTGACCCCCAATCGGAGCCGGACCCCATCGCGGGTCAGCGCCCGCGCGACGACCGACGCCGCCTCAGCGTCCTCGCGAGCGAGCACCCGCGGGGCCATATCCATCAGCTCGGCCGTCGCACCGAACCGGGCGAACGTCTGCGCCATCTCGCAACCGATCGGGCCCGCCCCCAGGAACGCCATCCGGGCCGGAAGCTCCGTCAGCGTGAAGAGCGTTTCATTGGTGAGGAAGCCCGCCTCGGCCAGGCCGGGGATCGGCGGGACGGCCGCCCGAGCCCCGGTGGCGATCGCGGCTTTGGCGAACCTCAGCCGATCCCCCCCGACCTCGATCGTCCCGCCGTCGACGAATCGGGCCTCGCCGAGGAAGACGTCGATCCCCAGGCGGCGCAGCCGGTGAACCGAATCTCCCCGGCTGATCTCCGCCCGCAACCGCCGCATCCGTTCCATCACGGCCGGGAAATCCACCGCCGGAGCCCCCCCCGGCCGCACGCCCATCTCCCCGGCGGCTCGGACCTCGGCGGCGGCTCGCGCCGCCCGGATGAGCGCCTTTGACGGGACGCAGCCGTAATTGAGGCAATCCCCCCCGAAAAGGTAGCGATCCACGATCGCCACGCGCGCCCCGAGCCCCGCCGCCCCGACGGCCGTGACCAACCCCGCCGTCCCGGCCCCGATGACCACCAGGTTATAGCGATCGGCGGGGCGGGGGTTCGCCCAATCCGGCGGATGCACGTTCGCCAGCAGGCGTTCGTTGTGAACGTCAAGCGGCTCCAGCCGAACGGCGCCGCTCATGCGGGCTGCTCCTCAAAGGTTATAACAAAGAACCCCCAAGACACAAAAACACAAAGAACGGATCATGTTACTATTAGCGGATAATATACCGGTTTCTATCTCCATGTCTTTGTGTCTCGGTGGTAATAATTCCCCGGCCTTAATCCCTGTCGCCCAAATCAGGGGCGGCCCGCGCGATCGCTCGCGTCGCCACGCGCGTCGCCAGCACCGTCACCGCCGCCGTGGCCGCCAGACCCACAAAAAAAGCCGCCTGCCGCAGCGGACCCGCCCCGACCCGGCCGGCCAGAATGTCGGCGATCCCCCGCACGGTGGACCCCACATACACATAGAGAATCGTCCCCGGCAGCATCCCCAGCCACGAGGCGAGCACGTACGGCCCGAGCCGAACGCGCGTCAACCCGAAGACGAAATTGGAAACATTGAACGGGAAGGCCGGCGACAGCCGGGCCAGCAACACGATCTTGAACCCCGCCTCCCCCACGGCCCGATCGATCGCCCGGAACCGCGGCCGACGCGCCACCCGCGCCTCGATCCAGCCTCGCGCGAGCGTCCGCCCCAGCAGGAACGCCAGCGTCGCCCCGATCGTGCTCCCCGCCGAAACCGTCGCCGTCCCCAGCGGCACGCCGAACAAAAACCCCGCCCCCAGCGTCAACACCCAACCCGGCAACAACAAGACCGTGGCCAGAATATAGACCGCCCCCAGGATCACCGGGCCCCACGTCCCCTGGGCGCCGACCCATTCCAGAAACCGTCCCAGATACTCCTTTACCGGCAGAACGAGCAGCGCCGTCACGACCGCCCCCGCCAGAACAGCCCCCAGGGCTAGCCTGAACCCGAGGCGGCGCGCGCGATGTGGCGGCGGAGGAGCCGATTCAGGGGCAGGGCTGACGGGCAAGGCGAGGTTTCCCCGGCGGGGGCCGCGCCGGCACTCGGGCGCCGCCCCTCAAGCTTCTCAACGTTCCGCCGGTCCCGGCGGTTCCCGGAACTCACCCTACGGAGGTTCCCCCGCTTGGGCAAGCCCGTCTCAGGCCCCGGGGTTGCCAAACCCATGAAGTCCGGCGCATGATGCACGCCGGCATGGCCGCTTTGTCGCTCAGGGACCCGGCGCGGCCCGCGGCCGCCCTCCGGCGGCCCGGTCGCGCCCCGATTCGCGGCCCCGCGCCGCCTCGGCGGGGTCCCTTAAGAGCCATCGGCGGTTTCTTCGGGGCGTTGGCCCGCCTGGTGCTGGCCACGTCGCTCTTCTTCGGGGCCCTTGCCGCCGGCAGTTATTTTCTGGTCGGCTATTTAATCCGCGGCGAAGAGATCGAAACCCCCGATCTGATGGGGCGCCCCGTGGCCGACGCGCTCCAGATTCTCAAACGCCACGGCCTAAGCCTGGAGCTGGAACGCGAAGAGCCGAGCGATCTGCTCGCCGCCGGGGAAATCCTGAGCCAGCAACCGCCGCCGGGAAAACGCATCAAGCGCCGCGCCACCGTCCGCGTCGTCCTCAGCAGCGGCATGCGGCTCGTTTCGCTGCCCGAAGAATTGATCGGCTTGCCCCGGCTCCAGGCCGGCATCCGGCTGCGCGAACTCGGCTTGGAGGTCGGCAAGGTCGCCTATCTCCCCTCGGTCGGGCGCGGTCACGAGATCGTCCTGGCGCTCGACCCCCCGGCCGGGACGGGCGTCCCGCCAGGCTCGCCGGTTAACCTTCTGGTCTCCACGGAAGGGCCCGTTCAGCCGCGTTGAAGGCGGCGGGGCCGAAGCGCAACCACCAAGCCACCAGGACACAAAGAATCCCGTGAACATCCGCTTCGCGCCTGGTCCCGACGGCGCCTGAGCGGGGGGTATCTTTATGTCTTCGCGTCCTGGTGGTGGATGCTCTTACCCGCGCCCGGGCTTGAGCCCCCCCTGCCGGGCCAACCGCCGCCCCAGACGCTCCAGGGCGAGCGAATGATCCCACCGATCCAGCCGGACGTTGATGAGCGAGGGCTCGCGCCCGTGGCCTTCGGCCGTCGCCAGGGCCTCCTCCAGCTCCCCCTCCGTCCGCACTTCGCAGCCCCAGCCGCCGCCGAGCGTCTCGATAAAACGGTGATACCGCCAGTTGAGGATGTCGTTGTAGGGGCCCTCGTGGATAAACCGCTCGGTCGTGTAGCCCTCGTTGTTGAGAACAAAGACGATCGGGTTGAGCCCGTGGCGAAGGCTCATCGACAGCTCCTGGCCGGTCATCTGGAAAGCGCCGTCGCCGACGAAGACGATCGGGCGCAGCCCGGGCCGGGCCAACTGCGCCCCGGCGGCGGCCGGAACGGCGAACCCCATCGACGTGTAGTAGGCCGGGCTCAGGAACTCCGTCCGGCGGTGGATCGTCAGGTCGGCCGCCCCGAATAAACTATCCCCGATGTCGGCGATGACGATCGTGTCGTCCCGCAGAAACTCATCCATCCGGGCGAAGAACCGGCGGATCGTGAGCCGCCGCCCCTTCTGCGGCCGGAACCGGGCCGTCGAGGCCGGGCGCGGTCGTCGCCGGGGGCGCCGAAACCGCCCCGCCCGACCGGCCAGACCGTCAATGAACTCCTTCAGGGGCACGTGGTTGTACTGGTGGTGCCTGATCTGAATCGATTCCGAGGTGGCGTTGATCGTCCGCGCCACCGCTAACCGCGCCGTGAACACCCCCAGATTGATGTCCGTCATGAACGCCCCCAGAATCAGCAGGCAGTCCGACCCCTCGATCAGCCGCCGCACGTCCCCCCGGCCCATCGCCCCTTCGTAAACGCCCACGTAATTCGGGTGACGCTCGGAGATCACCGACTTCCCCAGAAGCGTCGCCGCCACCGGGAACCCGCTCCGCCGGACCAGCTCCAGGAGCGACTCCTGCAACCCGAACCGATGAATCTCCACCCCGGCCAGCACCGCCGGCCGCCGCGCCCGCCGCAGCATCGCCGTCGCCTCCTCGATCGCCTCGGCCAGCGCCGCCGGGTCCCTCGCCGGGCGATCAGCCACGAGCGGACCCGGCCCGGCGCACGGCTGATCCACCACGTCCCGCGGCAGCTCCAGATAGACGGGCCGCTTCTGGCGCAGGCAGGCTCGCAGCGTCTCCTCAATCTGGGTCGGGGCGGTCGCCGGGTCCTCAAGGGCCTCGGCGGCGACGGTCACCTTCTCGAAGATGAGCCGCTGGGTGTTGAAGTCCTTGACGCGATGATGCAGGAGGGGCGAGCGCGCGCGTTCGCCCAGCCCCGGCGCACCGCTCATCACGACGATCGGGGATTTTTCGGCATACGCCCCCGCCACGGCGTTCAGCGTGTTCAACCCGCCGACGCAATACGTCACGCAGATCGCCCCCAGCCCCTTGACCCGCGCGTAGGCGTCGGCCGCGAACGCCGCCCCCGCCTCCGTGCACGCCCCGACGAACTGAAGCTGCCGACTGGCGACGATCAGGTCGCAGAACCCCAGCACATAATCCCCAGGGATGCCGAAAACGTGCCTGAGGCCGCATTGCTCCAGCCGCTCGACCAGATAGCGCCCCACCGTCGTCGTCTTCATCGGCGTCGGACCTTTCGTGGATAGCGACGGGCGGAGGCCGCCGCCGGGAGAACTCCCCCCCGTGCGTCAACGGCGCGCCCCGGCTCAGGAAGACTCTTCGGCCTCGCGTCGGGGCCGGCGGTGAAAAACGAGCCCATTGATCTCGTAGAGCGTCACCGTCCAGAGCGCCCAGATCAGCACCGACCCCAGCCCCACGTCGAACCCGCTGAACTGCAGTAAAAACCGATGAAACCGGTCGATGTACATCACGGCCAGAATAAAGGCCGGCCACGGCAGGAACGTCAGCACCGGAAACGCCGCGTAGCGCACCGCCCGATACAACGCCCCGCGCTCGGGCTCGACCACGCCCGGCTCGGCCGCCCGCCCCCCCACGTAAGCCTGCTGAATCGCCTCGCGCAGCTCGCTGGCCGCCGCCGCGTAGGCCTTGACCTCCAGGCCGATCTGCGCTCGAACGGCCTCGACGACCATCACGTCCGACGGGTCCTCCATCGCCACGGCGATCGCCCGGGCCCCCTCGCGCCGGATGGGTAAAATATGATGCTTCTGAGCAAAAATCTGCGGGATGAGCCGCGTCAGCGTCGGGTCCAGCTTCACCCCCTTGAGCAAAACCACGTCGAAGCCGAAAGCCTTTTGCAGGACCGCCAGCCGCGTGGCCTCGCTGATATAGCCCAGATCCACCAGCACGCGCCCGAGCGAGATCGCCGTCTCCTTCTGGCGCTCCTGGGCCGAGGTCAACTGGGCGGACGTGATAATCCCCTCTCGGACCAGGTACTCCCCCAGCGAGAGCGACGATCCGGCCACAGCCATGTCGTCCCGAAGTGCCCCTTAATTGGCTAAGTTTCCATTTATGAAGCCCCCGCGCACCCTGTCAAGCGAAAAGCCCCCGCCGCGGCTAGGGCCCGGGGGGGCCGCCCTCGGCCGTCAATCGCCGCCCCAGGGCCGTCCCCACCCGGTCGGCGTTGGCCATCATGGTGAAGGTGAGCCCCTTGGCCGGAAGCGCCGCGAACAGGGAGCCATCGGCCAGGTAAACCCCGGCCGTCCCGAAAAGCCGACCCCGCGCGTCGCACGTCAACTCCCCGGAGGGCTCCGTCATCGGAAACGTCCCGGCATAGTGAATGCTCCCCCCGGGGCCCGGATCGATGCGCCGGAGCGGCCAGCACCCGAGCCGTCGGAGAAAACCCACGAGGCGGCGTTCGACGCGTCGCCGGCGGTCCAATTCCTCCGCCGTGGGCTCATAGACGACTTCGAGAACGTCCTCGCCGCCCGGCGCGGCCCGCAGCGCCAGACGCTTGCCCGGGCCGGGTAGATCGGGGTGGTGCACCCCCCAGATGCCGAAAAGGGGCGTGAGGTCCCGCATGAGCGGCAAAGCCTCTCGCAACGGCAGGGGGGCCTCTTTGAGCAATTTGAACATCAGCAGCGAACGATAAGAATAATACTGCGCCACGACGGGCGCCCCTTCGGCCCCCGGCGGGCGATAGATGGCCGTCAGTTGCGTCAGACTGTGTCGCCGGTCCCGCCCCGGCCGCCCGATCATCCCCAGATTGAGGGCCGGGAGATAGACGTAGGGATTGCTCACCACGGGCACAGGCGCCTCGTATCGGCCGAGCGAACGCAGAACGATCCGGGCCGTCGCGAGCGTTCCGGCCGCCAGGATGAGCGCACGGGCCGAGCGCGTCTCGATCGCCCCATCGCCGGCGTGGCGCGTCTGGAGCCGGACCCCCGCCCCCGCCCGCTCCTCGAACCGCAGCGCCAGACGCCGAGGCAGATAACAGAAGTTCGGATGGGCGCGCAGCGCCTGGACCTCCCATTGCGGCCGCCAGACGCTGCGGCCCGCGTCGCTCCAGAAATCCATGTCATGATAGCGTTGGGCCTCGCGCCCCCGATGCGGACGGGTCAGGATGGCGGCGCGCGGGCGGCCGAGATAGAACCCGCGGCCGTTGAGGCGATCCCGCCGCCCGGCGTATCGGGTCAGAATCGCCTCGGCGGCGGCGTCGATCTCCAGAGCCGGTTGCATCCGCGGCGGGTTCCAGATGAACGGCAGGAGATCATCGTCGCCGTCGCCCGAGACGCCGATCCGCTCGGCCACGCGCGCGTAATGCGGCTCCAGATCGGCCCGCCCGATCGGCAGGCCCCGCAAATCCTCGTCCCCAAACGGAGCGACGCCGGCCCCCCAGGCGGCGGCCAATCCCCCCAGGGCCAGGCTCTCGGTCGGTTCAAAGGTCGCCGACCGCAGCGGGAGCAGGCGATCCACGTCAGCCGTCACGTGACGCCGCGGCGGCGTAAGCTGCGCCCCCACGCGCACTCGGCCCAACGGCACCCCCTCAAAATCCCGCCCGAGAAAATAGACGTGCTGCCGCCAATCGGTCCGACGCAGGCGGCTGAACGGCTCATCCGGGATCAGCGGGGCGTAAGTCTCATCCACGTTGCCATAATCCACCATCACGACCTGGAGCCCGGCCTCGACGAGCGGCCAGGCCGCGTGGACGGCGCTCGCCCCGGAGCCGACGATCAGAACGTCCGTCATGCCGCCCCCCGGCGCGCCCAGGCCAGCACGACCGGCCCGAGGGCGCACTTCACGGCCGAGCCGCAACCCGCCCGCGCCAGTCGCCACGCCAACCGCCCCAACCCGATCGACGCCGGAGGCAGGAACAGATCGGCGAACCGGGGCGACGCCTCCAGGATCGCGCTCATCACGAGAAGCCGCCGGCGGAGATCGTGCTCCGGCTCCCGCCAGGCCAGCACGGCGTCAATGGGCCCGAGCGCCCAGGCGTGACGCGAGACGAAGCTCAGGACGGCGGCCGCTTCGGCCTCCGGCGGCGTGGGGAACAGGCGGGCGCAGGCGGCCTGATACCGCCCGATCATCTCCGGCGGCGGATCCCGCCGGAGCAGGTAACGGCTGAAAAGGCGGGCCTCGCGGGCGAGGCGCCGGCCCCGCGGGTCAGACGCCTGAGTCATCAAAGCGTGAGGGGACCCCGGAAGGCGAAGGCGCGACGGGAATGAAAGTTCTCACCCCCAAGACGCCAAGGCACCCAGAAGAGGCCGCAAGGGTCGTGTCGGGCTTCGCGCCTTCGAATCCCGGCGGTGAATCCTTCGCCTCCACGGTCAGCCGCGGGTGATCGTTTCGTCGAGGTTCAGGAGGATCGAAGCGATCGAAGTCCATGCGGCCAGCTCGGCCGGATCGAGCGAACCGTCCGCCGGGGATTCTCCAACGCCGATCAACCGCGCCGCCGCTTCCCGGTCGGTCTCAAAGTGCGCTCGTTCGGCCGCGAGCGTCTCCAGCAGCACGCCGCGCTCGTCCGACGTCGGCGGCCGCGCCGTGGCCAGCGCGAATCCGAAGGCCAGGCGCGTCTCGGCCGAGGCCTCAGTCGCCGGCTCACGAAGCATTCGCTGAGCGAGCGCGCGGGCGGCCTCGACAAACTGCGGGTCGTTCATGAGGGCGAGGGCCTGAAGCGGCGTGTTCGTCCGGCTGCGGCGAACGATACACGTCTCCCGATTCGGCGCGTCGAACAAGACCAGCGTCGGCGGCGGGCTCTGGCGCTTCCAGAACGTGTACATCGATCGGCGATACAAGTTCTCCCCGTGATCCTGAACGAACTTCTGCGCCGTATAGTTGGCCCCGTAAGCCACGGCCTCCCACAACCCCGCCGGCTGATACGGCCTGACGCTCGGCCCCCCGATCCGGGGGACGAGCAGCCCGCTGACGGCCAGGGCGTTGTCCCGGATCATCTCGGCGTCCATCCGGAAGCGCGGCCCCTGGGCCAGGAGCCTGTTCTCCGGATCGCGCTGGGCCGCGTCCGGCCGATGGCGCGAACTCTGACGATACGTCGCCGACGTGACGATCAGCCGCTGGAGCGCCTTCACGTCCCAACCCGAGGCCACGAACTCCGTCGCCAACCAGTCCAGCAGGTCCGGATGCGTCGGCCATTCCCCCTGGATCCCGAAATCCTCGGCCGTCTTGACCAGCCCGACGCCGAAATAATGCTGCCAAAAGCGATTGACGATCACGCGCGCCGTCAGCGGATGCTCCGGCGAGACGAGCCACCGGGCCAGCCCGAGCCGATCCACCGGCGCCCCCGGCGGCAGCCGCGGCAGAAACGCCGGCACGGCGGCCTCCACGCGCTCGCCCGGCTGGTCATACTGGCCGCGGACCAGAACGTGCGTCTCCCGCGGGGCGGCCATCTCGCGCATGATCATCGCCGTCGGGAGCGACGCCTCCAAGGCCGCCGCGCGGGCCTCGGCCGCCGTCAGCGCCTCGCGCTCGGCCCGCCACGCCGGCGAGTGCTCCCCACGGAAGTGCTCCCGAAGCCGCCGCCGCTCGGCCTCGGAACGCCCCTGGGCGGCCTTGAGCAGGAGGCGCTCAACGTCGAGCGGCAGCTCCCCGAGCTGTTCGGCCGTCTTCTTGAAGTGAAACTGATAGGCTGCCCCGTAATTGACGACCTTCATCAGCAGCCGATTTTCCCCCTCCAGCAGGTCCAGCGTCAGGACGTCCTCCCCCTCCTTCAACGGCCGAGGCACGTTCTTGTCGAGAATCACCCGCCCGTTGAGCCAGACCTTGACGCCGTCATTGGTCCCGAGCGCCACCCCGAGCCGCCGCGGGCCCGCCGCCTTGATCGTCCGCAAAAGATAAGTGGCCGCGATCTCACCCGGCAGGTCATGAACGCGCCCATCAACCAGATCGGCCCTCGGCACCCACTTCAGCCGCCCGTCCTCATCGGTCGCCTCCAACCGGATCGGTCCGGTCTCCGGCCGATAAGCCGTCGTATAGGCCGTCGGCCCGTCGGCCGCCGGATAAGGCCCATTGAGGCGCCAGGGCCCCCATGTCGTCGGCTGGAGCGCCGGGTCCGCGGTCGCCGCCAGCCGGAACCGCCCTAGGCCGTGCCCGACGGCCTTGCTCTCGTGCCTCAGCCGGACGCGCAGCACCGAGCCCCCCGGCTGCCCGAACGGACGTTCGGCCACGAAAACCGCCGTCCCCTCTTCGCCTTTCCGCGTCGGGTCGGGGGCCCATCCGGTCTCGGGCCGGCCGTCGATGGCGAGCGCGACGTCGAAGTTCTGTCGGGCGCCGTCGGCTTCGGCGGCGACGAACCGAACCCGCTCGAACTGATCCGCCGCCCCCGCCGGCGCCGCCTCCACCTCGAACTCGCTCAGCACGAACTGAGCGTTCTCGGCGCGGCCCGGCCCCCCCTCCGGCAGGGACGAATCCCCGAGCGTCGTCAGGCGGATCGCCCTCAGGTCCTCGGCGTCGGTCCGGAACGTCAGTTCATAGACGTCGCTGTCGGGATTCTCGCCGCCCGCCAGGACGGCACCGTCCGGCTCGACCGTCAGCGTCGCCCCACCCGACGACGTGGCGCTCGCGGGCGCGAGCGTTTGCCAGCGCCGGGTCAGCCTCGACGACGCTTCCCGCTCCCAAGCGCCTTGCAGGACGTCGGTCCAAGGGAGCGGCGCTTCCAGCCGCTCCCGCAGGGCCGTGACTTCGCGCTTAAGCTCCCCGCGCGCGCGGGCCTGCTCCGGCGTCGGCGCCGACATGCGGGGGGCCGCGTTTCCCTCGCGCCCGTCGAGCCCCTCCTCGGCGATCGTATTGAAAAACGCGTAAAGCCCGTAGAACTCCCGCTGGCTGATCGGGTCGTACTTGTGATCGTGGCACTGTGCGCAACCGATCGTGAGCCCCATCCAGACCGTCGCCGTCGTCGTCAGCCGATCGACGACGTACTGAACCTGATACTCTTCCGGAATCGCCCCCCCTTCGAAATTGATCATGTGGTTGCGATTGAAACCGGTGGCGATGAGCTGGGCCTCGGTCGGCTCGGGCAGCAGGTCGCCGGCCAGTTGCTCGATCGTGAACCGGTCGAAGGGAAGATTGGCGTTCATGGCCTCGATCGTCCAATCCCGCCAGCGCCACATCGTCCGTTCGTTGTCGATGTGATAGCCGTTGGTGTCGGCGTACCGCGCCGAGTCCAACCACAGACGCGCCATCTGCTCCCCGTAATGCGGCGAGGCCAAGAGGCGCTCCACCTGACGCTCATAAGCCTCCGGGCTCTCGTCGTCGAGGAAGGCCTCGATCTCGGGGATCGTCGGCGGCAGGCCGGTCAGATCGAGCGTCGCGCGCCGGATCAACGTCCGCCCGTCGGCTTCGGGCGAAGGCTCCAGACCCTCGCGCTCCAGCCGAGCCAGAATGAACAAGTCGATCGGGTTCCGAGCCCAGTCGGCCCGGCGCGGCGCGGGCAGCCTCGGCCGCCGGGGCGCGACGAAGCTCCAATGCGGCTCGTAGCCCGCCCCGGCGTCGATCCATTGACCCAGACGTTCGATTTGCTCCCCCGTCAGGCGCTTGCCCGTCGAGGCCGGCGGCATCCGATCGGCGGGGTCCTCGGCCGTGATGCGCCGCCACAGCTCGCTCCGGGCGCGGTCGCCGCGGACGATCGGCGTCCGGCCCGATTCCAGCCGCTCAAACACCCGGACACCGTCGTCCAGCCGCAATCCCGCCTTGCGTTGATTGGCGTCGGGGCCATGGCAGGCGAAACAATTCTCCGCCAGGATCGGCCGGATCTGTCGGCTAAAAGCAGTCGGCTCGGCCGGCG
>Ga0209399_10000101_pt1 | contig 48720 bp, 39 predicted proteins | sample OV2TP3_FD_184130 | JGI IMG/M metagenome (GOLD analysis project Ga0209399, IMG submission 184130) | Hot spring microbial communities from Beatty, Nevada to study Microbial Dark Matter (Phase II) - OV2 TP3 (SPAdes) (version 3) | ecosystem: Environmental > Aquatic > Thermal springs > Hot (42-90C) ... | reverse complement strand
TTTTGTGCTCCGAGCACGCATAGAAGCTTGACCGCCTTGCCGCCTCGTCGCGCTTGACAGGCACGCCTCTTTCATAGAAGGGGCTAAAGCCCCGGGCTTTTTGGGGGGGGGTGAATGTCAGGGCTGAAGCCCTGACCCGCCTTACTGAATTTCTGCCACGAGAGGAGGCAACGAATGCGCGTTCTCCGCACTGTCCTTGCAGGTTCGCTGGCCATGCTGCTATCGGCACCGGCCGCCGAAGCGCAGGAGGGGTTGCCGCTGGAGGAGCGCTACCGGGAGGCGGCCGAGCGCATCGTGGCAGCGGCGCGGGCGGACGAGGGCGGCTGGGCGAAGCTTGAATACCTGTGCGACCGCATCGGCCACCGGCTGAGCGGCTCGGGGGGCTTGGAGCAGGCCGTGGCGTGGGCGGCGGAGCAGATGCGCGCCGACGGGCTGGAGAACGTGCGCCTGCAGCCGGTCAAAGTCCCGCACTGGGTGCGCGGGCAGGAGTCGACCGAGATGCTCGAGCCAGTGCGGAAGCCGCTGGCGATGCTGGCCCTGGGCGGCAGCGTGGGGACGCCGCCGGAGGGCCTCACGGCGTCGGTTGTTGCTGTGCAGAGTTTCGACGAGCTGGAGGCGCTGGGGTGGGAGAAGGTCGAGGGGCGCATCGTGCTCTACGATGTGCCCTGGCAGGGCTACGGCCGCACGGTGGTGTACCGCGGCCGGGGGGCGAGCGCGGCGGCGAAGCTGGGCGCGGTGGCGGTGCTGCTGCGCTCGGTGGCCTCCTACAGCCTCAACACCCCGCACACCGGGGCGATGAACTACGCCGAGGACGCGCCCAAGATTCCCGCGGCGGCTCTCTCGGTGGAGGACGCCGCCTGGATGGGGCGGCTGGCGCGGGCGGGCGTGGAGGTCAAGGTGCGGCTGAAGATGGAGGCGCAGATGCTGCCCGACGCCGACTCGGCCAACGTCATCGGGGAGATTGTGGGGCGGGAGAAGCCGGAGGAAGTGGTGGTCATTGGCGGGCATATCGATTCATGGGACGTGGGCCAGGGGGCGCACGACGACGGGGCCGGCGCGGTAGTTTCCATGCAGGCGCTGGCGCTGCTGAAGCGGCTGGGGTTGCGGCCGCGGCGGACACTTCGGGTGGTGCTGTGGACGAATGAAGAGAACGGCTTGCGCGGGGGCGCCGCTTACCGCGACCAGGTGAAAGAGAGCGGAGAGCTGGAGAGGCACGTCGCCGCCATCGAGGCCGACTCGGGCGGCGAGCCTCCGGCGGGCTTCGGTCTGGGCCTGCCTGCCCTGCGGGACAAGCCGGGCGAGGAGGCCGCCAAGCAGCGAGCGCTGGGTCTCCTGCGGCAAATCGGGCGGCTGCTGGAGGGAATCCAGGCCGGGGACATCCGCGACGGCGGCGGCGGGGCGGACATCGGGCCCATCATGCGCGAGGGCGTGCCCGGGCTGGGGCTGCGCACGGCCGGGGAACGGTACTTCCACTGGCACCACAGCAACGCCGACACGCTCGACAAGGTCAACCCCGAAGACATCCAGAAGCAGGTGGCGGCGATGGCGGTGATGGCCTACGTGCTGGCCGACATGCCCGGCCGCCTGGTGGAGAGAGACTTGGAACCACGGATGAACACGGATTAACACGGATAAGCCGTGTGTGTTCGCTGCCCCTGCCACGAGATTCCCATGGGGGGAAGACCTTCGACTTTGTTCGGGACAAGCCATCGGGCTGAATGGAGCGGAACACGACGGGCGGGCCTTTTTGCTTGACTCCAGGTTACCGGGCGGCGTAGCCTGCGGGGGCGCTTTTCATACGGGCCCTGGCTGAAGCGGCGATCCTATCCCGCGGTTTCGGGGGAGCGGGGGATGGCTGCGGCACCTCGGGGGAGAGTTTTTGTCACCTTCCAATCCCCTACCCTGCTTTTCTTCCTTCTGATTGCCTTGCTCCAGTTGCCCGGGTGTGGGAAGAGTGACGTCACCATCGGGCTTGGCGGGGTGGGAGTGTCGCCCAGCGTCAGCCAGGCCACGGTGGTTACGGGGGCCACGCTGGACGTGACCGCGGTGGTCACCGGGACGAGCAACAAGTCGGTGGTGTGGAGCGTGTGCAACGGGAACGGGGCCAACTGCGTGGCGGGCGGGAACGCGGTGCGCGGGACCATCGTGCAGATCGGGGTCGATTCGCAGGGCAACTCCATCGCCCGCTACACCGCCCCGGCGACCGTGCCGGCGCCGCCGGACTGCCAGGCGGAAGCCAGCGGCTGCTCGGTGGTGCTGCAAGGTTTCCTGACGGCGTTCGACGTGGCGTGCTTCAGCCGGGTGACGGTCGAGCCGGGGACGAACCCCGTCCCCACCATCACTTCCCTGTCGCCGCCGAGCACGATTGTGGGCGGGGCGGCGTTCACGTTGACGGTGAACGGCACCGGGTACGTGCCCAGCTCGGTGGTGCGGTGGAACGGGAGCGACCGGACGACGACGTTCTTGAGCAGCACGCAGCTTCAGGCGGCCATCCCGGCCAGCGACATCGCTGCCACCGGGACGGCGGACATCACCGTGTTCAACCCGCCGCCCGACGGCGGGCTCTCCAACCCCGTCGCCTTCGCCATCAACAACCCCGTGCCCGCCCTCACCCTGCTCATGCCCTCGACCGCCCTGGCCGGCGGGACGGCCTTCACCTTGACGGTGGACGGCAGCGGGTTCGTGGCGTCCTCGGAGGTGCAGTGGAACGGCAGCCCGCGCACGACAACGTTTGTGAACGCGACGCAGGTGACCGCCGACATCCCCGACACCGACATCGCCTTGGTGGGGACGGCCATGGTCACCGTGGTCAACCCCGGGCCGGGCGGCGGCACCTCCAACGCCTTGACCTTCACCATTTCAACGCTCAACCCGGTGCCGGTTTTGACAGTGCTCACACCCTCGACGGCCGTGGCGGGCGGCGGCGGGTTCACGCTCACAGTGGACGGGTCGAACTTCATTACGAGCTCGGTGGTGAGGTGGAATGGGGGTGACCGGACTACGACCTTCATCAACAGCACCCAGCTTCAGGCCGCTATCCCGGCCAGTGACATCGTTGTGGCCGGCACCGCCATGGTGACGGTCTTCAACCCGGGCCCGGGCGGGGGCACCTCCAACGCCCTAACCTTCACCGTCAACAACCCGGTGCCGTTCATTGAGGGCCTTACTCCCTCAACAGTGCTGGTGGGCGGCGGGGACTTTACCCTGGGCGTCGTCGGCGGCAACTACCGCTCGACCTCGGTCGTGCGCGTCAACGGCAACGACCGCGCCACCACCTTCATCAGCAACGCCGCGCTGGAGGCGGTGGTGCTGGCGGCGGATATCGCCGCGGCCGGCACCGCGCAGGTCACAGTCTTCAACCCCGCGCCGGGCGGCGGCACCTCCAACATGGCCGTCCTGAACATCAACAACCCGGCGCCGGCGCTGACGCTGCTGACGCCGTCGAGCGCGGTCGAGGGCGGGGCGGCGTTTACGTTGACGGTGGACGGCAGCGGGTTCATCGCCTCGTCCACCGTGCAGTGGAACGGCAGCAACCGCACCACGACGTTCGTGAACTCGACCCAGGTGACGGCCGACATCCCGGACACGGACATTGCGGCGGCGGGCACGGCCATGGTCACCGTGGTCAACTCTGCGCCCGGCGGCGGCACCTCCAATACGCTGACCTTCACCATCAACCCCGCGGTTTGTACCGTTGGTGTTATCGGGCGAGCGAACATTACGAGTGCCGGTGGCGAGGGGAATGGTTTCGGCATCCAACCATCTATCAACACCAACGGTCGCTTCATCGCCTTTGCCTCTGCGGCCACCAACCTCGTCGCCGGCGACACCAACGGCATGACTGACATCTTTGTGCGAGACACTTGCGAAGGGGCTGGCGGTTGCACACCTTCGACCGTCCGCGTTTCTGTCGACAGCTCCGGCAATCAGGCCGACGGCAACAGTTTCGATAACGAGCTTAGCTCCACGGGCCGGTTCATTGTCTTCCGCTCTATGGCGACCAACCTTGTTCCTGGAGACACCAACGGGACGCAGGATATTTTTGTCCATGACCGCGACGCCGATGGCAACGGCACCTTCGATGAGGCCGGCGGCATCGCCACCGTCCGCGTCTCGGTGGCCAGCGACGGCACCCAGGCGAATCCCGTTGGCCTCGGCAGTTTGAGTCCCTCCATGAGCGCGGACGGGCGCTTCGTGACCTTTCGGTCGTTTGCCGACAACTTGGTGGCGGGCGACACCAACGGCGTCCAAGACATCTTCGTCCACGACCGCGATGCCGATGCCGACGGCATCTTCGACGAGCCGGGTTCCATCCTCACGTTCCGCGTGTCGGTTGACAGCGGCGGCACGGAGGCCAACGGAGCCAGCGGCAATCCGGTGATGAGTGCCGACGGACGGTTCGTGGCGTTTGAATCCTCCGCTACCAACCTAGTGAGCGGGGATACCAACGGGGTCAGCGACGTGTTTGTGCGGGATACTTGCTTCGGCGGGCCCATGGGTTGCACGCCCTCGACCTTCCGCGTTTCTCTGGCCAACGACGGCTCCGAGGCCAACGGCACGAGTTTTACCGGCTCGGGGCCACACACGGGTGGGATCAGCGCCGATGGCCGCTTCGTGGCCTTTGAATCCGCGGCGACCAACCTGGTGGCCGGAGATACAAACGGGCTGTTCGACATTTTTGTGCGGGATACTTGCCTGGGCGCGATGGCTTGTACGCCCTCCACCGTGCGCGTGAACGTAGCCAGCGACGGCACGGAAGCGAACAACGTCGGCGACACCATTTCCATCACCGCCAACGGTCGCCTGGTCGCCTTCGAGTCTCAAGCCACCAATCTTGTCTCCGGAGACACGAACGGCTTCCGTGACATCTTTGTCCGCGACCGCGACACTGACAACGATGGCATCCTCGACGAGCCCGGCGCGGTGGCGACGTTCCGCGTCTCCATTGCCACCAGCGGCACGGAGGCGAACAGCTCTAGCACTACGATGGCGCTCAGCGCCGATGGGCGCTTGGTGGTCTTTGAATCCGGGGCAACAACACTAATTGCCGGGGATACCAATGCCACCACAGACGTCTTCATCGCCCAGACCTGCGCGGCACCACCATAGGCCGGGGCGAGGACGGGAAAAGGTAATGCTTGGCTCAGTGAAGAAGTGGCTGGCGGTGGCCGTGGGCTTTGCTCTGGTGCTTTCTCCGCTGGCGCCCGCGCAGGGGCAGCCGCAGCCGAAAGCTGGGCAGATTACGGCGGAGCTGCCGGTGGGGAACATCGAGCGCGCCGGGCAGCTCCAGCCCGCCGTTCTCAACATGGACGTGTTGTGGGAAGACGTGGTGCGGACGGCCGACCGGGGGCGGGTACGGGTGCAGCTCGACGACAGCTCCGTCCTGAATATCGGGTCGAACTCCGTGTTTCGCGTGGTGAAGCACGAGGCGCAGACACGGCAGACAGAGCTGGAGATGACGGTGGGGAAGGCGCGGATGCGGCTGGAGCGGCTGGGGCCGCGGCAGCAGTTCCAGATCAAGACCAGCACGGCGGTGATCGGGGCGGTGGGGACGGATTTCTTCGTGGAGGCGACGCCGCAGTTCACGCGGGTGATTGTGTTCGAAGGCGCGGTGATTGTCTCCGGCCTGGGGGCGGCGGTGGCGGCGTCGCAGACGGTGCTGGCCGGGAACCAGACGACGGTGTTCCCCGAGCAGCCGCCGTCGTCGCCGCAGCCGGCCTCGGAGGCGGACGTGCAGCAGTCGAAGGACGACACCGACGTGGGGCCGGCGCTGCCTGCCTTTCCTCCTCCCCCGTCCAAGAAGGCCGGATTCCCCGCCCTGCTCAAGAACAAGTGGTTCTGGGTGGTGGCCGGGGGAGCAACGGCGGTGACGGTGGGAGTCATCATCGGGACGCGCGGGAAGCGGACGGTGACCGGGTGCCCGGTGCCGGCCGGGCCGGCGCCTCCCGCCGCGGCAGTCGCCCCCTGCCCGCCGTAGGGGCAGCCGTTATTCGTTGAATCGTTGATTCGTTGAATCGGGCGCGGGCGACAAGGGAAGACACCTTGGAACCACGGATGAACACGGATTAACACGGATAAAGCGCGACTGTTGGTCCGTGGCTTGTGCGAGGGGGTTCCAGCAGCGGGGTCAACTTGCGCGCGAGGCAATCTCAACCAAGAGCGGCTTGCTTTGTTCAGCCGCTTTGCCGAGTTCGCGCTCAGCGCGGAGGGCATCTTCGGCGTCAAGATTGCGCGCGGCGGAGAGCTCGGGAACGCTGCGCCGGGCGATGTGAGCGCGGTTCAGGTAGCTTGCGAACGAATCAAAGCGCTGCTCGAGCCCGGGACGGTCTGCGTCCGCCAACGCCGAGAAGACGGCACGGGCCTCAGCGACGGCGCGGGCCAGACATTCAACCGACAGGCTGAGGTCCAGTGGGTACCGCAGGCTCGGTCTGGCGATTCCCTTGTCACGGACGACCTGCAAAGGATCCAGGCCCCGCCGCCAGGCATCGCCCATGAGCTCGGCGGCCTCGACGGTCCCCAGCGCGCTTACGAGATGGTCCCGTGCGAGACCATGTGCCGCATCCTCATGTTCCGCGAGCGCATCGCTCGCGGCCTGAACGGCGGCTTGCCAGGGTGCCTGAGAGCGCGGTTCGCCCTTTTTGGAACTCTCCGCCGCTCTGAGCACTTCCGCAAAACTGCGCGCAATGGCCGCCCAAACAGCGTCGGTGCGGGCCGCCAAGTCCTGGGCGGAACCAGAGCCCCGGCGACGCTCAAATGCCTCGGCCACCTGGGAGAAAGCGGTCTGGGCGCGGCGGCAGCGCCCCTTGTACGGCTGCAGCGAATCCCGCAGCAGGTAGAGCAAGGTGGCGAAGCTAAGCAGTTGGATGACGGGTATGAGCGGGGTCGGAAGCCACTTCTCAATCTCAAACAGGAGATGGAGGAGGAAGACGAACAGAACAGCGCCGGCAAAAGCTCCCAAAACAGCCAGGGAGCGAATCGCCCAATCCGGGAGCTTCGTCTCCTCTTCCACGTGCTTCTCAGGCCGTCGTTACGCCCCGGTGCGACTCGAGCTGGTGGCGTGGGACGCGATGAAGTGGGCGAGCCAGTCGCCAACTTCACGGGTGCCGAGGGAGCCGCCGAGGTCTTTGGTGGTCTGGCCTTCGGCCAGGGAGGCGCGGACAGCGTCTTCGACCCAACCGGCCTCGGCGGTGAGGCCGAGGTGGTCGAGGAGCATGGCGGCGGTGAGGATGGCGCCGAGAGGGTTGGCGTGATTCTTGCCGGCGTACTTGGGCGCGGAGCCGTGGACGGGCTCGAACATGGAGATGCCGTCGGGGTTAACGTTGCCGGAAGGGGCGATGCCGAGGCCGCCGACCAGGGCCGCGCCTTCGTCGGAGACGATGTCGCCGAACATGTTGCAGGTGACGATGACGTCGAACTGGGTCGGGTTCTTAATCATCTGGAAGGCGAGGTTGTCGACGTAGAGGTGCCGGGACTCGATGTCGGGGTATTCGGGTTGCATCGCCGCAAACACGCGCTGCCAGATGTCGTGGCCGAAGGTGAGGGCGTTGGATTTGTCGCTCATCACCAGGCGCTTGCGGGCGTGGCTGCGGGCGTAGTCGAAGGCGAGGCGGATGATGCGCTCGACGCCCTTCCAGGTGTTGATGTCCTCCTGGATGGCGACTTCGTCGCGGGTGCCCTTCTTGAAGTTGCCGCCCAGGCCGGCGTAGAGCCCTTCGGTGTTCTCGCGGAAGATGATGAAGTCGATGTGGTCGTACTTCTTGAGGGCGGAGAGCGAAGGGTGGAGGAGCTTGACGGGGCGGATGTTGGCGAACTGCTCGAGGCCGAAGCGCATGCCGAAGAGGATGTCCTTGGCGTGGGACATGTCGGGGATGCGGGGGTCGCCGAGAGCGCCGAGGAGGATGGCGTCGAAGTCGCGGCGGAGCATTTCGAGGGCGCCGTCGGGGAGGGAGACGCCTTCACGCAGGTAGCGCTCGGCGCCCCAGTCGAACTCGGTGAAGGCGAGCTGGTGGCCGCCGGCCTGCGCCACCGCCTGCAGCACCTTCACGGCTTCGCGGGTGACGTCAATGCCGATGCCGTCGCCGGGCACCACGGCGATTCTTTTTTTCACCGCAGGTTTCTCCTCGAGCCAATGAAGGTGGAGAATAAACCAGGCGCGGACGGGCGTCAATCGGATGAGGAGTTAATCGAGGGATGCCGGCAAGATGCCGGCGGTACAAATGGCAGCGGTACAAGAATACGGATTTCGCGGATTGTGCCCTTCGGCTCGCTGTCCCTCGACTCTCGCTCGGGATGGTGAGCGAAAGTCGAACCACGCTCGCTCAGGGTGGAATCGGCATTTTTGGGCAATGCGTATTTTGCGTATTTTGCGGATTTCACGGATTTTGCGGAAGTGGCGTTGGGGTTTTTGGGGGTCAAAAACCCTAACGTGGAAATAAAGATCCGCAGAATCCGCAAAATCCGCAGAATCCGTAGACTTCTGGAGGCTGGATGCTAGAAGCTGGAGGCTGGGCCGGCCTGCTGCGGCAGGACCGGCGGCCCCCGGACGCGTTTGCGCCTGCGAGGGTGAAGCTCTTTGACAAGTCGAGTCCTTCGCGGGGCCTTGCAGCCCCTCCCCTGCCCTGCGCAAAGCGGGAGGCGACCGGGGGACAGACAGGAATGTCCGTCCCCCTGAGCAAGCGCCTTTGCGTCTTGCCCGACTCCGGGCAAAGTCGGCGAGGAGAGGCCGCACGCGGAGGGGTGCTGAGGCGTGCACGCCGTGGCGCGCCGGCCGGACTGCGGCGGTGGGGCGCCGAGGCCGCGTCAATGGCGCAGAAGCGCCGCCAATCCACGCGAGGGCGCGCAGCGGCCGGGCGAGGATACGGTCGAATTCGAATGAGCGGAGGGCGGGGCGCCGTTGCTCGATGTCGTCCGTTGTCGCCGAGGCGGTTCAGCCGCGGCCGCGCTCGGCGAGGGCGACGCCGACCAGAACCAGGGCGCCGCCGACCAGCAGGTGTGTGGTCAGCTTGTCGCCGAGCAGCAGGATGCTCAGCAGCGTGGCCAGCACCGGCTGCAGGTAGGAGAAGGCGATGACGCGCGAGGCGGAAATCTTGGTCAGCGCGTAGTAAAAAATCATGTAGGCCAGCACCGAGGCCATCGCCGCCATGTAGAGCGCGCCCAGCCAAGCCTTCCAGCTCAGCGCCAGCCAGTTGACGCTGGTCATTTCCCATCCGGTGAAAAGAAACACCGCGGCGCCGCCGAACAGGTAGGTGTAGGTGTTGAGGCTGAGGGTGTCGTAGCGGTCGGCGACCTTCTTGCCGTAGACGGTGTAGAGCGCGAAGCAAATGCTGCCGGCAAAGGTGATGAGGTCGCCGCCAAAGGTCGCGCTCTCCGTCCCGAAGCCGTGCTCGCTCACCAGCACGGCCACGCCGGCGAAGGAGAGCATCATGCCGATGGCCTTGAGCGGCGTCAGCGCCTCCAGCTTCATGCGCGTGGCCAGCAGCAGCACCATCACCGGCGAGAGGCTGATGATGAGCGAAGAATGCGGCACCGTGGTGTAGTTGAGTCCGATGGTGAAGCCGGCCTGGTTGCCGGCGATGCCGAACAGCCCCAGCAGCGCGAACCACTTCCAGTCGCCTTCCTGCAGCCGCTGCTGCTGGCGGTAGGCGCGGCGGCCGAAGTAAAGCGCCAGCAGGATGGCGTTGGAGAGCAGCACCCGCAGGAACAGCAGCGTCACCGGCGGCACTTCTTCCAGGGTGAGCTTGGCCACGATGAAGTTGAACGACCAGGCCAGCACCATGACGGCGATGAGGAGGTAGAGCATCAGGAAGGGTTCACGAGGCGCGGAAAGTTTCCTGCCGCACGGCCAGCTTTTCGATGCGCTCGCGCCGCGGCCGGTAGCCGAGTCCCGGCGGCGCCGGCGCGCGGATGGTTCCCTCGGCCGTCACTTCGACTTCGGGTTCGATGATGTCTTCGTCCCAGTAGCGCCGGCTGGCGGAGACGTCGCCGGGCAGCACGAAGCCCGGCAGAGTCGACATGGCGATGTTGTGCGCGCGGCCGATGCCCGACTCCAGCATCCCCCCGCACCAAACCGGCACGTTGCGCTCGCGGCAGACGTCGTGGACGCGCCGCGCCTCCGCGTGCCCGCCCACGCGCCCAAGCTTGATGTTGATAATCTGGCAGGCGCGCAGCTCGATGGCGGCGCGCGCGTGCCGCGCGTTGTGGATGGACTCGTCGAGACAAATCGGCGTCTGCAGTTGCGCCTGCAGCCGCGCGTGCTCGTGCAGGTCGTCCCACCCGAGCGGCTGCTCGATCATCATCAGGTAGAAGTCGTCGAGCTGCTTCAGCAGCGGCGCGTCCTCCAGCCGGTAAGCCGAGTTCGCGTCCACCATCAGCTTGGTCAGCTTGAACCGCTGCCGCACCGCCCACACCACCTTCGCGTCCCAGCCCGGCTTGATTTTGATTTTGATGCGCTGGTAGCCCGCCTTCAGCTCGGCGTCGATTTTCAGCAGCAGCGCCTCCACCGATTCCTGAATCCCGATCGAGACGCCGCACGGAATCTCCGTGAGCGTCCCGCCTAGCAGCATCCACAGTGGCAGGTTTTTCTTCTGCGCTTCGATGTCCCACAGCGCGTTCTCTACGCCCGCCTTCGCCATCTCGTGCCCGCGGATGGGCCGCACCAGCGGGCCGAAGTCCGCCGCGGTCGCCACTTCTTTCCCCACCGCCATGGGCGCGATGAAGTCGCGCACCACGTGCCACGCCGTCTCCGTGGTCTCCGGGCAGTAGAACGGCCCCTCGCCCGCGGTGATTTCGCCCCAGCCGCTCACGCCGTCCGACACCGCCTCCACCAGCAGGATGCGCCGCTCCTGCGTCTTCCCGAAGCTGGTCTCGAACGGCGCCCGCAGCTTCAGCCGGACCTCTCGGATTGTCAGCGCATCGATTCTCACGATTCAACGATTCAACGAATCAACGATTCAACGCTTGCCGCGTCAGCTCGGGCTCTCGAACTTCTCCAGCAAGTACGTCCCGAACTGTTCGTCCAGCTCGAACCCCGTCACGGCGTAGCCTTTGCCAAACCATTCCTCGAACAGCGCTCCCGCTTCGCTCTGCGCCTGCGCCGCCGCCTTCGGATCGCTCTTTTTCAGCTCGCCGATGTTTGCCGGAATCCGAATCCGCTCGGTGGTGGACGCGCGCGGCGGCTCGCCGCCGTTCACGACTGTCTCCACGCGCGGTGTCCGCAGCCACCACTCCGCCACCAGACGGTCGGTCGGCAGGCCACCGTGCAGCGGGCTCGACGTTCGCCCGTACTGGTTGCGCACGTACCGCCGCGCAATCGCCCCCAGCCGCTCGATGTTGAAGCGCGCGTTCTTCAGCTCCAGCGGGTCGAATGTCCACTCCACCAGCCCGATGCCCCGCGCCAGCGCCTCTTCGCGCTGCCTGAGCTTCAGCCCCCGCCCCACGCCGCGGTTCTGGTAGTCCGGCAGCACCGCCGCCATGTGCGAGTGCAGGTAGGACTTGCCGTGGCGGTAGCCCGGCACCGCCATCACAAACCCGACCATCTCCGCCCCGTCGAACGCGCCGAACACCTGCCCGCCGATTTTCGACGCCACCACAAACATCCGCAGCGGCACCAAATCAATGTCGGCGAAGCCCCAGATGGTCTTCTGGAGCTCCACCATCCGCTGGAATTCTTCCACCGCCGCGCACGCCCGGATTTCAATCTCGCTCATCGCCGTCTTCGCTCAGCCTCCGCAAGGCGGGGGAAACTCTCCTGAGGCCGCCTAGGTGAAGTCTCAAACCTTGTCATTCCGAGCCTGTCCTCCCGCCTTGCGGGAGGGCAGGCGAGGAATCTGCTTTCCCCATCCGCCATTGTGTCCTCACCGTCTCCCGCACTTCTAAGTACCAAGTACTTGGTACTAGGTACCGCTCTTCTTTGCTTTCGCCCGCTCCCACAACGCGTCCATCTCCTCCAGCGTCGAATCCTCCGGCCGCTTCCCTTGCGCCGCCAGCTCCCGCTCGATTTCCTGAAAACGCTGAACAAACTTCCGGTTCGCCCGCCGCAGCGCCACCTCCGGATCAATGCCCAGCTTCCGCGCCAGGTTCACCACCACGAACAACAAATCGCCCAGCTCGCCCTCAACCCGCTGATGGCCCTGGCCCGCAGAAGCCTTGGCGTAGGCGGGGCCGCCTTCAAGCTCCTTCCGCACTTCCCCGACTTCTTCATCGAGCTTGGCCAGCACCTCTTCCGGCTTCTCCCAATCGAACCCCACCTGCGCCGCCTTGCGCGTCAGTTGATACGCTTCCAGCAGCGCCGGCAGGTGCTCGCTCACCCCTTCCAGCGCCGAGCCCTCGTCGTCGCGCTCCCTTGCTTTCAATGCCTCCCAGTTGTGCACCACCTGCTCGGGCGTCTCCGCCTTCCCTTCCCCGAACACATGCGGATGCCGCCGCAGCAGCTTTTCGTGCAGCCCGGTCAGCACATCCTCCATCCCGAAGCGCCCCTGCTCCTGCGCCATCTGCGCGTGGAACACAACCTGCAGCAGCAGGTCGCCCAGCTCATCCTTCAACGCCTCGGCGTCGTCCCGCTCGATGGCGTCCAGCACCTCGTAGGTCTCTTCCAGCAGATACGTTCGCAGGCTGCGGTGCGTCTGCTCCCGGTCCCACGGACACCCGTCCGGCGCCCGCAGCCGGGCCATCAACCGCACCACCTCCTCAAAGCTCTTCTTGCTCATCAGGTACTCGAAGCGTTGCGCCGCTGGCAAGGCGGGGCAGCCCTTTAGGGCTGCCAACAAGACCGACAATAGTGGAAGGGCTGTAGCCCCTGAGGTGTCGTCTTGCTTGCTCAAGTCTCGCGACGCAAAACATGACTCTATCCCCAAGCTTCGGCACTGACAAGTCCCGCCACTCTCTCTTCTTGTTCAACCCAGCGGCTCCTGCCGCTGGGGCCTTCTTCGCGAGTTGCGGCTTCGCCACTTGCTCCATTCTTCCCGCCGCTGTTACAGTAGATGTGCAATGCCCGACAAACACCCTGACTCCGACGAAGTGCGCGTCGTCGACCGCCGCCGCTTCACCACCGAGGGCGAGCGCCGCGCCGGCGTCGACGTCGAACCGCCCGCACCGCCGCCTCCCGCTCCGGACACCAGGCCGCCGGCAACCTCCGTGGCCTCATCGCCGGTCACCGCCGCGGAAGACCCGCAGTCGCGCGAAGCCCGCCAGGCCTACGACCGCCAGGCCGGCCGTCGCGCCACTCTCGATTTTGAAACGCTTATCCGCTCCTTCGCCGGCACCGCCATGCTCCAGCTCGGCTTGGTCGAAGACCCCGTCCACGGCCGCATCCCGCCCGACCTCGAAGCCGCCCGCGAGACCATTGACATGCTCGGCCTGCTGGAAGAAAAAACCCGCGGCAACCTCACCCCCAGCGAGCAGCGCTTCCTCGACGAGGTGCTCTACCAGTTGCGCGTCTCCTTTGTCGCCCTCACCGGCGGGCCCCGGGCCGGCGCGCCCAAGCCGGGCAAGTAGCTGGCGATGTCCCGCCTGCGTCTCACCTTCCTCGGCACCGGCACCTCGATGGGCGTGCCTACGCTCGGCTGCGAGTGCCGCGTCTGCCGCTCCGACGACCCCCGCGACAACCGCACCCGCCCTTCGGTCGCCCTCGACTTTGACGGCCGCACCGTCCTCATCGACACCACGCCCGACTTGCGCCTTCAGGGCCTGCGCCACGGCCTCAAGCGCGTCGACGCCGTCCTCTACACCCACGCCCACGCCGACCACATCCTCGGCCTCGACGACCTCCGCCCCTTCAACCTCAAGCAGGGCAAAGTCCCCCTCTTCGCCAGCGCCTTCACCGCCGGCATCCTCCGCCAGGCTTTTCCCTGGGTTTTCGGCCAGGCCTCGCCGGCCAGCACCCGCCCCGAGGTCGACCTGCGCGAGATCAACGGCCCCGTCGACTTGCACGGCCTCCGCATCACTCCCGTGCCTGTCGAGCACGGCCAGCTCGAATGCCTCGGCTACAAGTTCGGCCGCGCCGCCTACATCACCGACTTCAGCGTCATCCCGCCGGCGTCGAAAGACCTGCTGCGCGGCCTCGACCTCCTCGTCCTCGACGCCCTCCGCGACAATCCTCACCCCAACCACTCCACCGTCGAGAACTCAGTCGCTCTGGTTCAGGAGTTGAAACCCAAGCAGGCTTATTTCACCCACATCGCACACGACCTCGCCCACGCTGAAACCAACCGCCGCCTGCCCGGTGGCGTCGAGCTCGCCTACGATGGCTTGAGCGTCGAAGTGGAGGCCTGACCCATGCGGGTGCTGCGTGGCTTCAACTCGCTCGGTGAGCCCCTCCCTTCGCCCGTCGTCACCATCGGCAACTTCGACGGCGTCCACCTCGGCCACCGCGCCATCCTCGACAAGGTCGTCGCCGAAGCCCGCGCCCGCCGCGGCGCCGCCCTCGTCCTCAGCTTTGACCCGCATCCTTCGCGCATCCTCGCTCCCCAGCGCGCCCCCCGCCTGCTCACCACCGCCGAGCAGAAGCTGGCCCTGCTCGAGGCCGCTGGCGTCGAGGCCATCCTCTTCGCACCGTTTACCCTCGAGTTCTCGCGCCTCTCTCCACAGGAGTTTGTCGAGCAGGTCCTGCATCATCGGCTCCGCGCCGCGGCCGTCTGCATCGGCGCCAACTTCCGCTTCGGCCACCGCCAGGCCGGCGACGCTGCTTTGCTGGCCACGCTGGCGGAACAGCTCGGCATGGCTGTCCACGTCGTCGAGCCCGTGGTCATCCGCGGCGAAGTCGCATCGAGCAGCACCATCCGCCGGCTGGTCTCCGAAGGCGACGTGCGCGCCGCCGCGCGCCTGCTCGGCCGTCCCTTCACCCTCAGCGGTGCAGTCGAGCGCGGCGAAGGCCGCGGCTGCCGGCTCGGCTTCCCTACCCTCAACTTCGTCCCCGAACAGGAATGCCTCCCGCCCAACGGCGTCTACGTCACCGAAACAGTTCTGGACGCCGCCCGGCATCCTTCGGCCACCAACGTCGGTGTCCGCCCCACCTTCGACGGCCGGCGGCTCTGGGTTGAATCCCACCTCCTCGACTTCTCCGACAACGTGCAGCCCGCCCGGTTGGAAGTGCGCTTCCACGACCGCCTCCGCGACGAAATGAAGTTTCCTTCCGCCGACGCCCTCCAGGCGCAGATCGCCTCCGACGTCGAACGCGCCCGCCAGTTCTTTGTGCAGAGAAAGAAGTGCGAGTTACAGGTGGAGAAGAAGGGCCGCACGACCGGCTAGCCGCGGCCGAGCGGCTATTCGCTGGCCTTCTTGTCTTCGTAAAGTTCCGGGAACATCTTCTGGTAGTGCTCGGGGTAGAGCTGCTTGGCGCACTCCGGGCAGATGCCGTGGCTGAACTGCGCCTGCGAGTGCGCGCTGATGTAGCTCTCGATCTGGCTCCAGTAGCCTCCATCGTCGCGGATTTTCTTGCACGAGGCGCAGATGGGCAGCAGCCCGCTCAGCATCTTGACGTTTGCCAGTGCCTCCTGCAGCTCCCGCACCAGCTTCTCCCTCTCCTCCTCGGCCTTCTTCCGCTCCGTGATGTCCTGGTAGAGCGCGTAGCCCCCGACCATCTCGCCGTTGACCACCAGCGGCACGCCGTGCACTTCCACGTCCACCACCCCGCCACCCTTCCGGCGCCGCTGCGTCACCGCGTGGCCGATTTCGCCCCTCACCGCTTGGCGCGTCAGGTTGAGCGCCTCCGGAGCCAGCTCGTCGGGTGCGATGAAGTCGTCGATGGGCCGGCCGCTCATCTCGTCCAGCCGATAGCCGAACAGCCGCTCGAACGCCGGGTTGCACTGCCGCACTCGCTCCTGGGCATCGACTGACACGATGGCCAGCGGGCTGTTTTCAATCAAGGCGTTCAGGAACGCCGTGCGCTCCGCCACCTCCCGCTCCGCCTGTTTGCGTTCCGTGATGTCCCGCGCTTCAGCGTTGAGCAGCACCACCTGGCCCTTCCGGTTCGTGACCGGCTTGAGCGACAGGTCCAGGGTGAAGGTGCGATTCCCGAACCCGCGCGCCTCCAGCTCCATCCGCGCCAGGTTTCCCGCCCCGGCTTCCCCGACCGCCCATTCCAGCCTCTCCTGCTCCTCCAGCAGCCCGGCCCACCAGCGTGTCTCCCAGAACCGTCGCCCGCACACCGCACTCTCAATCACCCCCGCGGTGTCCAACGCCTTGCGGTTGGCTTCCACCAGCGTCCCATCGGGCTTCAGTGTCCACAGCAACTGGAAGCTTTGGTCGAACAGGGTGCGATGGTGCTGCTCGCTTTCTTCCAGCCGCTGCACCAGCGGATCGGAGAAGCGAACAAAGAGAACCGCCGCCAGCAGCACCAGCCCCAGGTCCAGCAGCGCCCCGAACAACGCCGCGCGCAGAAACGGTGCGCGGATCTCCTCCACGTCCACCTTGGCCACTAGGCCCCAGGTGACCTCTCCGACCTGAACCGGCTCAAACGCCGCGACCACCGGCTGCCCTCGATAGTCGGGGCCGATCAGCGTCGCGCATTCCCCTGAAAGAACGCGTCGCCCGGCTTCGGCTCTTGACTCGGAAAGTGGAATGGGCTCGACCTGGATGTGCTGCCCGCTCCGGTGGGCCAGCAGGAATACGATCTCGTCGTCCTCTCGCCCCACGACGAGGAGTTCCCCGGTGCGGAAGGACCAGGAGGATTCCTCGTGCGCTTTGTCAATCAGGGCCAGGGTTGTCTCGGCGTCGTGGTGTCCGGCCAGAGCCTCGATGAGTCGCGCCTGTCCCCGCACCGAATCGGCTAGGCGCTCCTCCATTTCCACCAGCTCGTTGCGGTAGAGCACATATATGGAACCCCCAGTCACCAGCAGGGATACCACCGCCATGATGGCGACCAGGAAGAGCAGACGACTGCGTGTGTTCATGGGTCAATCAGGCTTGCCTGAATGCAGGCAGGCTTGCGTCCTTTCAGCAAACTCCTTCCTTGGAGCTTTGTTGCCGCCTTGGGCTGTGGAAGTGTGGTAGGAACAGCTCTTGCGGCAGACGAATCCTAGCAAACGCCGCCCGGAAAAGGAATATGACTTTGGTCGAATTCCTCTGGAACTTTCGTGGCATGTCCGCCGGCCCAAAACGGGAAGCCGAAGAGAGCCTTGTTTTGTCAGGGCCGGGCTTTAGCCCGGCCGAAAACTGCCGAAGAAAAGTGGGGGCTTTAGCCCCTGAGGGTCTGTCGGCGGGAAGTCCTTCTACTGGCTCTACTCTTTATGTCTTCTTTTTCTTTGCGATCCACTCCTCCACTTGGGTTTCCAGCACGTCCAGCGGCACCGCGCCGCTCCCCAGCACCACCTCGTGGAACTCGCGCACGTCGAACTTCTCCCCCAGCTCTGTTGTCGCCCGCGCCCGCAGCTCCTTGATTTTCAGTTCCCCGATCTTGTAGGCCAGCGCCTGCCCCGGCCAGGAGATATAGCGGTCAATCTCATTCACGATGTCGTGCTCGGTCTTGGCGGCGTTGGCCGTGAAGAAGTCGATGGCCTGCTGGCGGCTCCAGCCCTTGGTGTGCATCCCTGTATCCACCACCAGCCGCACTGCCCGCCACATCTCGTAAGTGAGCTGCCCGAACTTCGAATAGGGGTCCTTGTAGAGCCCAAGTTCTTCGCCCAGGCTCTCGCTGTAAAGCCCCCAGCCTTCGGTGAACGCCGTGTAGCCGCCATAGCGGCGGAAGTTCGGCAGCTCGCCCAGCTCCATCGCCAAGGCAATCTGCAGGTGATGGCCCGGCACGGCCTCATGAATGGAGAGCGCCTCCATCTCGTACTTCGGTCGCACCTCCGGCTTGTACAGGTTCACAAAGTACGTCCCTGCCCGCGAGCCGTCCGCCGCCGGCTGCCGGTAGTACGCCGTGGTCGTGTCCGGCGCGATCTGGTCGGGAATCGGCTCCACCCCGTACGGCATCCGCGGCAAGCGCCGGAACAGCTTCACCAGCGTCGGGTCGATCCTCTTCGAGAGCGCCCGGTAGGCTTCCAGCAGCTCCTGCGAGTCCTGATAGTAGAACTGCTTGTCGGTGCGCAGGAAGTGGAGAAACTCTTCGAAGCTGCCCTTGAACCCCACCTGCTGGATGACCTTGTCCATCTCCGCCCGGATGCGCTTCACCTCCACCAAGCCCAACTCGTGAATCTGGTCCGGCGTCAGGTTGGTGGTCGTATACAGCCGCGCCCGGTAGGCGTAGAACTCCTTTCCGTTCGGGATTTGGGACACGCCCACCTTCTCCGGGCAGGCCGGCAGGTACTCCTCGTTGAAGAACTTCTGGAACTTCCGGTAGGCCGGCACCACGCCGTCGGCAATGGCCTGCTTTGCCTCCTTCGTCAGCCGCTCCCGCTCCGCCGCCGCGATGCTCTCGGGGAACTGCCGGAACGGCTTGAAGAACAGGCTCCGGCTGGGGTCGTCCACCACCTGCGCCGCAATCTGCTCCGGCACGCGCTGCATGATGACTTTCGGGTGCAGGATGCCCGCGCGCATCCCCTCCCTCATCAGCGCGATGGTCTGGTCCATCAGCACCGGGAAGGCGCGCAGCCGCGCGATCCAGTCCTCGTAGTCCTTGACCGTCGTGAAGCGCAGCGAGTCCGCCAGCTCGTGCGCCGTTTGGATGCCGCCGCTGTGCGTGATGGGCGTCAGGTACCAGCGGTAGGGGTGGCCCTCGACGCTCATCTCATACTGCTTCCGGAAGAGCTGGTAGTTCAGCCGGTCGCCCTCCGACAGGGCGTTCACGTCGATGGCGTCGAGCGTCTTCAGCACCTCCTGCCGGTGCCGGTGCTGGCGCTCGATCGCCTCCAGGCTGTCGTCGCCCCACTGGTCGTTGTAGCGCCGGTCGCCCAGCCGCGAAGCGAAAGTCGGGTTCTCCTTCAGCCGGTATTCCCACTCCTCCGCAAACAGCGCCTTGAGCTGCTCCCCCGACGTCGGCGCAGGGCTCTGGGCCCGCATCGCCGGTACAAACACCAGCGCGAGAGTAAGAAATGGAATGGCAGCTTTTTTGTGCATAGCTCTCCTCCAGGACGTCGGACGAAAGGCGGCAGTCTAGCACATCAGGCAGCTCCAAACGGCTCGAAGAACGGCCGGTTTCGGCCGAGGTGGGTCGGGGCTTCAGCCCTGACAGTTCAAGGCAGGTAGATCCTATCTGTGTTCATCTGTGTTCATCCGTGGTTCCAAACTCTTCAGCCGCTGGCGCTCGGCCCGTGTCCAGTCGCACACCGTCTGCCGCTCCTGTGCGGTGAGGTCAGCCTCACGGTGGATCAGTGTGTAGATGGGCAGCGGCATCGCGCCCTCCTCCACTTCCTCGCAGATTTCTTCCAGCATCTTGTCCACCTGCACCGCGTCGTACTCCGACCACTCCGACAGGTTCATGTGCTCGCGCGCGTGGTTGACGTCGCCCACCACCAGCCAGGACGTCGGCGCCACGTGGCTGTACCACGGCCAGCGCGTCTCGTGCGTGTGGCAGTCCCGGCAACCCTTCGCCACGATCTCGCTCACCTCGGGCGTGAACTGCAGGTGCGCCTCCGCTCTCTTCGCCGGGTCCACCGGTGGGTTGGTCCGCTCCGGCCGGTGGAGCTGGCACAGCGCCAGCGCCACCACGAGCCCGATTCCTGCCCACTTCAAAACCTTGCCCATCCACCGGCCTCCTCTGCGTGGACTCCAGGATCAGAATCGAGACGCGCCGCCGCCCCTCGAAGTTAACATCGGAGTCAAGCCGCCGGTCAGAAGGTGTACTTCACGCCCGCCTGCAACAGCCGCGGGTAGCCCGGGAGGATGCCGCGAGTGCGGTCGACGATGTAGGTGCGGTCGAGCAGGTTCTTGATGGACACGAAGAAGGTCGAGTGCCACTCCTCGCGGCTGTAGTTCACGGTTGCGTTCCACACCGTGTAGCCGGGAATGATGCCGCGCTGCCCGTCCGGCGTCGCCGCCACCGTGTTCAAGTCGTCGCCGAACTGCTGGCTCACGGTCACCGACTCCACCAGCGCGTTCAGGCCGAACGGGTGCGAGTAGCCCACCGTGGCGTTTAGCAGGCGCTCCGGCGCGTAGGGCAAACGGTTGCCTGTCACGCTCACGGTGGTGAAGCCGGGGATGCTGCTGAGCCGCGCCCCCGCGAACTCCGCCGTGGGCAGGAAAGTGTAGGCCACCTGCGTGTAAAAGTTGTGCCGCGAGCCGCGCAGGACCCCGGTGTCCACCCGCGCGCTCAGCTCGAAGCCCTGGTGCAGCGTCTCGCCCGCATTGGTGAGCGTCGCCCCCAGCCCGCCGGCCACGCTGGCGGGGATGATCTGGTTCTCGTAGTCGGTGCGGAAGAAGGTCGCCGAGGCGCGCAGGCCGTTCACCGGCGTCAGCCGCGCGCCCGCTTCGTAGTTCCAGCTCCGCTCCGGGTCGAGGTCCACCACGCCCCCGGTCGAGTTGCTGATGATGTCCTCGGTGCGCGGCGGCGCAAAGCCCCGGTGCGCGCCCGCGAACAGGCTGACTCGCTCGCTGGGGTTGTAGGCCACGCCCAGGCCGGGGACGAGCTCGGTCAACTCCGTCCGGCCGCTCACGTTCGTCAGGCGGTTGGTGCGCTCGTAGTCGATGTGTTCCACCCGCAGTCCCGGCGTCACCGCCCACTTCCCCAGCACGAAGCGGTTTTGGAGGAACGCCGAGTAGGCCGCGTTCTTCCGCTCGTTATCCTCGACCAGCACGCCCGTGCGCGCCGTGGGTGTGGCGCCGTTCATCTGCCGCCGCTGTTGCCGCTCGTAGTGCACGCGCACGCCGAAGTCGGTCTCGTTGCGCAGGCGGCCGAGGGAGCTCAGCCACCGGAAGCGCGGCTCCACGCCCCAGTGGTAGTAGTCGCGCAGCCGCCCTTCGTTGCCGCAGGTGGTGTTGAGGTTCTCCATCCCGCCGCAGGCCGGGTCGGCGGCGTCGTTGGGCCGCTGCCCCGAGTTGCTCGATTGCCGCCACCAGTCCCGGTAGAACAGCGACCCGTAGGCGTTGGTCGTCATCAGCAGGTTGGGCCGGATAACGAAGGAGTGCGTCACCGAGAGCCCGTAGCGGTCGCCGAAGAAAAAGTCGTTCTCGAACGGGTTGGCGCGCGGGTTGGCCCGGAACTCGTCCTCGCGCCGCCCCGAGTAGGTTACGTTGGACTTCTCGTTGTAGTAGTTTCCCCGCAGCGTCAGCGCGTGCCGCGAGCCTAGCGACGTGATGACCTTGAAGTTGGCGTCGTTCAAGCCGGTGTGCACGTTCTCCCGCGCCCCGTCGCCCTGCTTGCGCAGGAAGTCGAGCAGCACTCCGGTCTTCTTCCACGTCCAGCCGTAGTTGGCGTGCAGGTTCAGATAATCGCGGTTGCCGCCCAGGAACGTCACGCTGCCTGCCGGCTTCAGCGGCGGGTTCGGGGTCAGGTAGTTGATGACGCCGCCCACTGTCACCGGCCCGTAGAGGATCTGCCCCGAGCCCTTCAGCACTTCGATGCCTTCGTAGCGGTCGATGGGCGGATGGTAGTAGGAGGCGTTGTCGCCGTAGGGCGCATAGGTCAGCGGGATGCCGTCCTCGAGCAGCAGCACCTTGGTCGCCCGCGTCGGGTTGGTGCCGCGAATCGAGATGTGGGGCCGCGCGCCGAACCCTTCGTCGTCGCGCACGTAGACGCCGGAAACCTTGCGCAAGGCCTCGGTGAAGTTGAGCGGCCGGCTCGCCTCCAGCGTCGCTTTGTCGATGACTTCGAATGAGCCCGGGATTTGCTTGGCGCGCTCCGGATCGTCCGTGATGCGCGGGGCCGAGACCACCACTTCTTGCGGAAGTGGCTGGATGTCCAGCGCCAGGTCCAACTTCTGCGCCTCAGTGCCCTTCACCGACAGCGAGTGCTGGCGCGGAGCGAACCCGCGCGCGTTGACCCCCAGCCGGTAGGCGCCCTCGATGATCCCGTCAAACCGGAATTCTCCGGCTGAATTGGTGCGCGCCGACCTCTCGAACGCCGTTCCTTCCTGCCACAGACGCACCGTTGCGTCGCTGATCACCGCGCCGGTGGGGTCGAGCACGCGCCCGCTGACGGAAGCTCCAGGCTGCGTCCGCAACGCTTCCTCCGCCCGCGCGGCCGGCAGGAAAACGGCGGCCAGCGCCGCCGCGAGTAGAATCGGCAGGACTGCTGGTTGCTTTTCCATGTGCGCCACCCTCGAAAGATAGTTGCAATTCAGTTGCAAGTTGCAGTGCGTAGCGTAGTCCGGCTCAGGGCAGGCTGTCAATCACCCGGTCGAAAATTCTGTTGCAAGCGGATTGCAACTACCTGCAACCGTTGTCCTTCCTTTCTTTGGAGAGGAAGACGGGCTGGAGAGGCGGGTGTTAGCGGCGACAGTTCGAGCAGTAGCCGCCCATCTCCACGCGCGTGACCACGATGTGGAACTGGCAGTCGCGCTGGATCTGCCCCTTGAGGCGGTCGAAGAGCGCGCTCTCGAACTCCATCACCTTGCCGCAGCGCAGGCAGGCCATGTGGATGTGCTCCCGCTGGGGATGGCGCTCGTAATAATGGCCGTCGCCGCGCAAATGGAGCAGGTCGAGCTCGTCCACCAGGCCGTGGCGCTTGAGGAGTTTGAGCGTGCGGTACACGGTCACGCGGTCGATGGAGGGGTCAGCCTTGCGCGCCCGCCGCAGGATCATCCCCGCGTCCAGGTGCTGGTCGGCGGTCTCAATGATGCCCAGGATGGTCCGGCGCTGGCGCGTCAGACGGACTCCGCGCGCCAGCAGCTCCGCCTGCAACCGTCCTGGCGCTTCCGTCTGCGGCATCGGCATGGCCATTCCTCCTGCAATACGATTGCAGCTAGTCTACCGCTGCCTTGACCCCAAAGCAAGTTTCTTCTCTGAGACTCTCAGACTCTTGGGCTCTTGGACTCTTGGACTTTCTTCTAGTCGGTGGGTTCGCCGGCGGGAACGGCAGTCGTGCGCATCTGGGCGACGTAGTCTTCGATCTCCTTCACCAGTTCGGAGACAATCTGCTCTTCGGGCACGCGCCGGATGGCTTCGCCGTCGCGGTAAATCATCCCATTCCCCCGCCCCGCCGCCACGCCTACGTGGGCGGTGCGCGCTTCGCCGGGGCCGTTCACCGCGCAGCCCATCACCGCCACGTTGATGGGCTCGTTGATGTGGGCCACGGCGCGCTCGATCTCACCCACGATCTTGAACAAGTCCACTTCCAGCCGCCCGCAGGTCGGGCAGGCGATGACGTTGACGCCGCGCGCGCGGATGTCGAGCGCCTTGAGAATCTCGTAGGCCACGCGCACTTCCTCGACCGGGTCGGTGGCCAGCGAGACGCGGATGGTGTCGCCGATGCCTTCAGCCAGCAGCATCCCCAGGCCAACCGACGACTTGATGGTGCCGGCGAAGCCGGAGCCCGCTTCCGTGATGCCGAGGTGAAAGGGGTAGTCCACCTGGGGCGCCAGCAGGCGGTAGGCGTCCACGGTGAGCTGCACGTGCGAGGCCTTGAGGGAGATGATGATGTCGCGGAAGTCGAGCTCCTCCAGGATGCGGATGTGGTCGAGCGCGCTCTCGACCATGGCCTCGGGCGTCGGGTAGCCGTACTTCTCGAGCAGCCGCCGCTCCAGCGACCCGGCGTTGACCCCAATGCGAATCGGCACGCCGCAGGACTGCGCCTTGCGCACTACCTCGCGCACTTTGTCGGGCTCGCCGATGTTACCGGGGTTCAGCCGCAGCTTGGCGATCCCGGCGTCGAGCGCCATCAGCGCCAGCCGGTACTGGAAGTGGATGTCGGCGATCAGCGGAACCGTGGGCACGCGCTTGGCAATTTCGCCCAGTGACACGCCCGCGGCCACGTCGGGCACCGCCAGCCGCACCAGCTCGCACCCGGCCGCCACCATCTGCTCGATCTGCGTCACGGTGGCGCCAACGTCGCGCGTGTCGGTCTTGGTCATCGACTGCACCAGCACGGGCGCGTCGCCGCCGACGACGTGCGGGCCCACGCGGACCGGCCGGGCTAGTCGACGTGGACGCTTGTTTTCCAGCATGGTGGCTACCTGAAAGAACTACGTCCCGTCAGTTCGAAAGGATGCGCGTTGCAATGTCATTGTACACCGCGAAAGCGAAGACCAGCAGGAGGAAGGCCAGCGCCGCCTGGCTGAGGCGTTCCTTGAGCGTGATGCTGAGGTCGCGCCGCAGCGCGCCTTCGATGGCGAAAAAGAGGATGTGCCCGCCGTCGAGAATGGGAATGGGCAGCAGGTTGAGGATGCCCAGGCTGAGACTGATGAGAGCAGTGAAGTTCAAGACCGGGAGCCAGCCGCCTACCTCAGCTTGGGTTCCCATGGCATGTGCGATCCCCACTGGACTAGAAACGCTGCGCAGGCTGGCACGGCCGGTGAAGAGCCTGCCCACGAGGTCGAGCATTCGCCATCCCGTATCCACATTCGAATCCACAGAGGCCAGCACGGCTTCGCCGAGAGTCAGGTCTTTCACCACCATTCGGAGATGAGGCCCATACTGCAGGCCCAGCAGCCAGCGCTTGCCGTCGGGGTGGTCGCCGTATTCCGGCGTGACTGTAATGTTCTGTTCCCTTCCCTCGCGCTCGATGGTCAGCACAACCGGCTGACCGCCGAGCTTCTGGAGGTGTTGCGAAATCGGGTTTTGACCCTCCGGACTGATGCGGATCTTCTCGCCGTTCAGGGCCAGAAGGAGATCGCCCGGCTTAATTCCAGCTCGCTCAGCTGGGCCGTCCGCGACAACGGCGGAGACAATAGGAAAGACGTCAGGAAGCCAACCGACCTCTCCCAGATCGGGTTCGCCGCGCTCGGGAAGGCTTAGTTGAAGCAGAATTTGTGTCCCAGTCCGCTCGACCTCAACACCAACGTTAGGACGCTCAGCCAACGCGGTTTCGATCCGGACGTCATTCCAGGTCGGAGTTGGGCCTGCCCCAACGCGCAGGATGCGATCGCCTACCTGCACGCCGGCTGCAGCGGCCGGCGAGTCGGGAAGAACAGCGGCAACGATGGGAGGCTCATCGAGGATTGCCGGGCGCTCGTAGTGCACTGCATAGACGCCGGCTAGGACAGCGACTGCGGTAATAAGGTTCATTACCGGGCCACCGAGCACAATCAGAGTGCGCTTCCAGCGGGGCTTGGAAAAGAACTCGTCGGGGGCGCCGGTGCGCGCTTCTTGCTCCGGCTGGTCGCCGGCCATCTTGACGTAGCCGCCCAGCGGGACAGCGCTGAGGCGGTAGTCGGTGGCGCCGCGTTTCACGCCCGCGAGGCGTGGGCCGAAACCGATGGAGAAGATTTCAACCCGCACACCCAGCAGACGCGCGATCACAAAATGGCCCCACTCGTGCACCAGCACCAGCAAGCCCAGCAGAAGGATCCCGACGGCGACCCCACCCCAGAAAGTCATCTCGACCTCCGGCGGCGGTTCAGTGTGGCAAGGACGTGGGCGGCGTAGGCGCGGGCCTGCTGGTCGCAGCTCATCACTTCGTCAATGGAGTTGAGCCGCACCGGGGTGGATGACTGCAGGGTGCGCTCAATCAGTTCCGGGATCTGGGTGAAGCGCAGTTTGCGTTGCAGAAAGGCGCTCACCGCCACTTCATCGGCGGCGTTGAGCACGCACGGCATCGACCCACCCGCTGCCTGCGCTTGCCGCGCCAGTTTCAGGCAAGGGAACTTCTTTTCATCCGGGGCTTGGAAATCCAGCCGCTTCAACTGGGTCAGGCTGATGCGGTGGTTCGACGACGGCAGCCGGTCGGGATAGGTGAGCACGTACTGCAGCGGTAGGCGCATGTCCGGCGGCGCCATCTGCGCCAGCACCGAGCCGTCCACGAACTCGACCATCGAGTGCACCGTCGACTGCGGGTGAATCACCACTTCAATCTGCTCCGGGCGCAGGCCGAAGAGCCAGCGCGCTTCGATGACCTCAAACCCTTTGTTCATCAGCGTGGCCGAGTCCACGGTGATTCGATTCCCCATTCTCCAGTTGGGATGCTGCAGCGCCTGGCGCGGCGTGGCCCGCTCCAGCTTCGCCCGCGGCCAGCGCAGGAACGGCCCGCCGCTCCCCGTCAAGATGAGCCGCCGCAGCTCCTTCCGGCGTCCGGCGCGCAGGCACTGGTGGACGGCGTTGTGCTCGCTGTCCACTGGCAAGATTTCCGCGTCGGCGATCGCGGCCGCCTGCGTTACCAGTTCGCCGGCCGCAACCAGAACTTCCTTGTTCGCCAGCGCCAGCGTCTTCCCCGCCACCAGCGCCTTGAAGCTGGCCTCGAGGCCGACCACGCCGACCGTGGCTGACACGACGACCACCGCCTTCGGGTGGGTGGCGACCGCGCTCAAGCCTTCGCGGCCCCAGTGAACCTCCGGCTCGCGGCTCACACCCAGCGCCCGGAGGCGTTCGCGCAAGGCAGCGGCCTTGTCGGACGATCCCACTGAAACCAGCTCAGGATGGAACCGCGCCACCTGCCCGGCGAGCCCTTCGATGTTGTTGCCGGCGGCCAGCGCCACCACCGACAGCCGCTCGCGGAACTGCTCCACCACGTCCAGGCACTGCCGTCCGACCGAGCCGGTGGAGCCGAGGATGGCGAGCGGTCGCATTACAGTGGCGGCAGGCCGCGGGTCAACAAACTCCAATAGTACCACAGCGCCGGGAGTGCGAAGAGGAGGCTGTCGATGCGGTCGAGCATGCCGCCGTGGCCGGGCAGCAGGGTGGAGGAATCTTTCACTCCGGCACCGCGTTTGAGCGCCGACTCGGCCAGGTCGCCCAGCTGCCCCACGACGTTGACGATGATGCCGAGCAGCAGCCCGTGTACCTCCGTAAACCCGGGGAACCAGGCGCGGAACAGGAAGAACGCCGCCGCTACCGTTGCCGCCAGGCTGATGACCGTGCCCTCCACCGTCTTGCCGGGGCTGATGGTGGGCGCGAGCTTGTGCCGGCCCAGCGCCTTGCCGCCGAAGTAGGCGGCCGTATCAGCCACCCAGATAAGGATTAGAAGATACATCAGCGCCCACGTCCCGTTGTACTGCGCGCGCAGCACGAGCGCGAGCGCGAAGGGGACGGCTATGTAGAACAAGCCAAACACACCGGCCGCCGCGGCCCAGAAAACCTCCGCGCTCATCTGCGGCCGGATCAGCGAAAGCAGGAAAAGGGCGAGCCCGGCTCCGAGCAGAGCCGGCAGGAGGTGTTCGGGCCGCCAGGCGGCCACGGCCCACAGTCCGAGCGCGAGGAGGTAAACCGGCAGGCGCGCCGGGGCCGCCCCGACACGTCCGGCAAGCTCCAGGTATTCCCACAGCGCCAGCAACGCGAACGGGAGCAGCCCGAGCAGAAACAGCCACGCCGGGGCCAGCAGCACCAAAGCCGCCACCGCCGGAATCAGCACCGCTCCAGTGAGGATTCGCTTCAGCATGCCGGCCTATCCTACAACAGGGAGGGGCTGCGGAAAGCGCCGCGGCATTCAGTCGGCCAGCAGCTTCATCAGCTTGCGGTTCTTTTCCACTGAACGGCGGAGCCGGCGCAGGACTTCCGGGTGCAGCGTGCCTTCGGAAGGCACAACCATTTCGAGGTAGTGCTTCAACGCCTGCTCCAGCAGGAAGCGGCGGCTCTGGCCGTTGCGGCGGGCCACTTGGTCGAGGCGGGCGTAGAGCCGGGCATCAATCTCCAGTCCCAGCTTGCGTGACTTCGCAGCAGCCATCGGTTGTGATTGTGGAAGATAGTTCTTCTATCGTCAAGATGTTTCTTGATTATTCTGGATTCCTCCAGAGGCGAATCGGCCAGCTGGAGGCTGACTGCAGTCGTCCTGTTAACGGCGGGCAGGCTGAGGGCGGCGGATTGGGCGGCGGACCTCAGAAGGCGAGTCCTCGTGCGACTTCCCTGCTCCGTCGGCGAGGCCGCCGTAGCGGCGTTCACGCCGCTGGAAGTCGAGGATGGCCTCGAGCAGGTGGCGCGGGGTGAAGTCGGGCCAGAGCGTTTCCGTCACCCATATCTCCGTGTAGGCGAGCTGCCAGAGCAAAAAGTTGCTGATGCGCATTTCCCCGCTGGTGCGGATGAGCAGGTCGGGGTCGGGCAAGTCGGCGGCGTCGAGGTGAGCGGCGAGGTTGGCCTCGGTGATGGGGACGCGGCCGTTCCTCTGCATGTCGATGAACAGGCGGCGCACGGTGTCCACCAGCTCGCCGCGTCCGCTGTAGTTGAGGGCGACAACGACCTGGAGCCCGGTATTGGCGGCGGTGGACTCTATGGCTTGAGCGACGTCGGCGCGCACGGCGGCGGGCAACTCCTGCCAGCGGCCGATGACGCGCAAGCGGACGTTGTTGCGGCGCATGTAGTCGAGCTCCCGGCGGATGTACTGGCGCAACAACTGCATCAGAAACTCAGTTTCCCCCTGCGGCCGCTTCCAGTTGTCGAGCGAGAAGGCGAACAGGGTGAGGGCGGGCAGGTGGATGCGGGCGCAGAACTCGACAATCTCGCGCACGCGGCGCACGCCGGCGCGGTGGCCGGCGATGCGGGGCTGGCGGCGGCGCTGCGCCCAGCGACCGTTGCCGTCGAGGATGATGGCGATGTGGCGCGGCAGCGCCTCGCGGTCAATCTGCGCCCAGAGCGACGCCTCGGGGCTCCCGGATTTGAAAGGAAACTTGGTCTTCATGCGGAAGCTCCACGCTAACACAGGCGCCGCGCGCAGGCAAATGCGCCGCGCCGCTCACCCCACCGGCAGGCCGGGGACGCCCCGCAGGGCGAGGTAGGCCAGGGTCAGCGTGAGCGCAATCATCAGCGCGGCGGTGCCCCAGGCGATGACGTTGTAGGCGGCCGAGTTCCGCCACTCCCCCATCAGATCGCGCCGGTTGACCAGTTTGAGCATGAAGACCAGCACCACCGGCAACAGAAACCCGTTGACCACCTGTGAGAACACCATGATGCGGATGAGCGGCGTGCGCGGCAGCAGGATGAGCCCGGCGCCCACGACGATGAGAGCCGTGTAGAGCGAATAGAAGAACGGCGCCTCGCGAAATGGCCGATTGAGGCTGGCTTCCACGCCCAACCCTTCGCAGACGACGTAAGCGGTGGAGAGGGGGACGATGGAGGCGGCGAGCAGCGAGGCCATCAGCAGGCCGACGGCGAACAGCAGCGAGGCGTATTCCCCCGCGAGCGGGCGCAGGGCGTGCGCAGCCTCGGCGGCGTCGGCAATGTTGGTGACTCCGGCGTGATGCAAGGTGGCGCCGCAGGCGATGATGATGGAGGCGACGATGACGGCACAGCTCACAGTTCCGGCGAAGACGTCCGCGCGCGTCTCCCAGTAGTGCGCTTTGGGCACATTGCGCTCGACCACGCCCGCCTGCAGGTAGAAGAATTGCCAGGGAGCGATGGTGGAGCCGATGAGGCCCACGACCAGCAGGAGGTAGGAGGTGTTCCATTCGACCGTGGGGCGCACCGTGTAGTAGGCTGCGTCGTACCAGTCGGGCTCGGCCAGCACCGCGGAGACAATGTAGGAGAGATAGAAGACGCAGCCGACCAGAAAAATCCGCTCCACGGTGCGGTAATTGCCGCGCAAGACCACGAACCAGATGAGCAGCGCCGCTGCCGGCACGCTGGCGTACTTGCTCACGCCGAAGAGTTGCAGGGAGGCGGCGATGCCGGCGAACTCGGCTAGGATGTTGCCTAGGTTGACCGCCAGCAGCGCCCCCATCAAGAAGAACGTGACGCGGAAGCCGAACTCCTCGCGGATGAGGTCGGACAAGCCCTTACCGGTGGCGGCGCCGAGGCGGGCGGCCATTTCCTGCGTGATGTAGAGCGCCACCGCCGTCGGCAGGATCGTCCACAACAGCAGGTAGCCGAACTGCGCCCCGGCGAGCGAGTAGGTGTAGATGCCGCCGGCGTCCTGGTTGACGGTGGCGGTGATGAGCCCCGGGCCGACCACGGCGGCGTAGATGAAGGCGCGGCGGCGCCAGCGCCGCAGGCGCGGGTAAGGCGCCCGCACCACTTCGAGCAATTCCCTTACGTTTGCTTTTGCCACAGGCGGCTCACGATGTCGTCCACGGTGATCATGCCCAGGAGCCTTTGCTCGGCGTCCACGACGGGCAGCGAGCGCAGGTTGTACTTGTCGAAGAGCTCGAACACCTGCTTCTCGTGCGTTTGCGCGTCGGCGAAGATGAGCTGCTCGGCGCGATAATCTCCTAGGGTCGCACCGGAACCTGCCAGCAGCAGGCGGCTGAGCGGCACCGCGCCCACCAACACGTTGTCTTCGTTGATGAGGTAAATAGTGTCGAGCGAGTCCACCGAGAGGCTGGCGCCGCGCAGCGCTTCCGCGACCTGGGCGACCGACGTGGTCTCGACCGAGGCAAAGACTTCCGGTGTCATCATGCCTCCGGCGCTGTCCGCCGCGAACTGGAGCAGCTCGGTGAGCTCGCGGGCTTCGCCGCGATCCATGTCCTCGAGCACGTGCGTGGCGACATCGGCCGGCAAGTCGGCGAAGACGTTGGCGGCTTCGTCGGGCGGCATGTGCTCGAGCATGTCGGCGGCGCGTTGGGGCTCGAGCTCTTCGAGGATGCGGGCCTGCAGAGCATCCTTGACTTCGCCCAGCGCCTCGGCCGCGGTGGCTTCGGGCAAGGACTCGATGACGGCGTCGCGCTCGGCGGGCGCCAGCTCCTCAATGATGTCGGCCAGGTCGGCGGGGTGGAGCTGCGCCAGCTTGTCGTGCGGCAGGCGCAGCTTGACCCGGCGCTTGGGATCGGACTCGATGAGGTCCACGAACTCCCACGGGATGGCGCGGGTGGGCAAGCCTTTCTGAAGGGTGCGGATGACGTAGGGCGGCACCACCCCTTTGAGCAGGCGTCGCAGGGCGCCGCCGAGGCCGACATCGACCTGAAAAACACGCAACTCCATGTGGCTGTTGGTGGTGTGTTCGACCAAGTCGAGGTCGTTGACGCGGACCACCTTGCGGCCGTGGAGGTCGATGATCTGCTGGTCGAGCAGGTCCTTGCGGACGGTGAGCCAGCTTTCATCGGGATGGTATGTGTCCAGCTGGAGCTCGCCCGTGTTGAGTCGGACGACTCCTGGGGCGGCCGAGGCCACCTGATCGTAGCGCGCGACCAGCGGCTGGTAGCGCCCGCGGGTAATCACCAGTCGCGCGATGCGCCCCGGCTGCTCGGTCGGAACCAGGCAGAGCTCGCGCACCCGGCCGATGTAGTTGCCCTGAGCGTCGTAGACGGTGGCGTCGAGAAGTTCAGTCACGTGGATCATTGCAGCACCTCGTTGGGACCGGCGCGCCTACGCCCTCCCGCTTCGGTGTGTAAACACAAAAAAACCCGCGGGGGTCCGCGGGGGAAACCGAAGCCCAGTCCCTTTATACGGGTTCGACCCTATGTTTTCAAGGCGAAAGCGCGCCGCGCGAAGAGAATACCATGTCGCCGAAAGGGCGGGCGCGCTCGCGGCACCAGTCTATATGGAGGGCGGCATAGTTCTTGACGATGTAGCGGTCGGGGCCGGCGCCGAAAACAGCGTGAGCCACCCGCCCGATCCAGCGGCGGCTGCCCTCAAGCTCCACGAATGTGCCGATGGGGGTTTCGTCCAGCATCACTTCCCCGCCCCGCCAGCGGCTGCGACTCTCGAAGACGGTGCGGTACTTTTCATAGCGAAACACGGGTTCGAGGCCCAGCGCGGCGAAGACCTCCCGAAGCACCGCCGGCCGCTCGACGCTGGTTTCGAATTCCTCCCGGATCTTGAATTGGGTCGAGGCGCCGCTGGGACGCTTGAAGGTCAGCGAGTGGTGCCCAGCGTAAGTGCGCAGGCGGAGCAGGCAGCCGCGGCGGACAAGGATACGATCGGCGGTGTCGAAGACGAGGTTGTGCTCGAAGCTGCGCCGGTGGCGGATGCGGAAGCCGGCCCGGCGCAGCAGCTTGCGCACGTCGGCGCGCCGGGCGACCGCCAGCTTGATTTCGGTTTCCTTCCCGCCGTGACGCATCGCGGTCAGAAGTCGCGAGAGAGGACGAACTGGGGAATGGCTTCGAGGGCGCGCTTGGAGGCAGAGTCAGGGAACGGCGCCAGAGAGTGGGCGGCCACGGCGGTCAGCTCGGCCGCGCGGGCGCGCGTGCGCTCGACCGCACCGCTCTCGCGGACGAGCGCGACGATTTCTTCGGGCTTCACTGAGCGGAAGCCCTTCTCGGCCAGCACGGTTTCGACCTTTGCCCGGCCAGCGGGCGTCGCCTCGAGGGCGATGACGAGAGGAACCGTCACCTTGCCTTCGCGGAGGTCGCTGACGACGGGCTTCCCTAGGCGCTCCGCGCTGGCAGTGAAGTCGAGCAGGTCGTCAATCACCTGGAAGGCCAGGCCGAGGTTGAGACCGTAGGTCGTCAGGCGCTCTTCGTCGTCGGTGCTCTTGCCGGTGAGGATAGCGGCGAGCTGCATGGAGACGGCAAACAAGCAAGCGGTCTTGCGGCGGGCGATGTCAAGGGCCTCGTCCTCGGTGACGAGGCGCCCCAGCCGCGTGAGCTGGAGAAGCTCGCCCTCAACCATCTTCTGGGTGAGGCCGATGAGAACGTCCAGGATGCGGAAGTTGCGCTCGCCCAGCGCGATGCGGAACGACTCCATGTAGAGCCAGTCGCCGGCCAGCACGGTCATGGAGTTGCCCCAGCGGCGGTTGGAAGAGGCCTGGCCGCGTCGGGTGTCGGCGGCGTCGATGACGTCGTCGTGGAGCAGCGTGGCGGTGTGGATAAGCTCGAGCACGCCCCCGAGCCGGACGGCCGCGTCGCCGTTGTACCCACAGAACTTCGCGGCCAGCAGGTGCAGCGCCGGCCGCAGGCGCTTGCCGCCGCTTTCTTGCAGGTAGCGGGCGATGGCGGCGGCCGGCTCGAGGGCGGACTCGGCGTGGCGCGCCAGCTCCTTCTCGACCTGCTCCAGCTCGGGGCGGATCAGGTCGAAGATTTCGCCGATCTCGGGGACTCGATTGTTGACGGCGGGTTTGATGATGGTTCCCCTCTTTGTTCTACGTCCGCGCGCGCGGGAAAAGCCGCAAGAAGTTTTCCGTCGTGCGCTTGCCCATCTCTTCCGTGGTCAGTCCGCGCACGCGGCCCAACTCGGCTGCCACTTCGACGACGAAGGCTGGCTCGTTGCGTTTTCCGCGGACGGCCTGCGGGGCCAGATAGGGACAGTCGGTTTCAATCAACAAACTCTCAAGCGGAACAGCGGCGGCCGCGGCGCGAAGATCCTCAGCCTTCGGGAAGGTAACGGTTCCGGCGAAGGAAATCAAGAAGCCCCAGGCGGTGGCGCGTGCCGCAACTTCCGCCGTGCCGCTGAAGCAGTGCAGGATACCGGCGGGGCTGCCGGCGCCGCCCCACTCCTCGTTGAGGATGCGCAGGCAGTCGTCCCAAGCCTCGCGGCAGTGAACGATGACGGGCAGGTCGAGGCCGCGGGCGCGCTGGAGCTGCTTGCGAAAGACCTCCTGCTGGACGTCGCGGGGCGAGTGGTCATAGTGGTAGTCGAGGCCGATTTCGCCCCAGGCCAGAAGACGGCGCTGGGTGGCGCGGGAGGCCAACTCATCCAGAAGCTCATCGGTGGCGTGGCGGGCTTCGTGGGGATGAACGCCGACGGCGACCCAGAGGAAGCCGTCGTGTTCGGCGGCCAGCAGCAGGGTCTTCTCCACCTCGGTGGGACGCGTGGCTTCGGCGATGGTGAGGATGCGGGTGACGCCGGCCTCGCGAGCGCGGTGCAGGACGGCTTCGCGGTCGGGGTCGAACCGCTCGTCATCCAGGTGCGCGTGCGAGTCGGTGAAGCTCACGGTTATTTCAACCGGGCGCCCACGGGAACGTCTTCATTGAAGGTGACCAGGACGGGCCGGCCTTGGTCGCCCACCGAAGCGGCGACAATCATGCCATTCGATTCTAGGCCGCGAATCTTGCGAGGCTGGAGGTTGGTGACGATGACGACCTTCATACCGACGAGCTGGTCAGGGGTGTAGGCTTCGGCGATGCCGGCGATGACTTGGCGGACTTCGTCGCCGAGGTCCACCATGAGCTTGAGGAGCTTGTTGGCGCCCTTGACGCGCTCCGCGGAGCGCACCTCAGCCACGCGCATCTCGACTTTGGCGAACTCGTCGATGCCGATCACAGCCCTCTCCTCCTTCCGCGCCCCAGTTCCCAGAGCCGCGGTGGTGGTCATTTCCTTTTCCAGCGCCCAGAGCTGTTCGATGGCCGGCCCTTTGTCGAGGCGGGGAAACACGACCTCGACCCGGCCGATGCGGGTTCCGGTGGGAAGCTGGCCCCAGCTCAGGTCGTCGAGGTTCTGCGCGGCCAGCTCGCTTTCGAGGCCGAGCTGCTGGCGCACACGCTCGGCGGCGGTGGGGATGGCGGGATAGAGAAGAACGGTGGCGATGCGCAGGCCCTCGGTGGCGGTCCACAGCACGGTGGCGAGGCGGGCGCGCTTGGACTCCTCCTCGGCCAGCACCCAGGGCTCGGTTTCGACCAGGTACTTGTTCAGTGCCGCGATAAGCCTCCAGACGGCCTCGAGCCCGCGGGAGAAATCGTAGCTGTCGAAGCACTGCTGAAACGCGGTGATGGTGTGCTCGGCGACCTCGGCGACGCCGGCATCCTCCGGCATGCGGTCGGCGCCGGGCGACGGATACGGGATCTGGCCTCCGAAGTAGCGCTCAATCATGCTGAGCAGGCGGGAAGCCAGGTTGCCGTAGTCGTTGGCCAGGTCGCTGTTGTAGCGGGTGATGAGGGCGTCGTAGCTGAAGCTGCAATCCTGGCCGAAGACCATCTCGCGCAGGACGTAGTAGCGCAGGCCGTCGGTGCCCACCACGCGCTGGATGGGCTCGGCGCGCACGACGTTGCCGCGGGATTTCGACATCTTCTCCGCCTCGAAGAGCCACCAACCGTGCGCAAAAACGGTCTTGGGCAGGGGTAGCTTGGCGGCCATCAAGAAGGCCGGCCAATAGACGCAGTGGAAGCGGACGATTTCCTTGCCCACGAGCTGGAGGTCGGCGGGCCAGAGGCGGTCGAATTCGTTGGCCTCGGCGCCGGTGGCCCCGTAGCCGATGCCGGAGAGGTAACCGGTGAGAGCGTCGAACCAGACGTAGAAGACGTGGTCGTCGCTGCCGGGCACGGAGATGCCCCAGCGGAAGCGGGTGCGGGAGATGGAGAGGTCGCGCAGGCCGCCCTCGACGAAGCTGACCACTTCGTTGCGGCGCGTTTCGGGTTGGATGAACGTCGGGTGCTTCTTGTAGTGGGCGAGGAGCTTGTCCTGAAAGGCCGAGAGCTTGAAGAAGAGGTTCTCCTCGGTGATGGGCTCGGGGGCGCGGCCGCAGTTGGGGCAGTTCCCTTCCGGCGTCGGGTCGGTGACGTAGAGCTCGTCGTGGACACAGTACAGGCCTTCGTACTTGCCCTTGTAGATGTGCCCGGCCTTCTTGACGGCGGCGAAGATTTTCTTGACTGCAGTCTCGTGGCGGGGCTCGGTGGTACGGATGAAGCGGTCATAGTCGAGGCCGAGAGTTTTCCAAAGGCGCTGGTAGTGGGTGGCGACGTCGTCCGCGAATTCTTTGGGCTCGCGGTTGGCGCGGCGGGCGGAGCGGGCGACGGTCTCGCCGTGCTCATCGGTGCCGGAAAGGAAGACGACATCGAAGCCGCGCAGGCGCTTGTAACGAGCGATGGTGTCGGCGACGATAGTGGTGTAGGTGTGGCCGATGTGAGGCCGGGCGTTGACGTAGTAGAGCGGGGTGGTGAGGTAGAACTTGGGCATCAGGACTGGTCCTCTTGCTGCTGGCGGAAGTAGAACTGGGCGTCGGCGAGCACCTGCTTGAGCGGCACGCCTTTCTCGCGCGCCAGGCGCTGGCAATCGTCGTACTCGGGGGCGGCGTTGAGGATGCGCCCGTTCAAGCGTGCCAGCTTCATCCGGACTTCACCCAGCGGCGTCTTGACGCTGACGAAGGAGCGCTCGAGCACACGACGGCGCGCGCTCGACTGCCGCAGGCCGATGGTGGTGGTCTGCTCGAAGATGAGGCGGGTGAGAGCGTCGGCGCGTTCCGGAGGGCAGATGACGGTGAGGACGACGCCCGGGCGGTTCTTCTTCATCTGCACAGGGGTGTAGAAGACGTCGAGGGCGCCGGCGGCGAGGGCCTGTTCGAGCACGTAGCCGCCGACCTCGGGGCTCATGTCGTCGAGGTTGGCTTCGAGGATTGCGACCTCGGGCTCTTCGGCGGAGGCGGCCGCCTCGGCCGTCTCGCCGAGGAAGAGGCGCAGGACGTTGGGCTGCTCTTTGAGCTCGAGCGACCCGGCGCCGTAGCCGATCTTGGCGATCGTCATTGGCGGCAGCGGCCCGAAGCGGTTGACCAAGCCGGCGACCAGCGCCGCGCCCGTGGGCGTGACCAGCTCGCGCGGGATGCCGGTGGAGTAGGTCGGCGCTTGCCGGAGCATGTCGGCGGTCGCGGGTGCGGGCACGGGCAGCGGCCCGTGCTCGGTCTGGACTGAGCCGCCGCCGAGGTTGAGCGGCGAGCAGACGAAGCTTTCCACGCCGAGCAGCTCGAAGCCAACGCAGGAGCCGACGATGTCCACGATGGCGTCGACGGCGCCGACTTCGTGGAAGTGGACCTTGTCGATGGGAATGCCGTGGACGCGGGCCTCGGCTTCGCCCAGGCATTTGAAAACTTCGGTGGCGCGAGCCCAGACGCGGGGAGGCAGCGTGGCCTTTTCGATGAGTTTGAGGATGTCGGTGAGGCCGCGGTGGTGATGCTGGTGGCCGCTCACGACGACGTCCACCTTGGTGGCCTGGATGGGGCCGCGGCGAACTTTTTCGGCGCGAAGCGACCAGCCGGCGAGGCCGAGCTTGCGCAGCTCGGTGTCGATTTCGTTCAGGTCCGCGCCGGCATCGACCAGCGCGCCCAGCGTCATGTCGCCGGCAATGCCCGAGAAGCAGTCGAAGTAGCAGAGCTTCATGCGCGCACCCTGGCTTCGACGAGGCGAGGCAGGAGCTCGCCGGAGGAGGAGCGGAAGCTGGCGTCGGCGCTGGAGGACAGCGGGGTTTCCTCCGGGTTGACCTCGATGAGGCGGGCGCCGGCTTCTCGGGCGAGGAGCGGAAGGAAGGCGGCGGGCTGGACGGCGCCGGAGGTGCCGACAACGAGAAAGACCTGCGCGCGTCGAGCGGCGGCGATGGATTCCTCCAGAGTCTGTTGCGGAAGAGATTCGCCGAACCACACCACACCGGGACGGAGCAACGCGCCGCACGCGCAGCGTGGAGGAATCTCAGCCAGCGGGACGTCGCGGTTGACGGTCTCGGCGCCGCAGCCGGTGCAGCGCACGGTCCAGATGTCTCCGTGAAGCTTGAGCAACCGCCGGGAGCCGGCGCGGTCGTGCAGGCCATCGACGTTTTGGGTGATGAGGGTGAAGTCGCGGGCGCGCTTTTCGAGCTCTACCAGGGCGTAGTGGCCGGGGTTGGGCTGGGCCTGGGCGACCACCGAGCGGCGCCAGTCGTACCACTCCCAGACGGTCTTGGGGTCGCGGGCAAAGGCTTCCGGGGTGGCGAGCTGCTCGGGGCGACGCTGCCGCCAGAGGCCTTCGGCGCCGCGAAAAGTAGGCAGACCGCTCTCTTTGGAGATGCCGGCGCCGGTGAGGACGGCGATGCGCTCGGCATCAGCCAGCCAGCGCTGGGCGGTTTCGAGAGAGGTCACGGAGCTCCCCAAGAAAACTGAGGCATTACTATAGCACAGGCATTTCAGGAGGCAGACACGCATGCGAGGCTCGAGAAGTCCCCCGCAGAAACGCAGACAAATGCCGCAGAGGTGCGACAGACATGAATGTCTGTCCCACTGGCTGCTGGTTGGAGTTTTGACGGGTGGGGAAAGGCTCACTATAATCGCGAACCGAGAGAGGAATCGAGCGAGTGATGGAGCAGCTTCACCGGGCACTGCAGGACGCCGTGCGGGCAGCGGTGAAGCAGCGCTATGAGATCGAGCTCGACAGCGTGGTCCTGGAGCGGCCTCCGCAATCGAAGCTGGGCGATCTGGCCACTCCCCTTCCCTTCGAGCTGGCCAAGCGGCTGAGGCGCGCCCCGAAGCAGATCGCGGCGGAGCTGGCGGACACGGTGGAGAAGGTCGCAGGCGTGGAGCGGGCGGAGGCGGCCGGCGGCTACCTGAACTTCCACTTCGAGCGCGGGATGGTGTTCGCGGGTGCGGTGGGGCCGCCGCGGGTGAAGGAAGCAGCCACGCTCGATGCGCGCAAGCTCATCGTCGAGCACACCAACATCAACCCCAACAAGGCGGCGCACGTGGGGCACCTGCGCAACGCGGTGCTGGGGGACGCGTTCGTGCGGCTGCTGCGCTACGGCGGCCGCCGCGTCGAGGTGCAGAACTACATCGACAACACCGGCGTGCAGGTGGCGGACGTGGTGGTCGGCTTCGAGCACCTGGAGAAGAAGTCCCTCAAACACGTGGAGAAGCTCGCCGCGCAGGTCAACCCGCGGTTGGATTTTTACTGCTGGGACCTGTACGCGCGCGTGACGCAATTCTATGAAGAAGACAAGAAGCGGCTGGAGCTGCGAGCTCAAGTTCTAAAAGCGATCGAAGAGGGCGAAGGCGAGACGGCGCGGCTGGCGGAGCTGATTTCGACGACCATCGTCCGTTGCCATCTGGAGACCATGCAACGACTGGGGGTGCAGTACGACCTGCTGCCGCGCGAGAGCGAGGTGCTGCGGCTGAAGTTCTGGGAGGAGGCGTTCACTCAGCTCAAGGAGCGCGGCGCCATCGAGTACGCCGAATCGGGAAAGAACAAGGGCTGCTGGGTGATGAGAGTCACCGGCGGGGACGCCGGTGCCACTGACGCCAGCGGCCCGGAGGCCTCGGCTGCCGAGCTCGACGACGCCAAAATCATCGTGCGCTCGAACGGCACGGTGACCTACGTCGGCAAGGATATCGCCTACCAGTTGTGGAAGTTCGGGTTGTTGGGGCGCAGCTTCGCTTACCGGCGGTTCTACACCTATCCCGACGGACACACGGTGTGGATGAGCGCGACCGAGGGCGAGCCGGAGGCGCCGGTGTTCGGCGGGGCGTGGGAGGTCTACAACGTTATCGATTCGCGGCAGAGCTACCTGCAGAACATCGTGGCCGCGGGCGTGCGGGCGCTGGGGTACGCGGAGCAGGCGGAACGCTCGGTGCATTTCTCCTACGAGATGGTGGCGCTGACGCCGCGATGCGCGCACGAGCTGGGAATCGAGCTGACGGCGGAGGATGAGAAACGGGCGTTCGTCGAAGTATCGGGTCGCAAGGGCCAAGGCGTGAAAGCGGACGATTTACTGGACGCGCTGGAAGCGGCGGCACTGCGCGAGGTGACGGCGCGGCACGCGCAGCTTCCAGCCGACGAGCAGCGGGGGTTGGCGCACAAGATTGCAGTGGCGGCGCTGCGGTTTTTTCTGGTTCGCTTCGCGCGCAACACTGTCATCGCCTTCGATTTCAAGGACGCGCTCAACTTCGACGGGGAGACGGGCCCGTACCTGCAATACTCGGTGGTGCGGGCGCGCAACATCTTCCGCAAGTTGCGTGAGGCAGAGCCGGACTATCCGGTGGATTCGCTGGCGTCGAAGGTGTCGGCCGAGGCGGCCGGGCGGCTACTGGCGCGCGGGGAAGGCGATGACCTGTGGGAGCTGGCGCTGGCCGCCGCCGAGCTGGAGCGCGTGGCTGCGGTGGCAGCCGGGCAGCAGGAGCCGGCGGTGGTGGCCAAGTGGGCCTTCGGGCTGGCGCAGCAGTTCAACCTCTTCTACCACAAGCACCACATCCTCAGCGAAAGCGACGCGGAGCGGAAGGCGTTTCTGCTATTGTTGACCGGGCTGGTGGAGCGGCAACTAACGCGCGCGCTCGACCTGATGGGGATCGAAGTTCCGGAGCGGATGTGAACGCCAAAGAGTTCTTCGAAACGGAGCACGGGGTAACGGCCGAGCGGCTGAACACGGCGCTGGCGGAAGCGCTGGCGCGTGGGGGCGACTACGCGGATGTCTACCTCGAGCACCGGCTGTTCAACAGCATCCGCCTGGAAGAGGGTCTGCTGAAAGAGCTGTCCGAGGCGATCTCGGTGGGAGCGGGCGTGCGGGTGGTGGCGGGAGAAGAGACCGGCTACGCGTACACCAACGAACTCTCGACGCGAGCACTGGTCAACGCGGCTCGGACGGCGGCGGCCATCGCGCGAGCCGCGAGCCGGACGACGGCGGCGGATCTGCGCGTGCTGGAAATCCCCGACCGCTACCCTGCCCTGCGGCCACCCTACCTGGGGCCGATTGAAGACATCATCGACTGCGTGCAGGAAGCAGACGCCGCGGCGCGCTCGTTTGACCGGCGCGTGTGCGAAGTCACGGTGCATTGGAACGACGAGTGGAAGCAGGTGCTGATTGCCACCAGCGAGGGCGACGTGGTGTGGGACACCGCCCCGCTCTACGTCTTCAGCGTCAGCGTGGTGGTGGAGGAGGACGGGCAGCGTCAGGTGGGGTGGAAGAATCTGGGCGCGCGAGCGGGGTTGGAGACGTTTTCGCCGCAGACCGCCATCCTGCTGGCGCGGGAAGCAACGGCGCAAGCCACCACGCTGCTCAAAGCGGCGGGGGCGCCCGCGGGCGAGATGCCGGTGGTGCTGGCGCCGGGCCCAAGCGGGGTGCTGCTGCACGAATCGGTGGGACACCCGCTGGAGGCCGACGCCAACCGCAAGAAGATGTCGGTGTTCAGCGGGCAATTATCGGAGCGAGTGGCGAGCGAGCTGGTGACGGTGGTGGACAATCCGACGCTGCCAGGGCTGCGCGGCACCGTGAACGTGGACGGCGAAGGCTTCGTGCCGCAGCGGCCGACAGTGCTCATCGAGAAGGGCGTGCTGCGCGGCTACTTGCACGACCGCCTCTCGGCGCGGCTGATGAAGATGGCGCTGACGGGCAACGGCCGGCGGCAGGACTACACCTGCGTGCCCATCCCGCGCATGACCAACACCTACCTGGCGGCGGGGGAAGAAAGTTTGTTCGACATCGTCCGCTCGGTCGAGCGCGGCATTTTCTGCAAAGCCTTCAGCGGCGGGCAGGTCGAGCCGGCCGGCGGCAACTTCACCTTCTCGATGCACGAGGCCTACCTCATCGAGAACGGCAACGTCACTTCCCCCATCAAGGGTGCGACGTTGATTGGCAGTGGAATCGCGGTATTGAAGAACATTGTCGCGGTGGGCAACGACCTGGTCATCGACCGCGGCGCGTGGGCTTGCGGCAAGCAGGGGCAGTCGGCGCCGGTCAGCGTCGGCACCCCGACCGTCAAGATCGCCAAGATGACCGTGGGAGGACGGCGGTGAGGACCCGTCATGCCGACTGACCTCGACCTCCTCCCCTCGCGCCTCCTCAAGGACGCCCGCAAAGCCGGCGCCGACGACGCCGAAGTCTGGGTGCAGGAGGGCACCCGCCTCACTGTCCGCGTCCGCCAGGGCGCGGTCGAGGAGCTGACCGAGGCCACCACCCGCTCCCTGCACCTGCGCGTCTACGTCGACCGGCGCCTGGGCCGCACCTCCTGCTCCGACCTGCATGTGCGCACGCTCGGCGGGCTCGCGCGGCGCACGGTCGAGCGCGCCTGGAAGGCTGGCAAAGACACATTCGCTGGCTTGCCGGAGAAGACCGGCGCCGCGACAGAAGCCGACGCGCTCGACCTCTACGACGACGACCTCGAGGAGCTGGGCGCCGCCGAGGCCGTGGCGCTGGCCCGCGAGACCGAGCGCATCGGTTTGCAGCTCGATCCGCGCATCAAGAACTCCGGCGGCGCCAGCTTCCACAGCAGCCGCGGCCGCGTCTGGCTGGCCAACTCGCGCGGCTTTGAAGGCACCTACCGCTCGACGAGCTGCGCCCTCGGCCTCTACCTGCTCGGCCAGCAGGAGGGCAACGCCGCCCAGGTGGCCGACTACTGGTACACCACCTCGCGCCACCGCAAGCAGCTGGAGTCAGGCGAGCAGGTGGCGCGGCGCACGGTGGACCGCGTCCGGCGGCACTTCGGCGCCCGCAAGGTGGCCACCGAAGAGGTACCGGTGGTCTTCGAGCCGCTGCTTGCGGCCGACTTGCTCTCCGACCTCTTTGGCGCCGTCCGCGGCGAGTCCATCTTCCTGCGCCGATCCTTCTTGGTGGATGCGCTGGGCGAGAAAGTGGCGGCCAAAGGCGTGACGGTGGTCGACGACGCGCTGATGCCCGGCGCCCTGGGCACGCGCCCCTTCGACCGCGAAGGCGTGGCCTCGCAGAAGACGGTGGTCATCGACGACGGTGTGCTGCGCAACTATCTCTGCGGCAGCTATTCGGCCCGGAAGCTCAAGCACGCCCCCACCGGCAACGGCACCGGCGACGGCGAAGCGCCGGCCAACTTCTACCTGGCCGCCGGGCCGCACCCGCCCGAAGCTATCGTGGCTTCGGTCAAGCGCGGCCTCTATCTCACTCGGATGATCGGCCAGGGCGTCAACCTGGTCACCGGAGACTACTCGCGTGGCGCGTTCGGCCTCTGGATCGAGGAGGGCCAGTTCGCCTTCCCCGTGCACGAAGTCACCGTGAGCGGCAACCTGCGCCGCATGCTGGAAGGGATGGAGATGGTAGGGAGCGACCTCGAGTTCCGCGACCAGTTCGCCGCCCCCACGGTGAAGATTGCGGCCATGACCGTCGCCGGCACCTGACCGGTTCCAAAGTCCTAGTACCAGAGGGCGATTGACAATCCGGACGGTGGCGTCTAGTCTTCGCCCAGTGCGGAGCCCGTCCAAGGGGAGGTCTTGAGGCTGCCGTGGGTGAACTGCCCTCCAAGCTGGATTTCCTCAACGCGGAGAAGGACCGCCGGCGCAGCCAGCGCGTGCTCATCGTCATCCCGGTTCTGGTGGCGTGGACCAACAAGGACGGCGTGCGCATCAAGGAAGAGGCGCACACGGAAGTCATCAGCCGCCACGGCGCCATGCTGCGCCTGAAGGGGAGCATGGCCATGGGGGCGGAGGTCGAGGTCACCCGGCCCCAGGTACACCAGAGCACCAAGGCCCGCGTGGTGTGGGTCGGAAAGCCGGATGCGGAAGGGTTCGTTCGGGTCGGCCTCGAGCTGACTGTCCCCAGCGCCGAGTTCTGGGGCGTCTACCTCCCCCCCACCGCCTAGAGGCACTTCCTTTCCCTGCGTTCCCTGCGGGATCTCCGCGTTCTCTGCGGCGAGCTTCGTCTTCTTGCGTTGGATCGATCATCCACCCAAAAGGAACTTCCTTACCGCCGGCTCGGCCGCCATCTTGACCAGCGCCAGCACCACGTCGCCGTTCTGCAAGATGGTTTCGCCGCGGGCGATGATGGCGTCCCCCTGCCGAATAATGGTCACGATGTTGCAGTCGGCCGGGAGCTCGAGCTGGCGCAGCGACTTGCCGGCCACGGGAGAGTTGGAGTCGAGGTGGTATTCCATCAGCTCCAGGCCGCCGCCGGTGCGCAGGTCGAGCACGGTGCGGATGCGGCTGGTGGGCAGCTCGGACTGAATCAGGGTGGTGATGATTGCGGTGGAGCTGACGGTGATGTCCACTCCGAGCTTCTGCATGGCCACTTCGTTGCGCGGGTTCTTGACGCGGGCGATGGTCTTCGCCACCCCGAAGCGCTGCTTGGCGATCTGGCAGGCGATCAGGTTGTCCTGGTCATGGTTGGTGACGGCGACGAAAACATTGGCGCGCGCCATGCCCGCCTGCTCCTGCATGCGGATGGAGGAGCCGTCGCCGAAGATGACCGGGCAATCCACCTGGCGGGTGATGAGGCTGAAGATTCTGGGGTCGTGCTCGAGCACGGTCACCTCGATGTTGTTCTGCCGCAGGGCGCGGGTGAGGAAGTAGCCCACGCGGCCGCCGCCCATCACCACCACGTAGAAGGGCTGGTCGGCGGGCCGCACGCCCGGGGCGGGCGCGGGCATGGGCATCTCCGCGGCGTGGCCTTCCCTGGCTCGCTCCGAGGCCTGCTTGAAGGAGGCGCGCTTCTTCCCCGTCTGGTCGAGCTGGCTCACCAGGTACTCGGCGCCGGCCACGGTGAGGGGCAAAGTCTCGATGCCCGCGGCGCGGAAGACTTCCTCGCGCGCGGCGTCGTAGACCACGGCGATGATGCGCGGGATCTGAAAGACAATCTTGGCCACCTGCGCCACCATCAGGTTGGTGTTTTCGTCCCGCGTGAGGGCGAACAGGGCGTCGGCCTCCTCCGCCCCTGCCTCGCGCAGCAGCTCTTCGTCGATGGCGTTGCCCAGCAGGAACTTCGCGTGCAGGTCGCGGTCGTGCCTCTCCAGCGCGCCGCGCTCCTTGTCCAGTACCACCACCTCGTGCTGCTGCGTGTCCAGCAGCTTGACCACCTGTGAGCCCAGACGCCCATACCCGACACAAATGATTCTCATGGGGAGCCCTCGCCTCCATTCTACAAGCTTATGGGCTTATCGGTTCACGGTTTATCGAGGCCGGCCGCAAAAAGTTGCCGCGACAGAGGAGCAGCTTGCCGTTACGCATTCGTCCGGCTAGAATCCGACGCAATGTAGCTCTCACGGAGGCAGCCATGAGTGCCACGGCCCTGCCCCAACTGCTGACCGTTGTCTTGTGGCTATTGCCGGCGCAAGCCCCGGCGGCGGATCCGGTCGCTGAGCTGGTGCAGAAAGGAATCGCAGCCTATTCGGCCGAGGACTACGATTGCGCCGCCAAACTGCTGGAGGAGGCGAAGCAACGTGACCCGGAGCGCGTGGAAGTACGCTTCCTGCTTGGCTGCGCCTACGCCAATCAGTATGTGCACACGGATGCACCTGAAAACAACGACCAGCTGCGCGAGAAAGCGGCTGCCGAATTGAGGTGGGTGCTCGACAAGAATCCGGATCACCCTGGAGCGCTGGAATGGCTGGGCTTTCTGTCATATATGCGGGGAGGGTTGGGTGGCGAGGTGCGTGAGTTCGAGGCCGCGCGAAGCTACTTTCACAGGCGGGCCCACGTGGAGCCCACCGATTGGGCCAGTCAGTACTGGGTGGGCGTGATTAGTTTCGCCCTGGCGTACCGAGCGAACCGAGAGTTGCGCGGCCGCCACGGGTTGCCTCCGACTCCGGGAGAGAGTCTGTTGCCTCAGGCTGCCCGTCTCCAGTTTGTCCAAGGAGCCGGCGCCTTTGTGGACGACGGCATTGAGCATTTGGAGAAGGCGCGCGAGCTGGACACGAACAACGCGGAGGCCTTGGCGTACTTGAACCTGCTCTACCGCCTGAGGGCCGACACCGAGCCGCAACCCGCCGAATATCAAAAGTGGGTTGAGCTGGCCGACGTGACTTGGGAAGAGTTCAAGCAGCTCAGCCAGAAAGGGGCGGGGCGATCCCAGTCCTTCCTGCATCCGTTGTCGCCGCCGCCACCCCCTCCACCGCCGCCCCCTCCCCCGGCGGGGCCTGAGTCAACCCCGAGTCGCGTACGAGTCAGCAGCGGAGTGCAAGAGGCCAAGGTGGTTCACCGGGTGCCGCCGGAGTATCCGCTGCTGGCCAGGCGCTCGCGCCTTCAGGGAACCGTGGTGCTGGAAGCCCTAATCGGAAAGGACGGCAGCGTGGTCGAGCTGAAGGTCAAGGAGGGGCATCCGATGTTGGTTCAGGCGGCGGTGGAGGCGGTGCGGCAGTGGCGCTACCAGCCGACGCTGTTCAACGGCGAGCCGGTCGAGGTCGAGACCATTATCAACGTCATGTTCCGCCTCTACTAGTGCCGGCCTCCGGTTCAACGAATCAACGGCTCAAGGAGTCAACTGAAGTTCTCCGCGAAGTGGGCGAGCGTTCGCACCCCGATCCCCGTCGGCCCTTTGGCCAGACCGGGTTTGGGCTCCTCCAGCCAGGCGGTGCCGGCGATGTCGAGGTGAATCCACGGCGTCGAGCCCACAAACTCCTGGATGAAGAGCGCACCGTTGATGGCGCCGCCGCCGCGACCCTTGCCGGTGTTGCGGATGTCGGCGATGTCGGACTTGATGTTGTCGGCGTAGTCGTCGTCGAGCGGCATGGGCCAGAACTTTTCCCCCGCGGCTCGTGCGCTGGTCTGAAAAGCGTCGAAGAATTTCTGGTTGTTGGTGAAAGCGCCGGCATACACGCCGCCCAGCGCGATGTGGATGGCCCCGGTCAGCGTGGCGGCGTCGATGAGGTGGGTGGCGCCGAGCTTGCGGGCGTAGGCCACGGCGTCGGCCAGCACCAGGCGCCCTTCGGCGTCGGTGTTGATGACTTCGATGGACTTGCCGGTCATGGCAATCTGGACGTCGCCGGGCTTCTGCGCCTTGCCGCTGGGCAGGTTCTCGCTCAGCGGCATCACCGCGATGACTTTGTTCTTCGGCTCGAGCCGCGCGATGGCGCGCATCGCACCGACCATGGTCGCGGCGCCGGCCATGTCATACTTCATCTTTTCCATTCCCTCGCCGGGCTTGATGGAGATGCCGCCGGAGTCGAAGGTGATTCCCTTCCCCACGTAACCGAGCACGGGCGCGCCGGCCTTCCACCCCTTGGGCTCGTAGGTGAGGACGAGGAGGCGCGGCGGCTCCTCGCTCCCCTGGGCGACGGAAAGCAGGGCGCCCATCTTCAGCTCGCGCATCTTGGTTTCGTCGAGAACGTCAACTTGGAGGCCGGCCTCGCGCGCCATGGCGGCGACCCGGTCGGCGAACATCCGCGGGGTGAGCCGGTTCGAGGGCTCGTTGACCAGCTCGCGGGCGAAGTTCTGCGACTCCCCGATGACCCGCCCGCGCTCCACGCCGGCTTCGAGTGCGCTCCGATCTTCCTGCGCCAACCCCGCCAAGCGTAGCGTGGCTATCAGCTTGTTGTTCTTCTTCTCGGTCTGGTAGGTGGCGGGCTCGAAGTTCGCCAGCAGCACGCCTTCGACGGCGGCCTGCACCGCGTCGGCCGCCGTGACGCCGCGCGGCAGCGAGCGGATGAAGAAAGCAAACTCGGTGACGCCGCGCGCCTTCAGGAAGCGCGCCGCCCCGCCCGCGAGTTGGCGAATGCTGTCGAGAATGAACTTCTGCGGCTTCCCCGCCCCCAACAGAAGCAAGCGAAGAGCTTTGAAGTCGTGAGGATGGTGCAGCAGCACGGCCTCGCCGGGCTTGCCGGTCAACTCGCCCGCCGCCGCCAGCGTGGAGAGCTGCCCGCCAACCTTGGCGTCGAAGGCGGCCAGAGCGTACTCGAGCCGCGGCTCAACCGGCGGAACGGAAGGCGACTCGTCGGCCCAGCGGTCGAGGTCTTCGATGGTGCTGGCAAGAGCGTCTTCGGGCGCCGCCGGCGTGGGCGCCTGCGGCTGGAAGACCCAGGTAGCCAGCGCGGGCGTCGAGATGCCCTCCGGTGGCTCGTACACCAGCTTGACATCGAGCATGGGTAGAGTGGCCTCAGCGAAGAACGAAGCTGCTAGTCTACAACAGTTGCAAACCGAGGCATAGTAGGCAGGAAAAGCCTACCGCAGAGAACGCAGAGGCAGCGCAGAGAACGCAGAGGAGCCTCCAGAGGATCCGGAGATCACGGAGACCGAATCAACGATTCAACGGTTACTCGAAGGTCTTGGTCTCGAAGGGCTGAGAGAAGATGACGGCGTCGGGGAAGCGGGCGCGGATTTCGGCGGTGCGCTGCTCCAGCTCGCCGGGCGGGATGTGCATGGCCACTACGATGCGCGACTGCACGTAGCGCTTCACCAGCGCCGCGCCCTTATCGTCGGTCAGGTACCAGAACGGGATGAAGGCGACGTCAATCTTTTCCTTCTTGAAGTTGAGCCGCTTGAGCTCCGCTTCGCCGGCATCCGCGTCGCCGATATGGAGAATTTTCCACCCGCCCAGCGTGACCGTCTGCGCCAGATTCTGGATTTCGGCGAAACGGCCGGAGCCGTGGCTGATGCGGCGGATGTGGACGCCGATGCCGCCGACGGTGCGCGTCGCCGAGCTGTTAGTCGCGTCCCCGATAACAGCGTGGACGCGGTTGCGCAGGATGACGTCGTCGTTGAGAGCCTCGGCCACCTGCTCGACCACCTGCTCGGAGGAGACCAGCTCGGCGCGGAAATTGTGCTTCAGGTAGCGGGCCACCGCCGCCGGGTCGAAGTGGTCGGCGTGGTAGTGGCTGACCAACACCACCTTCGCGGCATCGAACGGCGGCCGCGCCGTTTCCACCGCCTCGCGCCGATCCAGCGGCACTACCGCGTAGCCTTCGACCCCTTCGCGGAACAGCGCGTCAATCAAGACCTTGTTTTCGTTGATGGCTATGTTACCGGGAATCTCGGGCGGCGGGATGACCAAGAGAAAGCCTTCGTTGGCGACATAGGTGACTTCCAGCGGCGGCCGGTGAAGAGCGACGGTCGGAGCAGCGGTGCCGGCTGCAAGGAATACTGTGAACCAAAGCGCGGCGAGGCCCCTCATGGTTATCAGTTTATTGGTTTATCGGTTGATTGGCAAAGGCACAAGACTTACCGCAGAGGGCGCAGAGGAAAACAGAGAACGCAGAGAAAACCTGTTCAACGAATAACGAATCAAGGGGTTCAACGATCCGCGAAGCGGTCAGTGGTAGCGTTTGAGTTCCTGGTCGATTTCGCGCTGGATTGTTTGAGTTGCCACCTGCAGTCTGTGCCCCTTGGCCCTTGGCTACAGAAGGTGCTCATCCCGGTTTGTTGTATCGCCCGCCTGAAACTCCTTAAGTTGCCTTTTCTTCATTTCCTGATGTTCTCTAACCTCGGTGTCGATTGCTCTCAGGACCTCTTCGTCAGTCATCTTACAAAAGGCATTCTTCGTGGCCCTCGACAGAGTCAAGAGCAACAAGGTGGTGATACCCAGGGCCATCGGGCCAGCCACTCCAAGCATGTCTAGTACAACAGCAGAACC
>Ga0209399_10000100_pt1 | contig 48881 bp, 39 predicted proteins | sample OV2TP3_FD_184130 | JGI IMG/M metagenome (GOLD analysis project Ga0209399, IMG submission 184130) | Hot spring microbial communities from Beatty, Nevada to study Microbial Dark Matter (Phase II) - OV2 TP3 (SPAdes) (version 3) | ecosystem: Environmental > Aquatic > Thermal springs > Hot (42-90C) ... | reverse complement strand
GATTCATCCGGGAGTTGCTGTGCTCTACGACGATTCAGACACTCTATCCACTTGCCCTGGCAGCATAATCCAGTGCCCTCTTTCCGGGAGTGCACCCGTCGATGTATTGCCGGATGTCCTCTATGGCCTGGGGGTTGCTCTCCGGCATCTGAATGGCCAGGGTCTGCTGGCCGACGTCATTGCTGCGGAGTACGGCCTGTATTTCCTGCTCCGGGTTGTCCCTCTTTTTGAGGATATAAGGCATCTTGCTGAAGGTGTTCTTGACCAGGTATTCCAGAGCCTGGTCTACGATCATCGGAGGAGAAGCGGCACTGGGTCTGAAGACCTGGCCCGCCACAAAATAGTCCGCCTCGACGATCATCTCCGTCAGCAGGGTCGTCAGACGTTCCCTGCGCCCCCGGTTTTCCTCCGCAAAGTCCCGGAGGATGCGTCTGGCCGACTCGGGCAGCGTTCCGTCACTCTTATTGGCGATGTATCTATCGGTCCTTTTGTAGGTTTGAAGCTCCCGACCCAGGCTCTCGTCGTCCCCCAGCCGGATCAGGACCTGTCCGCCTTCATTGCCGCTGTCCAGGAGGCATTTGCTGTTGTCCCGGTAGAGTTCATACTCATCGGCCAGCGGGGAGATCGCGGAGACGGCAAGCCCCCCGTCCACCCGGTTGCCGACCGGGAACATATCGCAGACCCGGTTGAAGCTGAAGTCCATGTCATTGGCCGGGAAACGGTACTTTCGCCTGCCCTTCAACACATCCTCAAAGATAAGCTCGCCCAGCAGTTTCGTGTCCTCTCCGCTGTTCAACTCAACGGACTTGATCTCCCGGCTGATGTCTCGTTCCTCGTTGGTCAAAAAGAAATAGATGTCGCCGTTGCGGTTGATCAGGGTCTCTTTTTCAAGGCGCTGGAGGCTTTCCTCGATCTGACGGCGGAGGGCCAGCCGGTCCGCGTCGATCCGGTCCAGACAGAGCGTGACCAGGTTGTCCACCGTGCCCTTGATTTCATCCACGTATCGGACCAGGAAGAGGACCTGGAGCAGCAGGATGTCGAAAGGCTCCAGGCCGGGGTTCGTCCCCGCCTGATCGATGGTGAGTTTGACGGCCGTATCCAGGAAACCCTCGATGGACGGGTAGAACCGGTAGAGGGGGACCAGGAGGCCAACTTCCTGATCCTTGATCTGGATGGCGGCGGACTGGAAGGCGTCCAGCATGGAGCGCTCCCCGCGCGCCAGATGCACACCCGTCGCCCCCGCCTTGCGAATGGCCTCGAAGATTTTTTGGACAAGCTGGAACTGATAGGGCGCAAAGGGATAGTTCCTGGCGAAATCGTCCCCGTCCCGGTAGGACTTGAAGGTCATCGCGGCATCGAGCCGGAGTTGGTTCCTGAGGATGTCCCCCTTTTCGGCGAAGAGGGCCTGAAGTTTGCCTGTCGCAGTCTCCTGTTTGGACAGCAGCCGGGTCTGAATCACCTCATCCACGTTCGCGCTGGACAGAGACAGGCGGGTCTTGAAGCGTCCCTGGATCTTCGAGAAGTCGTTGGCCCTGACCCGTTTCATCTCTCCCAGGACCCTGTCGATGTCCTCCTGAGAGGTCACCACGATCCACGCCCTGCCCCCGCAGATCGTCCCCAGGTTCTCCGTGATCGTCTGAAGGTTCAGCATTAAATGAGAGTCACTTCCGATGAACTGTCCGACCTCATCTGCCAGGAAGATAATCCGGTGGTCCGGCCCCCTGGAATCCAGGTACTCCCGGACCCACTTGCAGAAGTTCTCCACGGTCAGGGAGAAGGTGCTCTCGGCGGTGTCGATCCACTTCTCAACGGCTTTCGTGCTCTGGCCCAGCACCCCGGAGAGGGCCTGCACGATCTCGTCCCTGCGGAACTCGTAGGCGTCGCGCTCCGCCACCCATTCGGTTCCTGTCGCCTCCCGAAAGGCTTTGTGGAACTGATCCAATTTGCCCCTGCCGTTGAGGTGCCGTTCCAGGTGGGCGATGTGCGGATGGTCCCCGCTGTAGCCCTGCATCTCGTTCAAAACCTTGAGAAAGACCTGGAGGATGGCGTCCCGCCCGGCCCGGTGGTCCGCCTTGCTGTCGATGTTGAACAGGATGACGTCGGCATTGGAGGCGACTGCCCGCTTCACATCGCCCAGCAGCATGGCATCCTGAATCTTGGTTTCAAAGAACTCCACGGCATGCCTGGTCTGTCCCCCGTGGGCGTGGTTCCTGTTCTGCAGCAGGTAGGACAACACCTTGATGAGGTGGGATTTGCCTGAGCCGAAAAAGCCCGAAACCCAGACCCCTATCTTGCCCGCCACATTGGGATCCTTGGGGCGATCCATGGCGTCCAGGTAGGTCGAAAAAAACTTGCGGAGATACAGGTTGAGTTCCTTTGTGACCACGAACTCGTCCAGCTCCTGCCAGATCGAGGCCTCGTCCAACTGGTCGGCCATCACGACCCCATTGATGGATCGGGAGATGTCTTTTTCAAACAGGTGTTTGATCAGCATAGCGCCTCACCTATGGGACCAGTTTGAACGCCCGGTAATAGTTGCTTCCCTTTAGTTTGCCGAACAGCCGCAAGGATTGCCCGTCGTATCGACCGGGATAAAACATGACCAGGGGGGTCTGACCCATGACCGGATGCAGGTTGTTCAGCAGCGTATGCGAGCGCAGGAGGGGCCATACGCTGCCGACACCGGAGACGATCACCAGGTCGTGCTGATCGGGTTGTACAACCCTGGCAAAGTGCTGGGCGAGCTTGGTCTCGTGCAAGGGAGCCCGAAGCGCCCTCTGGAGAGCCTCGTCGCCTTTTTCCCGTTGTATCTTGAATGACTGCTCAAGCAGATTTCGGTCTTTCAGATAATCGATCACAAAATCGAACAGGTTGACGTGCTTCAGTCTCAGCCCGGGTTTTTGTCTGGGGGCATGTTCAGTGAGGAAACGAACGTGCTCCCGGACGCGAATTTCCTCCTCCGGTGGGTAATCGAAAATGTAGAACGCGATCTCGTTGCCGATGCCTCTCCCGGCCAGGAAATCATCCGAGGTGATCCTGGGGAGGATCATGTTAAGGCGCTCGGTCAGGGAATCGCTCATGGGGCCACCTGGATGCAGCGGAGGACGTATTGCTCGTCGTGGTCCTGCAGGTATTGGATGACCGGCGTCGCGATGTGGACCGTTTGCAGTTTCATCGAACGGGTATTTTCAATGTAGCCGGCCTGGGCAAGGCTCTGGAATACCGACGACCGAAGTCTCCGAATCGTTGAATCCGGCCAGCGGGGCATCTCAGGATCGCGACTCCGGCAGCCCTCCAGGAACTCATCCCAAAGCCTCTTGTTGAGGGCTTTGGCGAACAGCCGGTATTGCTCCCTGACCACGAGATCGAGGAAATCCCCCAGGAGGGCGCTGTGTTTGACAGCAGCGACAAGAACGGCGTGCGTGGCCTCAAGGCCGGTCCCGTCTCGAATCAGTCTCCACAAGTCCGGCCTCATTAACTCCAGGCGGCCTCGTATCAACCGAGCCAGGCGCTCCGCTGTGGCCAAGCTGCGCGCCTGGAGGACATTCCGGTCCAGAATGGAATCCCGCCAGGCCTGATCATCAATGCCCCGGATCAAGAGGTCGGCAACGATCCTGCTTTCCGGTACCTTCAGCGCCCCCGCCGTAATATCTGCCCGATATCTCAACGAAGTCCCACTCAGCATTTGGCCAGAGACTGTGGTTCACTCCACGAAAAAGCCGCACCTGTCCAGATGCGGCCTGTCACCGTTAGCTTTGACTGTTATGTGTGAGGGCGTGCATCCTTCTCGCCTCCCGACGTCAGGGACGCACCAGAACGAGATGCGTTTACACGGCCAATTTACACCGGGGTCTGCCCGATGTCAAGCGGTTTACAGACCTTATGCGAACACAGGGCTTGAGCATCTCTACACCGCCTCGGCGCAAACTTCGGGGCGCTCGTGGAGTATCTTGCCCATCATGCGCCGGAGGATGTCGAAAAGCCGCTCGCGCTGCGCGTCCTGTGCCTTTTTCGTGGGCCACTTCTCAGGGTGCGCCTCCGGGCCGTCCACCAGGTGCCCTCCGGGCCGGGCAGTTCGTCAAAGGAATTGGGTGGAGATTGACGCCAGCAGTGCAATAGGGTGCAATAAGCACAATTACACAAACCATTTATTCACAATATAATATATATTTTTATGCCTATATTTGCACCGAATTATGCGCCAGATTTGCACCCAAACCACCGTTGGTGCAAAACCCTCGAATCATCAGGAAACGGGGACCCATTTTGCCCCTTTCCTGGCCCCCTTCAGGGCAATGAGACCTTCGCGCCTGAGTTCCTGGGTCAAACGCTGAACCTGTCTTCGCGACAGTCCATGCAGCACTTGGGCAAGTTCAGCAAAGGTCGCCCCTTCAGCGCCCCTCTCCTGGATGTGTTTCAGCAGCAGCGCCCTGTTCGTCTCCCGGTTCAATCCGCTGCGCCGCGTAGATACCCCGGACTTGCTCAGAGCACGGTAGAAACGCCGGGAGAGAAGATACCGCACGCTCCGGCCACGCCCCACTCGCTCGATCACATCCTGTTCCAGCAGGCGCTGGGTTCTGGGCTTGAGATACTCGGGAATAGGCTGCTCTCGATGAATAAGATCAATAATCAGGAAGTCCTCCGTGCTGAAGGAGGCTGTGCGTTCCTGGCCGATCTCCTCCAGAAAGCGGAGAAACTCCGGGTCCTGAATTTCCCCGTGGAGGGTCACCCAGACGAAGTGGGCGTCTGTGCGGGAAAAGTCGGGAAGCGGCTTGCTCTGACGGATACACTCGCGGCAGATGAGATCAAACCCCTGACCCGCCCGCTCGACCAGTCCGCACTTGCCGAGGACCTCGGCGATGCGGCGATTGCGCGGGTTCTGCTGCCAGAGCACGTTTTCAGGGGTGATCCCGGCGGGAAATCCACCCGGGCTGACGATCTCGATCCGGCGGGGGAACTGCCGGACAAAGACGGAACTGCCGCTGCGGTAGTCCCGGTGGCTGGCCGCGTTGAGGATGGCCTCGCGGGTCGCCCGCTCGTTAAAGGTGGGCACACCCCAGACGAAAAACCGCTGCTGGAAGTGCTGGAGATCGTTGCGCAGGTTGACGAGATTCCATATCTCGTCGAGTAATGGGAGGAACCCCTGCCGGAACTCGCGCCGGTCAGCGGCCGGGCCGGGCGCTTCGCTGGAACGATACTCGAAGATGATCTCAGCCTGGGCCAGGTACCGCCCCAGGGCTTCGCGCGTACCCAGCAGAATCAGGGCGGCATAGGTCAGGCCTCCATCCACAAGGAGTTCAGCGTCGGCCAGCAACCGCTCCAGAGGACGGGCGGCGATGTCCTGGTCGGGCGAGTTCTTCTGCCAGAGCTGGCGCAGGACTTCGACGGCGGCGGAACCGAGATCGCCGAGCTTTGCCTGCGCGCAGATTTCCGCAGAGAAGTCCGGGCCGGTCTCCAGGTGGATCAGGCGGAGTTGCTCGTCGGTCATCTTTTCCAGGCGGTCTCCGGCGCGCATCCAGAACGTGCCGTCGAGGGACCAGGATGAGCCTGGAGGTCGCGGCGGGACGTGAACGAGCACGACCCGCTTGCCGTCGTGATGCAGTTCCTCCACCTGCACGCGACGATGCAGCCGCTCGTAGATTCCGGCCTCTGTCCGACCCGGCTCGCCAAAGGCCGCCGTGCCCACGACGCTACGGGGGCGCTTGTCTGTGACCCCCAGGATGACCTTGCCCCCACCTTCGTTGGCCAGAGCGACGATGTACTTGAGCAGATCCTCGAAGTGGAAGCCGCCCCCCGCTGCCTTGAACTCCAGCCGGGCGCCCTCGGACGCAGTCAGGAAGCCAGCGAACTCTTCGGGCGTGGTCATGACAGATCCCCGGCGTGTGTGATCAATTCCTTGATGAGCAGTCCGGCCATGATGATCTTGCCCGCGCCCGGGTCGTCCGCGAGCAGGAAGCGCAGCGGCTGGCGTGGCAGCATGGCCTCGTAGACCGCCGTGATCTGGTGCGGCAGCGGATCAACGAGCGAGGTATGTACAGCCAGCACAGGGTCAAACAGGTGCGCGAGCCGGATGCGATGCGCTTCCGAGACAAGCCGGAAGAGGCTGCCGTAGCCGTCGAAATACGGTCTGTCACCGTTAGTTTCGACAGTTATGTGTGAAGGAGTGCATCCTTTCCCTCCCGACGCCAGGGGCACAAAAATAGGACTGCACAGGCAATTTACACGGAGGGCTTTCAGATGTCAAGCAGAACAGCAAGGATTATATCCCCGGCGTCAAAAAGGCCCGCCGGAGACAGTCCAGCGGGCCTTTTGCGTACCTCTCCAAAAAATTCAGCGCGCCTACAGCAACCCCCACAGGACATAGGCCACAACCCCCGTCCCGACCAGAGCGCCGCCGTAGCACAAGGCGTCCATGGAGATCCGGAACTCCTTCACCCCCAGGTCGTACAGGGAGAACCGGATCCGATGGGCCGCGTGATACAGAGGGAGGACCACCAGGACGAAGAGGTAAATCTTGAAGAGAGGATGCCCGACCAGCGCCAGCATGCGCTCGTAGCTGAGGGCATCTGCCCGGAGCAGGCCGAGCGGCACGGCCAGGCCGTCCAGAAAGATGTGGATCGGCACCAGCAGCGCAGCCACAACGCCCCCCACCGAGAACATCCCCCACCAGAACGGCTCACCCTTATCCATCTTGTACACGGCTCCCTCCCTCACATGGCGAAAAAGGTGATGACCGCCGCCGAGACGACGACCCACCCCGCAAACGCCCCGGCCGTCACCAGCGACCCGGGGACCGTCCACCTCCCCAGGCGGACGACCTGAATCTTGGCCGCCAGCCGGAACCAGGTGCAGCTGTGGTAGACGGCGAACAGGAGCGCCACGACGTAAAAGGCGATGAACCCCCCTGAGCGCAGGGACTTCTGAAACTCCCCGTACACCACCGGCCCTTTGGACAGCAGAAAGAACGCGTACAGATACAACAGGACGAACAGCGCCACGAAGACGCTGCTCAACTCCCGCATCATGAACATGAAATACTTGCGATTGCGCAGCCACCAGGTGGCAGGCATGGGACGGCGATAGGCTTTGTAGGGATATTCGGGTTCGCTCTCGCTCATCTCTTCCCCCACGGCCAGAGAATCGACTTGACCCAGTCCGTCGTCGTGGCCACCTTGGTGCGCTGGATGGCCGCCGCCGGGTCCACATCCTTGGGACAGACTTCGGTGCACTCCCCCACGAAGGTGCACTCCCATATCCCCGCGCTGCTCGCGATCACCTGCTTTCGCCCCTCGCGCCCCTCGTCCCTCGAATCGAGGTTATACCGGTGCGCCAGCGCGATGGCGGCCGGGCCGATGAACTCAGGCTCCAGCCCGTAGACCGGACAGGCGGCGTAACAGAGCAGGCAGTTGATGCACATGCTGAACTGCTTGTATTCCGCAAGCTGGTCCGGCGTCTGGAGGTACTCCCCCTCCGCCACCGGCTTCTCCTCCCTCCGCACGATCCAGGGCTTCACCGCCTTGAGCTTTTGCATGAAATCGTCGATGTCCACGACCAGGTCCCGGAGGATCGGGAAATTCACCAGCGGCTCCACCCGGACCTCGCCGGGATAGTAGTCCCTCAGAAACGCGGCGCAGGTCAGCTTCGGGACGCCATTGACCATCATGCCACAGCTGCCGCAGACCCCCATCCGGCAGGACCACCGGAACGACAGCGTCCCGTCCACCCGGTCCTTGATGTGGTTGAGCGCGTCCAGCACCACCCAGTCATCGCGAAACTCGACCTCGTAAGACTGCTCCGTCGGCGACTCTTCCTGTTCCGGCCGATACCGTGTCACCGTCAGGGTGATCGTCTTCTTCTCACCCATGCCTCCCCCTTCTATTTTTCGGTGCGCTCCGTGTCCTCTGTGGTAGACGTGGCGTCAGTACTTCCGCTCCTCGGGCTTCCAGCGCGTGATCGTGACGGGCAGATACTCGATGCGGGGCCCATCCGGCGTCCGATAGGCCAGGGAGTGCCGGAGGAAGCGCTCGTCGTCCCGCGTCTCGAAGTCCGAGCGGGCGTGAGACCCCCTCGACTCCCTCCTCTGGAGGGCGGAGTGGGCCAGCGCCTCGGCCACCTCCAGCATATAGCCCAGTTCCAGCGCCGAGGTCAGCTCCGTGTTGAAGACGTTCGACCGGTCGTCCAGCCCCACGCGCTCGAAGCGCTCCCGGAGCCGCCGGAGCGTCTCGCACGTCTCCTTGAGCTCCTCCTCGGTGCGGTAGATCCCGGCCCCCTTCTCCAGGCTGCCCTGCATGTCACGGCGAATGTCAGCGATCCGCTCCCTGCCGTTGCGCGGCTGGAAATACTTCGCCTCGATCCGCCCCTGCTCCTCCTGGGCCATCTTCTCCAGCGCATCGGCTGAGGGGAGTTTCCGCGCCAGCGCATACGCCGCAGCCGCCCTGCCCGCGCGCGCCCCGAACACCAGGCACTCGGACAGGGAGTTGGACCCCAGGCGGTTCGCCCCGTTGATGCTCACGCAGGCGGCCTCCCCCGCGGCATACAGCCCCTCGACGGGCGTCTTCCCCGTGATGTCCGTGTGCACGCCCCCCATCATGTAGTGGACCACCGGCCGGACAGGGATCGGCTCGTAGACCGGATCAATCCCCACGTACTTGGTGGTCAGCTCCCGCACAAACGGGAGCCTTTCGTCGATCACCTTCTCCCCCAGATGCCGCAGGTCCAGATGGACATAGTTCCCGTAAGGCCCCTCGAACACCCGGCCCGCCTTCATCTCGTGGATAAACGACCGGGACAGAATATCCCTCGGCCCCAGCTCCATCTTGCCGGGCACATACACGCTCAGGTACCGCTCCCCCTTGCTGTTGAGCATGTATCCCCCCTCCCCGCGCGAGGCCTCCGTGATCAGGATGCCCGTCCCCGGCAGGCCGGTGGGATGGTACTGCACGAACTCCAGGTCCTTCAACGGACACCCGGCGCGGTAGGCCAGGGCCATGCCGTCCCCCGTCTTGATGGCCGCGTTGGTCGTGAAGGGGAAGATGCGACCCGCGCCCCCCGTGCAGATGATCACCGCCCTGGCGGGAATGGCCTGAATGCCCCCCGACCGCAGGTTCAGCGCCGTCACCCCGCAGACCCTCCCATCCTCCATCAGAAGAGAGGTGGCAAACCACTCGTCGTAGCGCGTGATGCGCTCGTATTTCAGGGAGGTCTGAAACAGCGCGTGCAGCATGTGAAACCCGGTCTTGTCCGAGGCGAACAGCGTCCGCTTCACGCTCATGCCGCCGAAGGCCCTCACGCTCACGCGCCCGTCCGGGTCGCGGTTCCACGGACACCCCCAGTGCTCCAGCTGGATCGCCTCGTCCCGGGCCTCTTTGACAAAGGCCTCGACCACATCCTGGTCGGCCAGGAAATCGCTCCCCCGGATCGTGTCGTAGGCGTGCGAATCCAGGCTGTCGTCCTCGCGCATCACCGCCGCGGCCCCCCCCTCCGCCGAGACCGTGTGACTCCGCATGGGATAGACCTTGGAGACAACCCCGATGCGGATGCGCTCGTGGGTCTCCGCCGCTGCGATGGCAGCGCGCAGACCGGCCCCGCCCCCCCCCACGAGCAGGACGTCATGCGTCGGAATATTCATGAAAAACTCCTATCCGCCAGCGGTCCATTCCTCAAAAAATCGCAAGACAGCCTTATGATCGGAAGAAAAACAGGTCCTATGATAATTCTTTCCAACAATCCTGTCAACAAAAATTTCGCCCGCTCCCCTTAAATTTTGCAACAGTCCGGCAGGTCCGCGTGCGCCTTCGGGTCCGCAGGGGTGTCGTTGGCGTTGTAGCCCGACGCGGACACGGCCTTCTCCAGCCCCTTCACGTCGACCCTGCCCGCCTCGTAGCGCACGGTCACCACCTTCTTGTCCTTGTCCGCCTTCACCTCCTGCACGCCCCCCACCTTTTTGAGCGCCGCCTCGATGGTATTCACACACATGTCGCACACCATGTTGTCCACCCTGATCTCCGCCTCCTTCGCCTCTGTCCCCTGGCACGCCCAGAGGCCCAGCGCCAGCGCCCCCGCGGCCATTACCCCTGCGACTATCCGTACGATCTTCACGAGAACCTCCTTATGATGATCAATAACCTTGACATACCTGTTGAATTGTCGCATGTTTTTCCGACCCCTCCCCCCATCCCCCTCCCCCGAGGGGAGAGGGGGAGCATCCTTGGCAAAACGACTTATAAAGGCCCATCCCCATGCGCTCCATCACCCTCGTCGCCGGCGCACGCCCCAACTTCCCGAAGGTCGCCCCCATCCTCCGAGCCCTTCAGAGGCGCCCCGACGCCTTCTCGCCCTGCCTCGTCCACACCGACCAGCACTACGACTGGCAGATGTCCGCAGTCTTCTTCCGCGACCTCGGCCTCCCGGAGCCTGACCGGCACCTCGGCGTCGGCTCCGGCTCACAGGCCGTCCAGACTGCAAAGATCCTGATCGCCTTTGAGGAGGCCCTGCTCGAACGGCGGCCCGACCTCGTCCTGGTCGTCGGCGACGCCACCTCCACCCTCGCCTGCGCCCTCTGCGCCGCCAAGCTGAACATCCCCGTCGCCCACGTGGAGGCGGGCCTCCGCAGCCTCGACCGGGCCATGCCCGAGGAGATCAACCGCATCGTCACCGACGCCATCTCCGATCTCCTCTTCACCACCTCCGCCGAGGCCGACGCCAACCTGCTGCGCGAAGGCTTCCCTCCTGACAAAGTTCACCGCGTCGGCAACGTCATGATCGACTCTCTCTTTTACGCCCTTGAAACCGCAGACCGCTCACCCATCCTCTCGACCCTCGGCGTCCAGCCGAAGGGATACGCCCTGGCCACCCTGCACCGCGTCTCCAACGTGGACCACCCGGAGACCCTCCGGGGCATCCTGTCTGCCCTTGACGACATTCAGAGACACATCCCCCTCGTCTTCCCCATCCACCCGCGCACCCGCAAGAATCTGACAGCCTTCGGCCTGCAGGACCAGGTCAGCGCGATGTCGAACGCCATCCTCACCGAGCCGATGGGCTACCTCGACTCCATTAAACTCCAGAAAGAGGCCCGGCTGGTCATCACGGATTCGGGCGGCCTGCAGGAGGAGACCACGGCCCTCGGCGTCCCCTGCCTCACGGTCCGGGAGAACACCGAACGCCCTGAAACCATATCCGTGGGGACGAACACCCTGGTCGGCATAAGCCCTGAGGTGATCGTCCGGGAGGCGATGCGAGTCCTGGAGGGGTCTTACAAAAAGGGGCGAATCCCCGATCTCTGGGATGGGCGTGCGGCGGAGCGGATTGTGGAAATACTGAAAAAGTTCTGAGTCCTGAGTCCTGAGTGCTGAGTGAAAAACAGAGAGGACTTTAAGGCTTTACTCAGGACTCGGAACTCAGGACTCAGGTCTTGTTTTTGTTGCCTTCTGCCTTCACGATTCTCACCTTCGAGGCCCTGGGGCCTTTGGGGCTCTCCTCCAGCACGAACTCCACCTTCTGGCCCTCTGACAGACGGCCGATGTCCAGCCCGACCAGCGCCGACCTGTGGAAGAAGACCTCCTTGCCGTCGCTACTCCGAATAAACCCGAACCCCCTGTCCCGGACGATGCGCTTGACCGTGCCCCGCGCCAGCGGAGTGCCCGGGGCAGGGGATGCCCCCTTGAAAAGTTTCCGCAACCAGTTCCACATAACAGGTTGTCGCTCCTCAATATCGTCCAAAGAATCGCTCTTAATATAGAGGACGAAGCCTTTACAAACAATAGAAATAAATGTCTCGTGGCCTCATCCCCACACCTTCTCCCATCGTTTGCCCTCGGCAGACCGGTAGATGGCCAGCGCGGTGCGCACCTCGCCCAGCGCATAGTCCGGGCCGGCCTCCAGGGGCTTGCCGCGCAACACCGCCTCCGCGAAGTCGTTCAACTCCGGCCCAAAAGACCTGGCGTACCCCTGCGGCTCGGCCATCAGCCTCCCCCCCCGGTTCTCGGCGTCAAACAGCCTGATCCCCCCGGCGAACCCCCCCTCGATCACGATCTCCCCCTTCGTCCCGGTGACGCGCCACCAGGGCTCCGGCGCGAACACCGTCTCGACCATCATCGCGTCGAAACCGGCGACTTTCCCCGACCGAAACCGGAAGAGGGCGCGGACCAGGGACTCCCCCTCCATCCGTTTGAGAGGATGCCCGATCTCCGCCACGACCTCCTCGATCTCCCCCATCCACATCCGCAGGGGCCGGATCCAGTGGGAGCCGCCGTCGATGGTGATCCCCCCGCCCGTGCGGACCTTCTCGAACCGCCAGGGCCTCTTCTCCCTGAACCAGTACTCGTCGAACTCGACCACGAAGGCGGCGCGGGCCGTGATGACCTCCCCGACGGCCCCTGCGTCGATCAACTCCTTGGCCTTGACAATCTCCGGCCAGTACTGGGCGTTCTCGGCGACCATGAAGACCGTGCCCGCGGCCTTCGCCGCCGTCAGGATTCGGTCGCAGGCCTCCAGCGTGGGGGCCATCGGCTTTTCGAGCAGCACGTGCTTGCCCGCCTGAAAGGCCTGCGCGGCCACCCCCTCGTGCAGGTCGTGCGGGACCATGATGTCCACCGCGTCGAAGTCCCCCCCGGCCACGGCCTCCGCCAGCGACGGAAAGGCCTGAGCGCCGGTCTCCGCCGCGATCCGCCCGGCCTTCGCGCGATCCGGGTCCACGGCGGCGGTCACCTTGACTTTATGGCTGCACGAGGCCTGGATGCCGTCCAGATGGAACCTGGCAATCGCCCCGCAGCCCACGAACGCCAGCTTGAGAACGTCGGGCATGGCCTTTCTCCTGGTTCGCGGCGATGAATCGCCGCGCTACAAAATCTTCCCGGCGATGAATACCTCCCCACCTAACGCTCCCATGAGGTCGCGTTCCCATCCCTGGGCTACAAAAAAACATCCCCCTCCACACCCCTGGCGCGGGGATGAATCCCCGCGCCCCTCACACGACCTCCACGCCTCCCGTCCCCTCCACCACCGTCCCGATCCGGTAGGCCCGCTCCCCCTGCGCCCGGAGGAGGTCGAGCGCCTCCCCCGCCCGGTCCTCCGGCACGGCCACGACGAACCCGACCCCCATGTTGAACACCCGGTACATCTCCGCCTCGCTCACGTCCCCCATCGCCTTCAGCGTGGTGAAGACCGGAGGAACCGGCCAGGTCCCCTTCTCGATGCGGGCGGCCAGGCCGGAGGGGAGGACGCGGGGCAGGTTGTCCACCAGCCCGCCCCCGGTGATGTGCGCCATGCCCCGGACCGGCGCCCGGTCCAGGAGATGAAACACCGGCCCGACGTAGCAGCGGTGCGGCTTCAACAACTCCTCGCCCACCGTCGCGCCCCAGGCCTCCACCCGCGTCTCCGGCGTCATGTCCGCCACCTCGAACAGCAGCCGCCGGGCCAGCGAGTAGCCGTTCGTGTGGAGGCCGTCCGAGGCCAGCCCGATCAGCGCGTCGCCGGGCCGGATCGCGGACCCGTCCACGATCCGCGCGCGCTCCACGATCCCCACGATCGTGCCCGCCAGGTCGTACTCTCCGGGCCTGTAAAAGTCCGGCATCGTGGCCGTCTCCCCGCCGATCAGCGCGCACCCCACGCGCCGGCACCCCTCGGCCACCCCGGACACCACGGCCAGGACCACCTCCGGGGCATGTCCCCCCGCGCCGATGTAGTCCAGGAAGAACAGCGGCCTCGCCCCCTGCACGAGGATGTCGTTCGCGCAGTGATACACCAGGTCCGCCCCCACCGTGTGGTGGATGCCGGTCATAAACGCGACCTTCAGCTTGGTGCCCACCCCATCCACGCTGGAGACCAGCACCGGCTCCCGGTAGGACGCCCACGCCGGCGCGAACAGCCCCCCGAACCCCCCGATGTCCGCCAGCACCTCCGGCCCGAACGTGGATCGGATGATGGACCTCATGCGGCGTTTGGTGGCATCGGCGGCCTCGATGTCCACCCCCGCCGCCGCGTATGCGCTCTTCTCGGTCACGGAACATCCTCACGATGGGTGCAGGGGCGACCACCAGTCGCCCCTACCATGATAATACCTCTCTTCGGTTCTGTCAATGAGCTTGCACAGACAGTTCGGGGGATATATATTCGCGTGTGAGTATACGGCCCTCACCCTCCCCCAAACCTGTGGATGAGGCCCTTGGCGCCCCCTCCCTCTCCCGTACGTACGGGAGAGGGCCTGATCTCTGACCCCGACCCCTGCAAGGAGCCTTTCCATGAGCGCATCTCAGCTTGCCCTCGACGGCGGCTCACCCGTCCGCACGAAACCCTTCCCGAAACGCGCCCCCTTTGGCGAGGAGGAGGTGGAGATGGTCGCAAAGGCCATCCGCTCGCAGAACCTCTTCGGCCTGGGCGGCCCCATGACCGAGGAGTTCCAGAAGAAGTTCGCCGACCTCTACGGCGTCCCCTGCGCCGTCGCCTCCACCTCCGGCACCGCGGCCATCCACATCGCCGTCGGGACCGTCAACCCCAACCCCGGCGACGAGATCATCACCGCGCCCATCACCGATGCCGGCACCATCGTCCCCATCCTCTACCAGAACGCCATCCCCGTCTTCGCCGACGTGGACCATACCTACAACGTGGACCCGAAGGACGTGGAGGCGAAGGTCACCCCTCGCACGCGGGCCATCCTGGCCGTCCACCTGTTCGGCAACCCCTGCGACATGGATGCCCTGCTCGACATCGCGCAGCGGCGCAACCTCCTCCTGATCGAAGACTGCAGCCAGGCGCACGTCACGGAGTACAGGGGCCGACTCCTGGGGACCATCGGCCACATCGGCTGCTTCAGCCTCCAGCAGTCCAAGCACATGACCACCGGCGACGGCGGCGTCACCGTCACTCGCGACGAAACCCTCGCCGAACGCATGGCCCTCTTCCGGGACAAGGGGTGGTCCCGGCAACCCGGCTGGGGAGCGCGGGCATACCGCTTCCTGGCCCCCAACTACCGCATCACGGAGCTCCAGTCCGCCGTCGGCCTGGTGCAACTCAACAAGGTCCGCGACGTGGCCCGCAGGAGAAACGAGCTGGGAGACCTCCTCTCCGCCTCCATCCGGGGCGCGCCGGGCGTGGAGCCTCCCCCCGTCACCCGCGGGGGAAAACACACCTACTGGTCCTACCCCCTCCGCATCACCGAAGGCGAGGGAAAGACATTCGCCGAAGCCCTCCGCGCCGAGGGCGTCCCCGCCGGGTCCGGCTACATCGGCGAGCCGATCTTCATGTGCATGGAGGCCCTCGCCCAAAAAGTCACCTTTGGCGACTCCCACCACCCCCTCGACGGATGTCACGGAGGGCGTCAGATCGAATACGGAAAAGGCCTCTGCCCGCGCACCGAGGAGGCCCTCCGCCGGATGGTCACCCTCGGCATCCACGAGCACATGTCCCGCGAGGACATCCTGGACATGGCCGGGGCCATCCGCAAGGTCGCCGGGGGCCTGGCGGCCAGGAGGAGAGGCTGACCGCATGAACGAAGGACTCACCGCCGGCGCGTCCCGCATCGACATCACCCCGCCCCTGACGATCCCCTACCTCGGCTTCGTCCCCCGCCACGCCTTTTTCGAGGGCGTGCACGACCCCCTGTATGCGAGGGATGAGTCGCGTCTTTTTTAACTTGAAGTTTTAGATGGAACATCATATCTTCTTCGTTGACGTTCGCCCCACAGAGGGCGCACGGAACCGCAGATGCGTTCTGCGGCGCAACACCCGCTCTTTGAAAATAGAACAGGTATGAGGTTCCCGCGCCGATAGCCCTGCGCGGGGTAAAACCTGTTGGGCATGTCCTCCTTGAGCAAGAGCAAACGTATCAGGGACTCGTCCCTGTAGTTGGGGACATGGCACCCCCCACACGAGGCGTAAGGTTTCATCCTTATCTCGTGTGTAGCTCGGCGGCTTAGGTCTACCACCGAGAATTCCACGCTTTCAAGCATGGGAGTGTCAAGAAGTCAGCCTCGGCACCTGGTCCATCGTCGGCCCGCAGGCGTTCGACCTGCTCCTCGACGCCGCGCGATCCCTCATCGCGGAGGTCTTGCAGTAGGGGCAACCCACCGGGTCGCCCCTACTTTCACCCCATCCTGTATATCCTCCGGAAATTCCCGCTCAGGACCAGCTCCTCGTCCCCTCTCCCCAGCCCCAGCCTCCGGATACCCTCCACCCCATAATAGGGGATCGCCCACGGCGCGTTCGACCCGAACAGCATCCGCTCCGCCCCCACCGCCTGGATCGCCCGCCTGACCACGACCGGCTCGGCGGGGGCCACCACCGTGCACGCCAGGTAGAGATTGGGATACTGCCGGGCGATCTCGACCGCCAGGTCCACGTGATACCGGTAACCCAGGTGTTCCATGACAATCGCCAGCCCGGGGTACTTCTTCGCCAGCGCCGCGATCCTCGGATACAGGTCCGCCGACCCGTTGGTGTGGATCGTCACCGGCGTCCCCAGGTCCGCCGCTGTCCTCGCCAGCGCGTCCGCCGTGTCGGAGGGGGACACCGACAGCTTCAGCCCCTTGAACCCCCACGCCGTCACCGCCCTCCGGAATTCCTCCACCGCCTCCCGGCCCTGGTGGAGGTCCACGTGGCAGCAGCCCAGGATCCGGGAGGGATACAGGTCCATCGCCTCCTTCAGCGTCTCGTTGTTCGTGGGCGGCCAGCCCGGCAGCGGCGCTTCGGGCGCGGGGATCGTCAGCGCAGCGTCGATGCCCGCCTCGTCCAGCATCCGGACCAGGTCCGCCGGCTCGAACGTGTCCCCGCACAGGTAGGGATTGCCGGAGTTGGGGAGATAAGATTCGCAACAGTAAATCATAATCATTCCCTTTATAACCCGTATATCCTCTTCAGCGTCTCCCCGAGAATCGCCCCCTCGGCCTGCTCCCCCAGGCGCGCCCGCCGGAGCCCTCCGACCGAAAACAGAGGGATGCCGGACGGCGCGTTCGACCCGAAGATGAGCCTGTCCGTGCTGACAGCGCCCACGATCCGCTTGATCAGATAGGTCTCCGCCATGGCCAGCGCCGTCATGCCCAGGTAGACATTGGGATGCTCCCGCGCCACGTCCGCGATCCGCCCCTCCGGCGGGGGCGCAAGCCCCAGGCTCACGGGAGGGGCCAGCGGCCGGAAGCCCACGTCCGCGATGATCGTCACCTCCGGGAACCGCTCCGCGATCCGGGCGATCTGGGACGGCCAGCACCCCTCCGAGCAGCTCTCCGTCGTGACCGGCGCGCCCAGCTCCTGCGCCTTCTCCAGCAGGGGGCGGGCCACCTCCCCGTCGATCGGGTAGCCGTGCGTCAGAGGCGACAGCTTCAACCCCCTGAACCCGAACGCCTTCACGCACCTCTCGAACTCCTTCACCGCCTCCTCTCCCAGCGCCGGGTTCACCGACGCGCACCCGACCATTCTCGGATGCCCCTGAACCCCCCCGGCCAGGCCGGCGTTGTCCGGGCGCTCCGTCGTCTCCGGCATCACCACGAACCGCTCGATCCCGGCCTCGTCCTCCAGCGCCGTCAGATCCTCCGGCCCGAAGGGCCTCCCGTCAAAGGACAGGGGCAGGAACGTCTGAAAGTCGAACCTCATGGCCTTATCCTCTCTATCACCGCCACGATCCCCGGCGCGACCGCCAGCGCGGGCAAAAAGTCCGCGACCCGGATCCGGTCGAGCCGAAGCAGATTGAACCCGATGCCCAGGATCAGGACGCCGCCCGCGGACGTCATCTCCTGGATCATCCGCGAGGTCAGCGCGTCCTGCAGCTGCGAGGCGAAGAGCGTCAGCGCCCCCTGAAAGGCCAGGACCGTCCCCGTCGAGGCGACCACCCCCGGCCCCAGGCTGGCCGCGAAGGCCAGCGACGCGAACCCGTCCAGCGTCGACTTGACCGCCAGGAGATGGTAGTCCCCCGTCAGCCCGTCCTGAATCGCCCCCATGACCGTCATCGGCCCCACGCAGAAGACCAGGCTGGACGTCACGAACGCCTCGCTGAACCGGCCATCCCCGGCCGAGGCGAAGCGCCGCTGCAGGGCGCTGCCCATCGCGTCCAGCCCGTCGTGCAGGCGCAGCGACGCCCCCAGGACGCCCCCGACCAGCACGCTCCCCAGGACGATCAGGACGTTCCCCGTCCTCAGGGCCATCTGCGCCCCGATCACGAGCGTCATCAGCCCGATCCCCTTCATCACCGTCTCCCGCAGCCGCTCCGGCAGACGGTGGCCTGCGGCCAGCCCGACCGCGCTCCCGGCCAGCACGCTCGCCGCGTTGATTAGAGTGCCGGTCATGAAAGACCTCAAGCTATCAGCCGTCAGCTATCAGCTATCAGCTATCAGCAAAACCGGACACGCTTTTGCTTTTTGCTTTTGTTGACGGCTGATGGCTGATAGCTGACAGCTTCTCATTTCCCATACCGAAACGCCACCTCCCGCTCCGCGGACTGCCCGCCGATCAGGTCCGTGACCGACACCCGGAGGAGGTTCCGGCCCGGCTTGACCTTCTTCAGGTCCAGGGTGAGATAGCCCGCGTCCCACGACGCGCTCCCGGCGCGGTCGTACGCGACCGACACCTGGGGCTTGCGGCCCCGGATAAACTTCTTGACGCCCACAATGGCCCTGGAGATCGGGTCCTCCCCCGCCTCGTCCACGTCGGATCGGATGCTGTATTCCACCCTGTAGCGGGTGTGGCCGCTGGCGTCCCTCTGAAGGTTGTAGACCTCGTAGTAGGCCGCCGCAGGCTGCCCCGCCCCGTAGGCCCGGGTCGGCATCGGCAGCACCCAGACGTCCCCCTTCCGGAACTGCTCGCCCGCCGGCTGATCCAGCACCGCGAAGGCCAGGGCCACGTCGCTGATCAGGAGCCCCTCCCCCGCGTAAGACTTTACCCTCAGATCCTGCTTGTAGAGCCCCGTGCGCCCCGACACCCGGTCCACGATCTGGACCGCCAGCTCATAGTCCCCCGGCGGCGCCTCCAGCCGGACCAGGGCCGGGATGAACTCCCCCCTCTGCTTCAGGAAGATCCCCTTCCCCTTCAACGCGGTCCCGTCGTGGATCCGGAAGACCTCGGACCGGTCCTTCGTGGCCAGGGCCACGGCCCGCTCCACAGCCACCGTCAGCGTATCCCCCTCCCCCAGAACCCCCATCTCCTTTGTGGGGAACCCGTACGCGATCTCCACGCGCGTCTTCCCATCCGCGCCCCGGTAGTCCGCCGTGTCGTAGTAAAACCTCAGCGCCTCCCCCTCCCGCTTCACCTGATAGACCGCGGGCGTCTCCGAGGCCGCGCGGTCCACCACGGCCTTCGGCGCGTAGGCGGCCAGCTTGCTGAGCCGGGCGATCGCCCGCTCCTCCTTGAAGTCCACCGTCGGTATCGGGGCGTAGTCGTAGACCCCGTTGTTCAGCTCGTCCGTGAACGTAACCTCGATGCCCCCGCCGATGTTCGCGTAGATCCACGACTCCCACAGCACCAGGCTGTGGTCCCCCCCTGTGGTCACGGGCGCGTAGACGACGCTGGCCCCCGTGGGCAACTGCGTGGGCAGCGCCGCGTTCGTGCTGCCGCGAAGGTCCACATTGTCCGTGCTCGGCGACTCTGCGTCCTCCACGCGCGGCACGATGCTGCCGGGGTTCGTGATGACCTTGTCCAGAGGGGCCGCCAGGGTCACATCCCCGGAATAGCGGCTCTTGACCGGGAACACCGGCCCCGCGTAGGACACGTCCTGCGAGACCGTCCCGTAGAGCGTCTGCGCCATCCGCTCCTTCACCCGCTGCACGGCCTCGCTCTGAATGACATCCATGTGCCCGGCGCGCGACCGCGAGTCCGGCTCCCCGTAGCGGATGTAGACCTCCCCCCGACGGTCCCAAGGATGGACGATCCGCCCGAAGTAGGTGCGCGCGTACCAGACCCGGCGGTAGTGCTCCACCTGCCCCTCGCTCACCTCCGTCAGGATGTCCGCATCCCGCCGCGCCCAGAACCGCCTCAGGAACGCCGGCCGGTCCGCAGGGGCCAGCGCCCCAAACGCCTCCGCCTCCGGGGTCGAGGCCACGGGACGGACATCCTCGTACAGGGCCCGCTCCGCCGGGTCCAGGGCCTCCAGATAGCGGTTGAAACGGTCCAGCGCCCGCTCCGCCCTCCCGTGCAGCAGGTCCACCTGCGCCAGGACCGGCATGAGACGCGCGTCCTCCGGGTGTCGCTCGCAGTAAGGGATCAGCTCCTGTTCGATCTTCTTGAACTGCTTGAGGTCCAGACAGGCCCTTCCGATCCCCAGCAGACCCTCCGGGTCGTCGGGCCGCATACTGACGTATCTCTCGTAGTATTTCAGGGCCTGTTCGGAGTCGTTCTCCAGCCACTCGTAGCAGAGCCCCAGCAGAAAATAGGTCGGCGGGTAGGAGGGGTCGATCTCCTGCATCCGGCGGGCCGTGAGCATCGCCTTCCGGCGGAATTGAATGGCCTTGAGGCCTTTCCCCACCGCCCTCCTGAAATAGACGTGCCCCAGGGCATACCGGGCCTGAAGGTCCTTTTCGTCCAGCTCCACCGCCTTCTCATAGGCATTCGTCGCCCTGCCCAGGTCCCCGGCGCGCGCGTAGGCCTCCCCCAGAGCGGCGTAATCGCCCGCCAATCCCCCCTTCTTCAGCCGGGCCTCAACGGCCTCCAGGCTGTCCAGCGCGGCCTGCCGGGGGGACTCGGCAAACCCGTCAGACGCGACCGTGAGCGCCAGGAAAATCACAAGCCATATCATGACATTCTTAAACCTCCTTCCCGGCACGCGCAATGTAGGGGCGGGTTCAAACCCGCCCCTCCTCCAGTTCGTCCAGTATCCCCTCTATATCCGCCACGGACAGCGGATAACTCCGCAGTTGAAACGTCTTCGGCGAATCGTAGTCGAGCGAGCCCTCGAAGAAGATCACCCCGTGCTGCACCGCCGCCTCCCGCCGCGTGAGCGCCCCCTCGGCCACGTCCCGCGTCACCAGCCGGATCGCCCGCTCGTAGGGATGGCCGTAGCCCCCGCCCCCCGGCGTCTCCACGCGCACCCGGTCCCCGGCCCCTAACATAACTCCCTCTGATTTCAACGAGGTAAAATCATCGTGAGATTCAAGATTTAAGATTGAAGATTCAAGATTTAAGGTTTCAATTTTGAATCTTGAATCTTGAATCTTGAAACCTGAACTTTTCACAATCTCCACCCTCGCCCGCGCCCCCCTCGCGCCGCGTCTCAGCCCCTGCGCCCCCCGCCGGCCCCGGTCCCCGAACAGCGTCAGGACCGCCTCCCCGCGCAGCACCTCGAACGCGAAGACGGCCCCCATCCCGCCCCGGTAGCGCCCCGCCCCGCCGGAGCCTGGCCGGACCGCGTACTCCAGAACCCGAATCGGATACCGCTCCTCCAGCCCCTCCAGCGACGGCATCTCGCCCCCCGTGGACGCCCCGCTCCCGTTCGTCAGCCCGTCCCCCCGGATGCACGCCCCCAGCCCGCCCCCCAGGCTCAGCGCCATCAGATAGTCCCCGAACCCCTCCGCCCGGCCGTGCAGCGACACGTGGCACGCCGACGCGAACGACCCCGCCCCGGCCCGCGCCGGATCGGCCTGCGCCAGCGCGGCGATCACGGCCTCGGCCACGCGCCCCGCCACCTCGGTCGCCCCCGACACGGGCTGCGGGGCCAGGGCGTTCACGAACGAGGCCTCCGGCAGGACCACCTCCACCCCCTCAAACGCCGCCGTGTGCCCCGCGACCTCCGGGAACAGGTGCCGCAGGGCGACCCGACACGCCGCCTCCGTCAACCCCCCTCCACAGTTCAGCGGCCCCACGCAGGGCCCGTCGCTCCCCTCAAAACTCAGACGCAGCCGATCCCCCGCCACCTCCGCTCCCACGATCAGCCGCACGCCCCGGTCCCGCACCCCGTCGCCGTCCAGGACGTCCTCGAACGCATACCACCCGTCCGGCAGGTCCGCGATCCCCGCTCCCATCGCCGCGCCCGCCCGCCGCCCCATCTCCACCTCCGCCTCCCGCACCACCTCCGCGCCATACCGCTCGATCAGGCCCCGGAGACGCTCTAACCCGGCGTCCAGCCCTGCGACCTGCGCCCGCAGCAGCGCCCGCAGCCGGCCCGGAAACCGGGCGTTGGCGGCCAGCAACTCCACGAGCGCCTCGTCCATCTCGCCGGACCGGTCCCTCAGCCGCGTCCACGGGACCCGGACCCCCTCCTGGCGCACGTCCGTCGCCCCCGGGCTGAACCCGCCCGCCGCGCGCCCCCCCATGTCGGGATAGCGCACAGCGCTCCCCGCAAAGAACAGCGCCTCGTCCCCGACGAACAGCGGCGCGAACATCCGCAGGTCCGCCAGCGACGATCCCCCGGCGTAAGGGTCGTTCCCGATGAACACGTCCCCCGGCGCAAATCCGGGCGTCCGTTTCACCAGATCGCGAAGCGCGAACGGCAGCGTCGCGGCCAGCAGCGGCTGGCTCCGCGCCCCCTGCGCCACGAGGTCCCCCGCCCGGCAGACACCGGATGCGACCGCAGGCCGGGCGTCCTTCACCAGCCCCTCGACCGTCGCGTCCATCCCGTCCGCCGCCGCCTGAAATCCTTCAGAGATGCGCGTGAAGATTAAAGGAGTCACAAAAACCTTTCACCACAGAGAACACAGAGGGCACAGAGAGAAACGTCAAATGTCAAACGTCAAACGGCAGACCACAGGACCACAGGACTACGGGACCACAGGACCAATGCAAAAGCCTTGTGGTCTTGTGGTCCTGTGGTCCTGTGGTCAGTGGTCGTTTTTTTCGTTTCACGTTTCACGTCTTTGCTACCGGCAGCGTGAACCAGAACGTGCTCCCTTTCCCGACCTCGCTCTCCGCCCAGATCCTTCCCCCGTGCAATTCCACCAGCGCCTTCACAATCGAAAGCCCCAACCCCGCTCCCCGCTGAGCCTCGGATGATCCCCCCACCTGATGAAACTTGTCGAAAACCCTTCCGAGTTCCTCCGGGGGGATACCCTTTCCCGTATCCCGCACCCATACCCGCACAAACGCGCCATCCGGCGCTGCCCCCACCTCCACCTTTCCCCTCGCCGACGTAAACTTGATCGCATTGCCCACCAGGTTCGTCAAAATCTGATGCACCCGGCCCGGGTCTGCAAAGGCCACACCCCCCTCATCCCCCTCCACGACGCCCAGCGCCACCCCCTTCTCCGAGGCCATCTGCCTCAGACCCTCCGCCACATCCCTTCCGATCTCTGCGACTGACACCTGCGTCGACGCGATCTCCAGCCTGCCCGCCTCGATCCGGGACAGGTCCAGAATGTCGTTGACCAGCTTCGACAGCCGATCCGCGTTCGACCTGATCCGCTGGAGGTTGCGGACCTGCCGGTCGTTGAGCGCCCCGCCGATGCCGTCCAGCATGTTGTCCACGTAGCCCTTGATGGACGTCAACGGCGTGCGCAGGTCGTGCGACACGTTCGACACGAAGTCGTTCTTGAGCCGGTCCAGCTCCTTCAGCCGCTCGTTCGCCTCCTCCAGCTCCCGCGTGCGCTCCCGCACCCGCCGCTCCAGCTCGTCAATCTGTTCGTCCCGCGGGTCCCGCACGATCTTCAAATGGACTGTAGCGGGCTTCTCCGAATAGACCAGGTCCCGGTCTACGGCCACGACCTCGAACGTGTAGTCTCCGATGGGGAGGTCCTGGTACTCCACGCGGCGCTCCCGCGTGTTCCGCCACGCCTCCTCGTAGCCCTTCAGGCGATACCGGTAGACTATTTGCTCGGGCCGGGTCTTAAAACTCATCCCGTGGAACTCAAAGGCGATCAGCCTGATAACAGACGGAATCTCAAGCTCGGCAGTCCCCTCATACCGCCGATCTGCCACCACTGCGTCGATGAACACAGGGGGAGGCGACGGCGAAGGTGGGCGATACCGCGTCACACCGCTCACAGTGCCGAACCAGAGATATCCCTCCTGATCCTGAAAGATCGAAGGCACCGCATTGCCCGCCAGACCGTCCTGGCGGATCAATGTCTGGAAGATCTGCCCAGTGCTTCCTGAGCCTGCCGAAGGATCATATCGGCTTACGCCTCCATTGGTACCGAACCAGATATGTCCATCTCGATCCTGAATGATCGAAAATACATAGTTGCTCGCCAGGCTATCTGTGGTAAACGTAGTAAACTCCCGCCCATCATATCGACTCACTCCACCAGTGGTACCGAACCAGAGATGCCCTTCCCGATCCTGAATGATCGACCGCATATCATTATGCGCCAGCCCGTCTTGGGTAGTAAACGTGGTCCAGACCTGCCCATCATACCGGCTTACTCCACCACCAGAGGTGCCGAACCAGAGGTTTCCTTCTCGGTCTTGCACGATCGACCGCACCGCATTGCTCGACAGACTGTCTTGTATGGTGAAGGTAGTAAAGGTCTTGCCATCATACCGGCTTACACCACCGCGCCATGTGCCGAACCAGAGATACCCCTCTCGGTCTTGAAGGATCCAAAACACCCAATTGTGCGCCAGCCCGTCTTGTATGGTGAAGGTGGTGAAGGTCTGCCCATCGTACTGACTCACACCGCCTTCGGTTCCGAACCAGAGATGCCCCTCCCGATCCTGAAACATCGAAACCACTCGGTTGTGGGCCAAGCCATCTTGTGTGGTGAAGGTAGTAAAGGTCTTGCCATCATACCGGCTTACACCACCGCGCCGTGTGCCAAACCAGAGATGCCCTTCCTGATCCTGAAAGGTCGACCACACCTCATTATGCGCCAGCCCATCTTCGATAGTAAACGTGGTCCAGACCTGCCCATCATACCGGTTCACCCCACCACCCCAGGTACCGAACCAGAGATGCCCCTCCCGATCTTGAATGATCGAATGAACCTGATTGTGCGCCAGCCCGTCCTTTGTAGTAAACGTGATAAACTTCTGCCTAGCGCCTTCTGAGCCTGCCAATCCCGAGCCTGCTGAAGGATCATGCTGGCTCACACCGCCTCTGGTGCCGATCCAGAGATGCCCCTCCCAATCTTGAAGGATCGACATCACATCATTGGCTGCCAGGCCGTCTTGAACGGTGAAGGCAGTGAATATCTTGCCGTCATACTGGCTTATGCCCCCGCCTTCGGTGCCAAACCAGAGAACCCCCTCCCGGTCCTGGAGGATCGACCGCACATTGTTGTGTGTCAGTCCGTCTTTAGTTGTGAAGGTCGTCCAGTTCTTCCCATCATACCGGCTCACACCACCCCCGCCACCAAACCAGATATGCCCCTCCCGATCTTGAAAGATTGACCCTACCCAATCGCCCGCCAGCCCATCTTTAGTCGTGAAGGTCGTCCAGTTCTTCCCATCATACCGGCTCACACCACCCCCGCCACCAGTCAAGGAACGCCCTGTGCCGAACCAGAGGTACCCTTCCCGATCCTGTAAGATCGAAATCACCACATTGTGCGTTAACCCATCTTTGGTCGTGAAGGTCGTCCAGACCTGCCCATCATACCGACTCACACCTCCAATGGTACCGAACCAGAGATGCCCTTCCTGATCCTGCAAGATCGACCGCACCACATTGTGCGCCAGCCCGTCTTTGGTAGTAAACTTAGTCCAGACCTGCCCATCATACCGACTCACACCGCCATCGGTGCCGAACCAGAGATGCCCTTCCCGATCCTGTAAGATAGAGTATACGCTCACATCTGCCAGTCCATCTGTCACATCATAAGTGCGCCAGTGACCTGTCCCAGATCCGGCAGGCACGACCTTGCCAGGCCCCGCAGGCGCGGCATAGATTTCAAAGTGGTGTTGAAGCGAGCCGTCTGCTCCAAAGGCCGTCTCCAAGTCTCGCAGCGCCTCCTGCCACGCCGGGTCTTTTGCAAGCGTCTCGCGCTTTTCGGCAACCTCGACTGGCATCTCCACCTCGAACAGCCTACTGAACACCCCCTCCGGCGTCGCCCGCCCGCGCTCGGAGGATTCCGTCAGGCCATGCTTCTTCAGGATCGGCACGACCTTCGCCTCGTACGCGGCCTCGAACTCGGCCATCCGCTCCGGCGGGACCCAGAAGGAGAGACGGGCCAGCGTTCGATTCAAAGCAGTGTCGGACGTCTTCATAAGACCCCTCCCCCGTTCCCCCGACAACCTGTCGCTCCCATGAGGTCGCGCCCCCTTCCCTCCTCCCCCGTAGGGAGAGGGGAGAATACAGAAACGTGAACTGTCACGGTGGGACCGTGACGGCCCTGCCGATAGGATCAATTTTCAATTTCAGGGTTGTGACCCTTCTGTCTGACCTCTGCGCCGCAGCCAGTCCCGAACCAGCTCGGCAAAGCGGACCAGGTCGTCGAGACGCTGTAAATGGCGATGCACCTCATCCCAATCCACGCTCAGATATTGATGGGCCAGGATGTTCCTAAACCCGGCGATGGGCGCCAGTTGGCGGGCGAAGTCCAGAGGCAAGACCCCCAGCTCCCCCATGTGGAGTATGGCCTCATGATTGTCGTGGGGTTTCTGGGCCTTTTCCATGGAGATGATGCGGTTGCTGATGTCGATGCAACACTGCGCAGCGACCTCCAGGTTGCGCTCCACGATGTCCCGCAGGTAGGCGTCCCCGTCAAACTCGGCCCGCGCCTTCTCCCTGAGCGGCTCTAATCTGGCCAAGCGTTCGCTCAGTTCGTCCAAGCGCCGCTCGATGCCGTTGAACTCGGGAGGCATGCCCACCTCCTTCCAGAATATCGTGCCGTTGCGCACGGAGCACAGGCAGGTAATCCTCGTAGAGCCCCATCACCTGCGCCTCGTATTCGACGCGCGTCGCCACATCGCGCTCGTAGATAATCTCTCCCTGAGCGATGACCGCATAGGCCAGCTCGACGGGCGCACGATTTAACAGCACCACGTCGACCCGTCCCGCATCCGCGAGGCGCGCCAGCTCGTGCGCCAATCGGGCGTACATCCCTGGCGTGTCCTGGCCGCGCTCCACCAGCACGCCCAGATCGAGGTCGCTCGACGGACCCACAGGACCGTCCACCTGTGAGCCGAAAAGATAGACCAGTCTGATCTCCGGGAGATGAGTCAGGACATCTCTCAGCCTGTCCCTGATCAATCGCCTGTTCACAGAGCCTCCACAGATCACGAAGTCGTAGCAACGACTTCAGTCGTTCACGCAAAATAGCGACTAAAGTCGCTACTACCCATCCATTTCAATTTACCTTCATCACGATATGCCCCCCCTCCACCACCCTCGCCGTCGCGCCCGGCGGGAGCGCCGTCGTCGCCCCCGGCTCCTGCAGGATCGCCGGCCCGCGCACCGTCGCCCCCTCCGGCAGCCGCTCCCGGTCGTAGGCATCGCTCTCGCGCATCTCCCCGCAGAAGAAGACCGGCCTCCCTCCCACCCTCGCGTCGTCCACACCCCGCGACCTCACCCCCGTCCGGTCCCGGCTCAACAGCGCCGCCGTCCGCCCCTCCGACGCCCCGATCGTCAGCCCCCCGCACGCCGAGAAGACCCCGGCCCGGTGCGGGACGATCACCGTCTCGATCCCCAGCTCCCGCGCGATGGACGCCGCGTGCAGCGGCCCCGCCCCACCGTAAGCCACCAGGACGAACCCCTCCAGCGAGGCCCCCCGCCGCGCGGCCAGCAGCCGGACCGCGTCCGCCATCTTCGCGTCCACGGCATCCGCCACCCCTGCCGCGACCTCCACCTCCTTCAGCCGGAGCGGCCGGCCCACCTTCTCCATCAGCACCTGCCGCGCCGCGCCCGCGTCCAGCGACCGTCCGGGGATGAACTGCGCCTTCGGGTCGATCCGCCCCAGGAGCAGGTCCGCGTCCGTCACCGTCGGATGGAACCGCTGCCGCCCGTAGCAGACCGGCCCCGGCGAGGCCCCCACGCTGTCCGGCCCCACCGTCAGCGCCCCGTACGGGTCGACCCGGGCGATGCTCCCCCCCCCGGCCCCCACGGTCGAGAGGTCCAGCATCGGGATCGCCACCGGCAGCCCGAACCCGACCTCCCGCCCCCGCGTCAGCGCCGGCCTCCCGTTGCGCACCACCGCCGCGTCGAAGCTCGTCCCCCCCATGTCCGCCGTGATGAACCGCTCGTACCCGAGGGATCGGCACAGGGCCGCAGCCCCGATGAGGCCCGCCGAAGGCCCCGACAGGGCCGTGGCGATCGCCCGCCCGCGCGCCGCCTCCACAGACAGGAGACGCCCGTCCGACTCCACGAGCCTGAGCAGCCCGGCAAACCCCCCTGCCTCCAGCGCCCGGATCAGCGAATCCAGGTAAGCCCGGATCAGCGGCGTCACCGCCGCGTCCGCCGCCGCCGTGGCCGTCCGCTCGAACTCCGCCCGATCCGGGCAGACCTCGCCCCCTGCGGAGACCGGAACGGACGGGAGCGCCCCCCGGACGGCCTCCGCGGCCCTCCGCTCATTCTCCCCCTTCGGCCCGTGCAGGAAGCTGACGACCAGCGCCTCGGCCCCGGCCTCCACCAGCCGGCGCGCCGCAGCCACGACCTCCCCCTCGTCCACGCGCACCACCGTGCGCCCGTCCCCCCCGGTCCGCTCCAGGACCTCGACCCGGCGGCTGCGGGGGATCAGCGGCTCGAACGGAGGCTGAAGCCCGAAGGGCGTGGCCCGGTCCCGCCTCCGCAGGTCCAGCAGGTCCCGAAACCCCCGCGTCGTGATCAGCCCGCACGCCGCCCCCCGGCCCTGGATCAGGGCGTTGGTCGCCACCGTCGTCCCGTGCACAATCTCCCGCGCCTCCGCCGGAGACAGCCCGCACGCCGCCAGGGCGTTCATCACCCCGGCGCCGTAGTCCTCCGGCGTCGTGGCCACCTTCCCGGCCTTCACCTCCCCGCGCCCCTCGTCGCAGACCACGATGTCCGTGAACGTCCCCCCGATGTCAATCCCTACGATCATGTCATCGTCCCAGCCACGTCATCGGGTCCTCCGGCTCGCTCCCCTTGAGGACCTCAAAATGGAGTGTGGCCCTCGAGTCGAGGGTGCCCGTGTCGCCCGACAGGGCGATCCCCTCCCCGGCCTCCACCCGGTCCCCGGCCCGCACGGAGACCTCGCTCAGATGGGCATAGAGGGTGTAGTAGCCGTCCCCGTGCCCCACGAGCGCGAACCACCCGTAGCCCCGGAACCAGTCCACCGCCTCCACCCGGCCGGCGGCCACGGCCTGGACCGCCGTCCCCTCCGGCGCCGCGATCTCGACCCCCCGGTTGAACGTCCACGTCTTTAGCGCCGGGTCCTGGACGCGCCCGAACCGGCCCACGACCGGCCCCTGGACAGGCCATCGCAGACGCCCCCGGAGCGCGGCGAACGCGGAGCCCTGCGCCCCCTGCCGCTGAGCCCGCTCCGCCTCCGCCTCCGCGATCAGCCTGCGGAGCGCCTCCTCGCTCCGCTCGCGTTCGCGGGCGAGCTGCGCCTCGGCGGCCCTGTAGGTCTTGACGCTCCTCCGCACCTCCCTGAGCAACCGCTTTCGGGCCTCCACCTGGGCGCTCAGGGCCTTCACCTGTGCCCCCTTCTCCCCCCGGACGGCCTCGAACGCCTCCTGCTGCGCCGAGAGGCGCGCCCGCGTGGCGGCGACCGCATCCCGGTCCCTCAGGATCGCTTCATAGTCCTCCCGGTCCTGCCGGGCCACGGCGGACAGGTAGCGGGAACGGCGCAGAAGCCCGGTGAAGGAGTCCGCGGACAGGAGCATCTGGAGTCCCTGAAGACGGCTCCGCTTGTAGATGTCGCGGAGCCTCCGGGCAAACCCGGCCTGCCGGTCCGCAAGGGCCCGCGTGGAGACCTCCAGCGCGGCGTCCGCCCCCCGCATCTCCTGAGTGAGACGCTGCGCCTCCGCGTCCAGCCGCTTGAGATACGACCGGGCCAGACCCACCTCCCGGTCCAGGGCGTCTAACTGCGCCACCACGCTGCGCTCCCGCGCCTCCGTCCGGCGCAGCCGCTTCCGATTCTCCTCCGCCTCCCGCCGGATCCGTTCGAGGGACGCCCGCACCTCCTCCGCCGTCCTGCCGGAGGGGGCCGCAGAGGCAGGGGAGAAAAAGAAGAAGGCAGAAGACAGAAGGCAGAAAGCAGAGTGTAGAATCAGGAAGGGGTTGCGCATGGGAGGGATGTGATGTCTTGTTCAGGAATGGAGACTGTTCTCCCCTTCCCCCTTTCCCCCACTCCCCCATTCAGGGAAGGGCCGGGAGAGGGGCCCTACCGCCACGCCAGCGTGCGCAGCACCCGGCGAACCGCAAAGAGACTGGCCAGCGCCCCCAGCACGGTCCCGAGCGCCACGAGCCCCCCCGCCGTCGAGGCCGCGGAGCGGACGGGCAACTCCGGGAACAGGCGGGTCCCGTAAACGTAACCTGCCCCCAGAAAGACGGCGGCCACGACGCCCCCCGTCGCCCCCTGCGCAACGCCCGCGATCAAAAACGGCAGGCGGATGAACCCCTCCGTGGCCCCGACCAGGCGCATCACCTCGATGGCCTCCCGTCGCGCCACGACCGTCAGCTGGACGGTGTTGGAGATGGCGAAGGCGCAGGCCAGGCTGACGACCAGCCCCAGGACGCCGTTGACCGCAAAGACGATGCGGGAGATCCGGTCCAGCCGCGACACCCACGCCAGTCCCGTGTCCACCTCCTCCACGCCGGGCCACTTCTGGACCTGGGCCGAAAGGCCCTCGACGGCCCTTGCAGGGTCCACGTCGGCGTTGAGATGCAGCCGGATGGAGGCAGGCAGAGGGTTGTGCGACACGGCCTCCAGCAACCCTCCCCCGAACGCCTCCCGGAACTCGCGGGCAGCCGTGGCCTTGTCGATGTAGGTCGCCCGCTCCACCCCCTGCAGACGGGCCGCGTCCCGCGCCAGCCGCATCGCCTGTTCGTCCGACACCCCGTCTTTGAGATAGACCGCCACCTCGACGCGCTCCCGGACGGAGCGGAGCAGGAGATAGACGTTGGCGGTCAGAAGGACGAACGCGCCCAGCAGGAGGAGCGAGACGGTCAACGTCCCCGCCGAGACGATGCCGACGGACCCTGTCCTGCGCAGGCCGACGAGCGCCTCGCGAAAGGCAAAGGAGAGGTTCATGGGGATCAGGGATCAGGGGTCAGGCCCTCACCCACCCCCATTCCCCCTCCCTCTCCCGTACGGACGGGAGAGGGAGGGGGCGATAAGGGCCTTTCGACAAGGCACGGGGGAGGGAGAGGGCCTGCTCATCACTCATCACTCATCACTCATCACTGGTTTTTGATCTTCCCCGCCTCCAGCATCACCTTCCGCTGAGGATACCTCCGGGCCAGGTCAGCGTCGTGCGTGGCCACGATCACAGCCGTGCCCTGAAGGTGGATGTCCCGGAGGATCTCCGTCACGTTCTCCGTCGCGCGGGTGTCCAGGTTCCCGGTCGGCTCGTCCGCCAGCAACAGAACCGGCTCGTTGACCAGGGCGCGGGCAATCGCCACGCGCTGGCGCTCCCCGCCCGACAGGTGATCGGGCGCCTCATTCCGCTTCTGCGTCATGCCGACGGCGGCCAGCGCAGCCAGCGCCCGGCGGTGGATCGCGGACCGGGGGGCCCCCGTCACCTCCAGGGCGAAGGCCACGTTGTCCAGGACTGTCCGGTCCCGCAGGAGCTTGAAGTCCTGAAAGATGATGCCGATCTTGCGGCGAATGAGGGGGATGTCCCGGTCCCTTATAACATCGGAATCCCGTCCCTCCACCACCACGCGCCCCCGCGTCGGGCGCTCGTCGAAATAGATCAAACGCAGGAGCGTGCTCTTCCCCGCCCCGCTCGGGCCGATCAGATAGACGAACTCCCCCTTCCCGACGGCCATGCTGACGCCTTCCAGGATGGCGGAGCCGCCCTTCTCAACCCAGACGTTCTGGAGTTCGATCATAAACTTGAACAGGGATACACAGGATAAACAGGATGAACACAGGGAATAAGGGCAGATAATCCTGTATATCCTGTCCATCCCTGTTTATTTTGGACGCAACACAAAATGCACCCGGTCGGACTCTTCGGAGGCCGTGTTGAACGTGAACCCGTCATAGGCCCCCAGCAGCGCAAAGTCGGACGCGGCGACGGCCTCGAGCACCGTCCTGACCGGATAGATGCGCTGACGGTGGACCTCCCGGACCGACTCCCCGGAGGCCTGGAAGCAGATCGTGAAATCGTTCGTCTGGATGCCGTCCCGGTAGAAGCTGTGGCGCACATAGGCGAACCCCTCCCCCGCCTCACGCTCCGTCATGTCGCGGAAGTATCGGATGGAGTTGGCCTCCGTGCAGACGTCAAACACGAACAGCCCCCCCTGCCGAACCAGCGGGCGGACCTGCCCCAGGGCCTGCCCCATCTCCGCGGGGGACAGCATGTAGTTCATGCTGTCGTAGAGACAAATGGCCGCGTCGAACGAGGGGAGCCCCTCCGCGCCCCGCAGGTCGGCCAGGTGAAACGGGATGACAAAACCGGCGGCCCCGGCCTTCCGGCGGGCCACGGCCAGCATCGCCTCCGAGGCGTCTGCGCCGGTCACGTCGTAGCCCCGCTGCGACATCTCCAGGGCCATCGTCCCCGTGCCGCAGGCCATGTCCAGGACGCGGTCCGGCTCAGCGCCGTGCCGCACGAACGCCGCCTCGACATAGTCGGCCCACGCCCTGTAATCGACGTGGCGCATGACGAAGTCATAGATGTCGGCCAGACGCCCGTACGGAGGGCTGACAATCTCATCACTCATCACTGTTTGTCCATCCGCACGTCCACGTACATCTTCTGCCGCGTCTCTTCGATGGTCTTCTCGAACAGCTCCGTGAGCTTGATCTGGCGGAGGAGCGTCTCGATCGTCTCCCGGTCGTCATTGAGCTTGATCACGTGCCACCCGAACTCGGTCTTGATCGGCCCGGCCACGTCGCCCAGACGCATCTTCGACACGGCGTCCGCAAAATCCGGGGGGAGGGCCTCCCGGCGGTAGAAGTTCAGAAACCCGCCCCGCTCCGCTGTCTCCTGGTGCTCGGAGTGCTGCCGGGCGAGGTCCGCGAAACCCTCCCCCTTCAACGCCCGCTCTTTCAGCTCGTTCGCCCGGTTGTAGGCCCTCTTCTCGTCCTCCTCCGACGGCTTGGGAAACATGGCGAGGATGTGGCGGGCGCGCACCTTGTCTTCAGACACGGCCTCGCACTTGATGATGTGGAACCCGAACGAACTCTCCACCACCTCGCTGACCTCCCCCGGCTTCAGCGCAAACGCCGCCTTCTCGAACTCCGGCGCCATGGTCTCCTTGCCGAAAAACCCGAGGTCCCCCCCCTCCCTGGCGCTGCCCGTGTCCTCCGAATACTGCCCGGCCAGGGCCGCGAAGTCCTCCCCCGCCTTCACGCGCGCCATCAGGCCGTCGATCTTCTTCCGGGCCTCGGCCCGCTGCGCGTCGCCCGCCTTCGGCTTGATCAAAATGTGGCTGATGCCCACCTGCGGCGGGAGAGAGTCCCGGTACGTCTTCTGAAACGCCTGCACGTCCCGGTAGGAGACCTCCACCCTGGAGATCAGCTTCTGCTGCACCTGCTGCGTCAGGAACTGCTCCCGGAGGTTCTTCCGGTAGCGGTCGCGCAACTCCCGCTCCGTCATGTTCTGCGACTTGAGCAAATCCTGAAAGTTCGGGTTCTCCTCCTTGACCTGCTGCATCTGCTGCCGCACCGCCTCTTCGACCTGCTCCTCGTCCACCTTGATCGTGTCCTTTTTGGCCTTGTAGTACAGGATCTTCGACCGGATGAGGAGTTCGAGGGTCTGCCTGGCGTACTCCTCGCGCTGGCTCTGGGTCAGCTTGGTCGGGTCCCCGCCCCGCTGCAACACCTGCATGGCCAGCTCCTGCTCCACGTCCGAGGCCAGGATGATCTGGTCGTCCACCACCGCCACGATCCGGTCCAGCGCCTGGTACTCCGCGCGGGCGGCGCAAACGAACGTCAGAAGGCACGAAATGAGGACAAACATCTGACGAATCACGGGATATCTCCTCCGATGGAAAGTGGATTGCCGAAGACGAAATATTAACAATATAATAAAACGCCGTACAACTGTCCACGACGTTTTCCAGAACGGAGCGAAGGCAGTGGCCGCCCGCCCTAAAAAAAGGGACTCACCGGCCCTTCAAGGCCGGCAAGCCCCTCGGTCTTCACGGTCCCCGGGGTAGTTTCGCGTTTTTCGTCCCTTTCGCGTCCTTCGCGATTCAGGTCAGCGCGTCAGAGGGAGCTTGACCCGGAATGTGGTACCCTTCCCAACGGCGCTGTCCACCTCAATCGTCCCCCCGTGCTTCTCCACCACCTCCCGGCAGATGTAGAGCCCCAACCCCGTGCCCTCCGCCGGCGGCTTCGTCTTGAAAAATGGCTTAAAGATGTCCCCCCGGATCTCAGGGGGGATGCCTGCGCCTGTGTCCTGACACTCGAAGACCACATACTCAGCCTTCCCCTCTCCCGCATGCGGGAGAGGGGTGGCGAGCGACAGCGAGCCGGGGTGAGGGCCGCTCTCCCCATACGTCCTCAACGTGATCGTTCCGCTCCCTTTGATCGCCTCGACCGCGTTCCTGACCAGGTGCATCGCCATCTGGCCCAGGTCCGCAAAGCTGCCGGTGACAGGTGGGAGATTCTCTGCGTAGTCTTTCACGACCTGGACCTTTGCCTCGTCGTATCTCCCTTTGAGCATCCGCAGGGCGTCGTCCGCCACGATGTTGACCTGCACGGCCTCGGCGTAGCTCCGGGTCCGGTCCGACAGGCTCAACAGGCTGGACACGATGTCCTTGGCGCGGTTCAGGTCCTTGAGGCCCACCTGGATGTTCTGGAGCATCAGGGCGCGATCCTGGATCAGTTCCTCAGGGGTGTCTTCTTTCAGGACCTCTCCGATGGACTGCATCATGCTGGAGGCGACGGCCATGGGGTTGTTGAGTTCGTGGGCAGAGCCGGCCACCAGCTCTCCGACCGCCGCCATGCGCTCGGCCTGGATGAGCTGCCGCTGCGCCTCCTCCTTCTCCTGGAGGGTCTGCTGGAGGTCCCGGTTGACGCCGAACAGGTCCTTGTTTGCGGCTGATAACGCGGTGTTGGCCTCCCGGAGCCGCCGGTCGCGCCGGACCACGCGGGTGGTCTGGAAGGCAATGGCGCCCAGCAGCACGGCCATCAACCCGATGAACCAGGGCTGTCGCCACACCGGCGGGACCACCGTAAACACCACCGACGCAGGCGTGGGGTCCTCGTTGAAGTCCCGGTCCCGCGCCTTCACCTCGAACACGTGCTTTCCGCCTGGCACGGCCTCGAAGATCTTGCTCGTGGCCGGGGAAAACGCCGACCACTCGCCCCCGTCCATCCGATAAGCGAACTGCAACTCCCCCTCCGGCGTGGCCTTCCAGGGATCGCTCCCCTTCCACGCCAGCGTCGTATTCCCCGGCTGGGAGACCTCCTTCGCAGACAGGACGATCTCCGTCTCCGGCCGATCCGCGTCCGGCTGATAACGGACCGTTTTCCAGACATCTGCGAAGGCGCTCTGTATCCAGATTGCGTCGTCCCGGGACTGCCGCATCATTGCCAGCAACCCCCACTGCGAGGACAGGTCCGGTGGCAGGGCATGCGTTACCCAGGCTTGCCCTGAGCCTGCCGAATGGGTCCGCCCGCCCTGTCCTGAGCTTGTCGAAGCCTGTCCTGAGCGAGCGCCAGCGAGTCGAAGGGGATCGAACCGGCTGGTTCCCTGTGGGGTGACGGCCCAGACGCTGCCGTCGGATGTCTGCAGCAGTCCCCCTATCATGTTGTCCGCCAGTCCGTCGCGCACGTCGTAGAACGTCCACGTCCCCTTCCCGGGACGATTCACCGGATCGTCTCCCCGCCCTCCATCGTATCGGAAAACACCATAATCCCGCGTAGCGCCCCAGAGATGCCCGTCACCCGACACGGCCAGGTCGTGCACCCAGCTCGTCACGCCTTCCGGCTCGGGGATGCGTTTCCACTCCCGCCCATCGTAGCTCCGCAGGCCAGACGCCCCGAACCAGAGCGTCCCGTCCGGCGTCTGCTCGATATCGAAGGTCCAATTGGGCGCCTCCGGGGGTGTGTGGTGGATCCATCGTTCCCCATCGAACTGCAATATGCCACCGACCTGACCCTTTTCGGCAAGCCAGGGGGCGCCGGCGATAAACCAGACGCTGCCGTCCGAAGACTCGCATGCCTTCGGCCGGATAGACGAGGAGAGCCGGGGGTGTCTCTCCACGACCCACCGCGACCCGTCGAACCGCGCCGTGGCCGCGATGCTGTCGTCCGCGCCGAACGCCCACACAACCCCTTTCCGGGTGGCCAGGACACCACGGGGATTATCCATCAGGCCATCCTCGATGCCGTAGCGCATCCATCCCTGACCACCTTGTCCTGAGCTTGCCTGCCCTGAGCCTGTCGAACGGGTCGAAGGATCGTTGCGAACCACACTGCTGTCCCGCGATATGAACCACTGCGAGCCGTCTGCTGTCTCGCACTCGAAGCGCAGGTCCCTGCAGGTCGTCCACCGCGACGTATTCAGGTCGAGTCGAACGGCCTCCTGCCCCACCCCGCCGATCCAGAGCGCCCCGTCCGATGTCTTTAGCAGAAAGTTGTACGTGCTCGGCGTGGGCGCCTCCGGCCTCTGGTAGACAATCCAGGCCCCATTCCGGTATGCGTGCAGGACCCCTCCCTGCCCGCCGACCCAGACCGCGCCGTCTCCCGTCTGCGCGATGTCGGGGTTCATGTCGGTCCCGCCCTCATCGCTCAGCCTGAATGAGGTCCAGCCTTTTCCGTCAAAGCGGTTGATCCCTCCGAAATTGCTCCTGGAAACGGCCCAGACCGTCCCATCCTCTGTCTGAAGGATACGAGGCTCATACGGATCACCCTCCCGGCCAAACCCGGTGAAGAGTTGCGCCGGCCTGCCCCCCTCCGGCTGGCGGACATCGTAGCGCACGACCTCGCCGTTCCACAGCCCGAACCAGAACATCCCCTCCCGGTCTTCGCAGATGTCATAGACCGAAAAGATACGGGTCCCACCGGCCACCTGCGCCCGCGTCACCGTCACCTCGAAGGGCTTCGACAGGCCCTCCCGCTCTACCGTCAGCTTGTCGGCAGCGCCGCCCATTGCAACGATGCGGTCCCCCGCCCTCAGCCCCGCCGCCTCCCCAGGACCCCCACGGGCCACCGCGAGGATGACGGATGGGGCTCGTGCACGGCCTCCTTCATTTACGCCGATGGAAAAGCTCCTGTATCCGCTCGCCGGCCACGGACGCGCCGGGGCGACCGCGTCCGGCACGACAGAGACTCGCAGGTCCGGCAGCAGCGACCGCATCGAGGCCGCCATCTCACCTGACGTAACCAGCGTCGGCCCCCCCTGCCCGAAATGCAATGCGCCCCAGGCCGTGCCCGCCCACATGCTCCCGTCCGATGCCTCCATCAGGTCGGTCACCGGCCACATCGGGCCGCCCTCCGGCGGAAACACTCGACGCCATTTCCCATCCTGGAACCGGCTGACACCCATCGGCGTGCCCGCATACACGCCCCCATCCCGCGCCCCGCGCAGCGCGATCACCGGCGACCCCAGGATGCCGTCCGCCTCCGTGAACGCCGTCCACTTCACCCCATCGTAGCGGCGCGCGCCGTCCCTCATGCCGAACCACATATTGCCGTCCCTGTCCTCGGCCATGCTGGCCAGGCCCAGGCCCTTGAGCTCCGGAAAGGAGCGCCAGCGCCAGGACTCCAGGACGGGGTCGGGATGGACGGGCGCGTAAGGGCGGATGGCCCAGGCGGGGGAGGCGCAAAGCGCAAAGTGCAGGGCGCAAAGTGCGAGGAGACCTATCCCTTTTGCGAGGCGATAAATCGCCTCGCTACACCGATCAAGCCCGGTAAACCGGGCTAAAGAGTCCGCTTTAGCGGACTTTGCCTCCGGAGCGCGGAAATTTATTTCCGCGCCTGAATCGTATGTCTCCATAGTCGTATACCTCTACTCCCTCCCCGCGTCGGGGAGGGGTAAGGGGGAGGGGTCTACCTCACCCCCACCACATTATACACCTGCACCGGTTCCGACACCCCCTTCACCGGCACAGGCTGCAGCTTCTCCACCCGGATGCTGTCGTGCACGGCCCGATACGTCGCCTCGTCGATCAAAATCTGGTCCGGCCCCGCCTGCTTCTCCAGCCGCGCCGCGGTGATCACCGTCAGCCCGAAGGCCGTGTACTCCCGCTTGTAGGAGGACCCCAGCATCCCCACCACCGCGTCCCCGGTCGCGATGCTCACCGCCAGGGGAAGCGGGGGTTTCCCCTGCATCGAGCGCCGCTCGTTGATCAGCCCCATCCGGTCCCGCATGTCCAGCGCCGTGAACACCGCCCGCCGCTCGTCATCCCCGTGCGACACCGGCGCCCCGTAAATGATCATGATCCCATCCCCGCAATACTCATCCAGCGTCCCGTTGTGCCGGAAGGCAATCTCGGACAGAGGGTTGAAATAGTGCTCGGCCAGTTGCCCGATCAGCTCCACCGGGTCCGTCTGCTCCGACATCGGCGTGAACCCCCGGATGTCCGTGAACAGGATGCTCACCTTCTGCAGGCGGGGGACGATCTGCTCCGGGTTCTCCCGGATCACCTTCAGAATCTGCGGAGACAGAAACCGCCTGAGCGACTTGTTGATGAAATACTCCCGCACCTTGTGGCGCAGCTCGTTGTTCTCGAACGGCTTGGTCAGGAACCCGTCGATCCCCTCGTTGGTGGCCTGGATGGCGCTCTCCAGCGTGGCGTAGCCCGTGAGCATGATCCGGCAGATCTCCGGGTTGAGGTTGCCGATGGCTGCCAGAGTCTCCATCCCGTCCATCCCCGGCATCTTGTAGTCCGAGATGACCACGGCCACGGCCGCCGGGTCCCCCTTGACGATCTCCACAGCGCTCCGCCCACTTTCAGCCATCAGGAATTTGTAGCCCTCCCGCCGCAGGGCCGTCTGCACCGATGAGCGGATGCCCTCCTCGTCGTCCACGATCAACAGGCCGTTCATGATATCTCCTCAAGGTTGGGAGCCTCTGGGAACGCGGTGATGAATCGCTGATTTAAAACGTCGTTTCTTTTCTGCGCGGCGATGAATCGCCGCGCTACAGAGGATAAAAACCCTCCCCCGGCCCCCCTTGCGCGGGGATGAATCCCCGCGCTCTGTTCAGCGCACCAGAGGGAGCTTCACCCGGAACGTCGTCCCTTTCCCAACGGCGCTGTCCACCTCGATCGTCCCCCCGTGCTTCTCCACGATCTGATGACAGATATACAACCCCAGACCCGTCCCCTTCCCCGGCGCCTTCGTCGTGAAAAACGGCTTGAAGATGTCCCGGCGAACCTCCTCGCTCATCCCAGATCCCGTGTCCACACACTCAAATACCACCCATCCCATACCGCCTCCCCGCAGTCCTGAGTCCTGAGTCCTGAGCCTGCCCTGAGCCGTGTCGAAGGGTCCTGAGTCCACCCCACCCTCCCCATACGTCCGCAACACGATCTCCCCCTCCTTCTCCCCTACCGCATCAATGGCGTTCTGGATGATGTTCAGGCAGACCTGCCCCAACTGCGCGAAGTTCCCAGGAATCTGCGGCAGGCCCTCCTGGTAGTCCTCCTTGACGTTCACCTCATACCGCTTATACTTGTTATACAGCACCCGCAGCGCATCCTTCGCCACCACCTCCAGCTTCACCGGCTCCGTGTAATCGTTGGTCTGCCTCGACAGGTCCAGAAGGCTGGCCACGATGTCCTTGATCCGGCCCATCTCCTTCCTCGAAAACGCCAGATGGCCCAGGATGGCCTCCCTATCCTGCTGGAACTCCTCGATGCTGTCCTCCTGGATCATCTCCTGCACGGACTGCACCAGGCTGGAGGCCGCGCCCAGAGGGTTGTTCAACTCGTGCGCGACCCCTGCGACCAGCGTGCCGATGGCCGCCATGCTCTCCGAACGCACCAGCATCTCCTGCGCCTGCTCCTTCTCTGTCAGCGCCTGCCGGACCTCCTGATTCGCCTTCTCCAGACCCCGGTTCTGCGCCTCCAGCCGCTCAAAGTCCAGATACCGGGCGTATCCCAGGGCCACCACCCGCGCAAACTCCTCCACCAGGGCCACGTCCTCCTCCCGGAACCCCCCCGGCCTGCGCGTGCTCAACGACAGCGTCCCATAAGTGAATGGCGCGTCCACCAGGGCCGTCGGGCGTTCCGTCTCCCCCGTCGCCCCCAGGAGCCTCCGCGTCTCGAAGTGCCTCGCCGCCACCCCCTCGTCCACCGGCCTCACCACCGGCCTGCCCCCCTTCCAGATCGCCCGGAACGCCTCCGACACCTTCTCGATGGATTCCTCCGACTGCCCGAACCACCCCTCCTTCGTCGCCCCGTATTGCCTCCTGACCCCGGCCTCCTCATCCACGATGTTGATCACGCAGATGTCGAACGCCACCCCTGCCCCGGACAGCTCCCTGAGCATCTCCGCCACCACGTCCTTCAGGTCCTCCGCAGACTTCATGGCCGTGACCTCGGCCCGCACCCTTTCCACGGCCCGCTCCCGGTCCAGACGCTTATTGGTCTCCTGAAGCTCCCGGTTGAGCGCGAACATCTCCTTGTTCCCCGACGACAGCGCCGTGTTGGACTCCCGGAGCTTCCGGTTGCTGACCACGATGCGGGACGCCTGGAGGCCGATGACCCCGGCCAGGACGGCCATCAGGCCGAGGAACCAGGGCTGCCTCCAGACCGGCGGGACCACGGTGAACCGGATCGCCGCAGGCGTCGGGTCCACATTGAAGTCCCGGTCCCGCGCCCGCACCTCGAAGGTGTGCGCCCCGCTGCTCAGGGCCAGAAAAACCTTATTCTTCTCCACCGCGAACGGCGACCACTCGCCGCCGTCCATGCGGTAGGAATACTGAACCTCCTCATCCGGCGTGGCCTTCCACGGGTCCGCGCCCGCCCAGGCCAGGGTGGTGTTGCCGGGTTGAGAGACTTTGTCCAGGGACAGGGTGATCTCCGTCTCCGGGGGGACGGCGTCGGGCTGGTAGCGGATCGTCCTGAAGTTGAAAGAAGCCCCCTCCGGCATCGTATACCCCGGCATCGAGCGCCGGAACCAGTTCTGGGCGCCGCTGACCCTGTTGAGCCACAGCGCCCTATCGGGGGACTGTCGCATTCCCTCGCCCAGGGCCTCCCCGCGCAGGGCCTCGGGCAGCGCATCCTTTGTCCACGTCCGGCCGTCGAACCGGCTGAACCCCTCTTCGGTCCGGACCCAGACGCTACCGTCAGCCGTCTGGAGGATATCTGAAACGGTGTTGCCCGCAAGTCCGCCCCGCACATCGTAGCGCGTCCACGTTTTTCCGTCGTAGTGGAATACACCGTAGGTCCGTGTGCCGACCCAGAGGTCCCCTTTCGCGCCGGTGTAAACGACCTGGCTGTACGGCGTGGTTAGCTCCTCCGGCTCGGAAACGGCCGTCCACTGCCGCCCGTCGTAGTGCGTCAGGGCAGCCCCACCGATCCAGAGCGTGCCGTCGGCGGTCTGCCCGATGCCGTACGGGTTGGCCGGCGCGGTCCCGGACGGGTAGTGCGTCCACTCCCCCTCCCTGTCGAACTTCAACAGCCCGCCCCGGAATCCCCGTCCGACGGTAGACCAGTCAATCGCTGCCCCGAACCAGAGACTTCCATCCGATGTCTGGCACACGACCCGATAATAGACGGCCCAGGAGAGTTCGGGATGGACTTTCAGGGACCACCTTCCCTTCCCATCATCGAACCGTGCGGTGGCCGCCGTGCTGTTGTGGCTGCCCACGGCCCAGACCTCCCCCTCGCGCGTCACGAAAAGCCCGTGCGGCGCGTCCATCAGTCCGTCCTCAACACCGTACCGGGTCCAGCTTTCTCCCCGGCGGCGCACGACTCCGTCGTCGTTGGAGATAAACCACTGCGCCCCGTCGGGCGCTTCGTCCGCGTAAAACAGCCCCTCGTACGTGGTCCACCGGGCAGTCGCATAGTCCAGCCGGGCCGCCTCCTGCCCCAGGCCGGCCACCCACAGCGCCCCGTCAGAAGCCTCCAGGAGGCGGGTGCGGTGCGAGGGGATCGACACTTCAGACCTTGTGTACACCCGTAATGCCTTCAGGCGTTCTTTCGGCGTCGCGTGCCCGCTCGTGTCCGGCAGCGCGTGCAAGGGGCCGAAACCGCCGATCCAGAGGGTCCCGTCCCTCGTCACCAGGATAGAGGTATTGAGATTGAATCCTCCCAGGTCTCGCAGGCTGAACCGCGTCCACCGCGTTCCGTCGAACCAGTTGCCTCCCTTTCCGCTGTGTTCCGAGACCGTCCAAACCGTCCCGTCCCGGGTCTGGACGATACGTGGACCATTGCCTATATCCAGGCCATCCTGCTCCGTGTAGAGCCGCCATTCTGAACGCTGAACGCCGGGTGAACTGGAAGGGACATAGCGGACGATCTCGCCACCATCCAACCCACCTATCCCGAACCACATCCTCCCCTCCCGGTCTTCATACACGTCATAAATCGGAAAATTTCGGTAAGTCCCTTCCACCTGCCTTCGTGTGACGGTCACCTCGAAAGGCTTGACCTGCCCCTCGCGCTGAATGGTGAGCTTCACGGCAGCGCCCTCGGTTCGCAAGGCCGTGATGCGGTCCCCCACCTTCAGCCCGGCGGCCTCTCCGGGACCGCCCGACGTCAGCGCCCAGATGACCGTCGGCACACGCGCAATGAGAGGCAATGGCGTTGCCAGTATTCCGATCCCTTCCCCATAGGGACGGGCCGGCGTGGCCTCCTCCGGGACAATGACAAGCGTCGCGTAGGGCGCAGAAACACGCAGGAAATCCCCCCTCTTCTTCGCCGTGTAGAGCGTCGCTCCCTCCTGGCCGAGCCGCAGCGCCCCCCAGGTCGTCCCGGCCCACAGACTCCCGTCCCTCGCCTCCATCAGGTCCCAGGTGGGCCAGGGCAAAGCTTGCCCTGAGTCCTGAGCTTGTCGAAGCCTGCCCTGAGCGAGCGCCAGCGAGTCGAAGGGGATCGAAGGGTCCCCTTCCGGCGGAAAGACCCGGCGCCATTTTCCCTCCTTGAACCGGCTGATCCCCCATGCCGTGCCCGCATAGATGCTCCCGTCTCGCGTCGCGCAGAGGGTGTTCACTGTCCCGCCATACAGGCCCTCCTTCTCCGTGTAGGCCGTCCACTTCACCCCGTCGTAGTGCCGCACCCCATCATCTACGCCGAACCACATGGCTTTATCCTTCGCCTCGGCCATGCAGCGCAGGCCCAGGCCGTTCAACTCCGGGAAAGAACGCCAGCGCCAGGACTCCAGGACAGGGTCGGGGTGGACGGGCTGATACGGACGCGCGGCCAGGCACTCGGAAGCGAACGCCCCTGAAGCCACGCCGATGGAAAGCAACACCCGCCAGAGAAGTCCGAATCTTTTCATGAGCAGGTCACCTCTTCGACACCAGACGTAGAGAATGTTACCGTCACCCCGGCCGAGCCCGTTTCGAGCTCCCGCCCATTATCATCCCTGTTCTTCCGATACAGCTTCCTCCAGAATCTGCTGGACATAGGTATTCATACTGATGTGATGGCGAACAGCCTCCAACGCCACCTTCCGATGAAGCTCAGGACTCGTGCGAATGAGAATATTCCCCGAAAACGGTTTCTCCGGCTCTCGTCCCTGTTCTCGGCAAAAGGTCCGGTACTCGTCGACAGATTTCCGCATCTCTTTGCGCAGTTCCGCCACCGACGCCCCATAGAAGGTGATGACGTCGTTCGTGTTAACCACCGTGCCGTGGAAGGCGTCGATCTCGGGATCAAACTCAAAGACCCCTACATAACCTTTATATTCAATCATGGCACAATCCTCGCGTTCTTCAGAAGGGTTTTTTCGGCCATGTACCGCAGGCCCAGGCCGTTCAGCTCCGGGAAAGCCCGCCAGCGCCAGGACTCCAGGACAGGGTCGGGGTGAACCGGCGTGTAAGGGCGGACGGCAAAGGCGGGGGAGACAGTCAACAGGAAAAGGGCCAGCATTGGGTGGAGAATGCGGTCTAATGTCTTCATGGCTGGGGCCCTCGAATCGCGAAAGACGCGAAAAGCACGAAGGACACGAAAAAGAACACGAAAAGGTGATTCGGCCTCGGCCTGTAGGGGCGACCGGCCGGTCGCCCCTACAACGGTCAGGCGTTCAGCCGCGCACGCCCTACCGGGCAAGGCCGAGCGGGTTGATGCCCTTTTCAAGCGTAAACGATGCCCCGACGGCCCCAACCACGCAGGTTGGGCGCGAGAGCCTCGCCCGGTCCCGAATCTGATACACCGCTTCGAGTCCTGTGCAGTGGGCGCCAACAAAGTGCCCCAGGCCGAATTCTCGCAGTTTGCTTGACGTCCACTCAAGGTGATTCTCGTCGGCGCTGAACAGATGGAAGCCGCCCAGCGCGGCGTGGATCGGGGCCTGACGAACCACGTCTCGACTGTATTCGACGGTGTTGACTATGCCTGCGTGACCGCATCCGGACAGAATGACGAGACCCTGGTCAGTGTCGATCACCAGGGACTGGTCCTCCGGGATATTGTCCTCCACCAGACCTTCGGCCGTCTCGATCTTCCGGTCGCCGCTCCAATTGCGCTCGGGATGCCGGCGCGGGACAGGCCCTGTGAGCCAGACGCCGGGGAAAACCTCCGCCGGCCTGTCGTGCTGGACGAAAACGCCCCCTGTGGCCTCATAGTCGGCCTTTTTGGAGGCCATTTCGCTGTCCTTCTTGTTCTCAGCGCCGCTATACCGATCCAGGAAGATCCCTTTTGCCACGTGCGTCCTGGACACTGCTTTGGGGTTCTTCCTGGACAGTTCACGGCGAAGCGTCAACAGCCCGCCGGTGTGATCGTAATGGTGATGGCTGAGGACAACCTCCGTGATACCTGAAAGGTCTACGCCCAGGCTCTGGACGTTCTTGAGCACGGTGTCCGGAAACCTGCCGGTGTCAAACAGGATCCGGTTTCCATCCGCTTCTACAAGGGCAGCGAATCCCCATTCCCCAACGCCTTTTTCTGCGAGCATGGTGGAGAGGATCAGAACCTTCAGGGCTTTGACCCTGGGACGGACATTCCCAGACCCTTCAGCGTGTGTGACGCCACCTTCAAATGCAGGGATAACCAGAGAAACGAACCAGAGAGCCAGATACACCTGTAGACGCCTTTTCTGGAACATCTCATCCTCCCGCGCAGTAGTGTTGAGGAGATTGGGAGCACACACTCATTTCTCAGGCGTCGGAGTCGCCTGAGATTGCCCCGCGACCGGCAGGTCCGAGTTGAAGATGTCCACCGCGATGAGCCACCGCCCGGCCGGTGAATGCCAACCCTGCTCTGCCAAAACTGCTGTAGGTCATACACCTACGTTCGCAGCCGCGCCATCATATAGGCATCGACATAGCATCCCTCTCGGAACGCAAAGCGAACCAGCGTACCCTCGATGGTGAAGCCGAACCTCTTATAGAGCCGGAGGGCTGGCGCATTGTCTGTATACACTTCCAGTTCAAGCCGCATCAGGTTCAGCCAGTTGTCTGCCAGGTCGACCGCTGCTTGCATGAGCGCTGTGCCGACTGCCTTGCCCTGCCAATCATCGCGCACTGCCATACCGATTTGCCCTGCATGGCGACGGCGAGGCCGATTCGGAAACGTGAGCAGGCTGAGTTGACCGACCACTTCGTTCTCAGCACAGGCGACTAAACTGAAGACGCCCTCCGCTGGCTCAGCGAGGCGTTTGCGCCAGCTCTCGGCTGAAGGGAACGGCAGTTGCAAGGTGCCCCATACGGCTTTGGGGCCTGCATAGACTTGCCGCACGGCTTCAAAATCACTGGGTTCTGCGCGACGGATGGTGAGGGCCATGTGCATTTTGCTCCTGCTTTCGTCGGCTTCTCGCGCGGCTGGGTCTACTGCCACCCAACGATTTGGGGTTAAGCTGCACGCCTGCGGATGGTAACCTGCAGCGCCGCACCCCCCCGAGATGACACAGACTGGGATGGTGGTCAAGAATTCCGCTCCGTCCGCTCGCTCTCAGAGGCATTTACCGTCCGGGAGGCCGGTGGTTCACTGTCTTCTTCGTCGCTTCATCCACCTCCTCGGGAGAGATCAGGGGCGTGAACGTGACTTCGCCCGCTCCGTTCCTGCATTTACGTTTTGTATGCGGCCGAAACCTGTACGGTAAACGTGGATCCTTTTCCCACCTTGCTCTCCACGCGAATCGTTCCGCCAAGCAGTTCCGTGTACCGCTTCGTAATCGCCAGCCCCAACCCCGTACCCCTGTGCTTCTGCCGCGCCCCCTCCACCTGTTGAAACTCATCGAAAATCCTGTCCAGCGCCTCTGCCGGCATCCCGATCCCCGTGTCTGACACTATGATGAACAATTGATCGTGCACAACCTGTGCCCGAACCACGATCTCCCCCTCTTCCGTAAACTTCACCGCATTGCTCAGCAAATTGTCGATCACGTGCCGCAGCTTGCCATCGTCCGTGCAAACCTCCCCCACCTCGTCTGACACCTCAAACCTCAGACCCACCCCCGCCTTGACCAGAGGCTCCACGGTCCCGCAGCAGGTGGCAATCAGCTTTTTCACCGAGAACGGTCTGGCCTCCACCTCCATTCGGCCCGCTTCGATCTTGGACAGGTCCAGCAGGTCGTTGATCAGGGCCAGGAGGTGGTCCGCTGACTGTCCGACCTTCTGCAGATTCTCCTTCCCGCGCTCGGTGAGCGCGGGCTCCCGCCGCAGCACCAGGCTGGTGAACCCCTTGATCGCGTTCATCGGCGTGCGCAACTCGTGAGATATACTCGCCAGGAATGCCGACTTGCGCCGGGTCTGCATCTGGATCTCCCGGTTGGCCGCCTCCAGCATGGCCTGCCGGGCCGTCATGATCTCGGCCGCCACGGCAGGGGCGAAGATCGACAGCGCGAACACCACCAGGATGCCGACGGTGAAGCCGAGCGCGGCCATCGACTCGACCATCCGCAGGAACGGGTAGTCGAGGATGTGGATCACGACCGCGAGGGACGCCAGCAGCAGGGCGCGCGCCGTGGGCGTCGCCTCCGGCCACCTGGAGGACATCGCGCGCAGCGTCGTCACAACCTGGGGAAAGACCACCGCCAGCGCGGTGGGCAGCGTCATCACCGTGAAGCCCGCGCCGGCCAGGTGCAGCCCGACGCTTACCGACAGGGCGGCCACGATGAAGATCACGCTCGCCCGAAAGGGCATGCGGACCTCGAATACGTCCCGGATCAGGCGCGAGTAGGCCAGGTTCGCCACCCAGATGGTCGCGAAGCCCGCAAGGATAACCGGGTGCGAGTGCGGCGCGATGCCCGACGTGATGCCCTGCACCACGAACGTGAAGAGCATGCTGCCCCACACCAGGACGAGGTCGCGGTGGAGCTCGGCGCGCGAGATCCAGTACATGATGACCGCGACGACGGTGTTGATGAGAAGGATGCCCGCGTACAGCGCAAGCACATTCACGACGGAGACGTCCATGGTGCACTTCCGGAAAAATGGCAACTCTCCTATCCTATTGCGCAGGTCTGGCGTGCTCGGCCAGGTCATTATCCAGCAGGTGAAGGATTCGGCGTGCGTCTGCTCCTGGCTTGATGTTGAAGAAGTGGATGTTTCGCAGCATGGCAGGTCTCCTTGTGATGGATGTTACGAGCGGATATAAGGAATAAGGTCAGCCGTGCGCTCCCCCTTCGTGAGCCATCAGCGTTATTGAGAGTCTAACGATTTGGCCTCCCCCTTCGTTAATGTCAGTGGTTTGATAATTTGTGCAAGCACATCCACCCTCGAAGAATCTCGCTCAAGCCTTGGAAATTTTGCACCTTCCTGATAATCCAAATGGTAGGAGGTAAAGAAGTCCCCATTCTCTACCAGCAGTTCCAAAGGTTGCTTGCCATCTTTTGTGGCTGCAACGGCGTCCAGCAGACGCTCCGAAGACCAGCGTCGTGAGTTAACCGCTACCACTTTCATGGCCGGACCGATCCCTGCACGATGCGCTGCTTTATCCGGTATGATATCGATGATTGACCCGTCTTCTCTGAACAGGATTCCGATCGAGGCCGTCAAGTTTATCGTCTTGAATATCTTCTCGAACATCTTCTGAGCCTCGGAAGGGGCATCCGCATAGATAATCCGCCATCCACTTTGTTCGAGCCCACCCAGGGGCGCTTGAGGAGCAATCGATGTTACCCGTTCGGTCAACAGGGACTTCCATTCACTGGGTGCTATTGAGTTCAATTCGGCCACGATATCCTCGAACGTGTAAGGTACGACCCTCGCCGTGCCGATTTTTTCACCGAAAAACCGTCGGCAGAAATCATCCAGCGATCGGCGACCTTGTGTCTTCTGACGGATCAGGGTATCCACCTCTAGCCAGATGAGCACACCCTCGGCATAGAAATCTACCCCACGACGCCACGACGCCCAATCACCGCGTGCCTGGAAGAGAAACTGTGCGCCCACCGTGGTATCTTCCAGGGGCCTCCATACACGCCCGCGCTGATTTTGCACTCCCGTTGCGATAACTGCCAGGAAGTTCTGACATTGTTCCTGCGTCCAGAGCCCGCTTCGGGTGGCCAACACGACGGTCAGGTAGTGCGTAAGCCCTTCGTAGACCCACAGCAGACGGGTGCGCTTGGACTGCTGAAAATCCGGCGTCACCATATCCGCCGGGTGCCTGTATTTGCCGTTCCAGGAATGTGCGAACTCGTGCGAAAGAAGAAGACCTTCCAGCATGTGGTGATCCTTTTCGATCAAAGTCCGTTCAGGCAGCCGATTATCGCTCGACTCATGATGTTCCAGACCAAAGTGGGCAATGTGATCGCTCAGAGCCACCAGGAAACGATACGCATTATAGTGTTGTGACCCGAATAAAGGGCATGGTTCAAAAACCGTTCAAAAAGGGTAACACAAGGTAGACGCCTCCCTTCGGCTATGCTCAGGGACCACCCGTCATCGGATTTTTTACCGAT